>Ga0256829_1001488_pt1 | contig 19116 bp, 21 predicted proteins | sample 131447metaG_FD_185979 | JGI IMG/M metagenome (GOLD analysis project Ga0256829, IMG submission 185979) | Hydrothermal vent microbial communities from Lau Basin, Pacific Ocean - 131-447 | ecosystem: Environmental > Aquatic > Marine > Hydrothermal vents | place: Pacific Ocean: Lau Basin | collected...
GAGCTTGCATAGATCCAAAGATCAAAAACATCAAACCCAATAATACACAGGTGTATTTTCCCGTGACTCCCCCAAGGCTGCTTTTAACAATCAATTGTAGTGTCGCAATTTTTGACTAAGATAGACAAAAATGCCACAATCCTCTAGTAGTAAAACTATCGGCTTTGATCTAAAAAGGCTTGTAATTTTTCTAAAAATTGCCCTACGTGATATCCATCCATAAGACCGTGGTGCACGTGCACTGTGCATGGCATTCTCATTTGGTCTGCTTCGGTGACCAATTTGCCAAAACTCACTTTAGGACAACTGTCTGGAAAACTGAATGATTTGGCGTGAGAAAGACTGCTAAAATCAATCCAAGGTAAAACGGAATAGTGGACAGAATCCAAACGCTTAGTGTCTTCGGTAATTCCCAAACCGGCTCTATTAAGGGCTGCTTTACGTTCGGGTTCGGCAAGCTTTAGAAAGCTTTCAAAATCTTTGGCAAAAGGCATATAAGTGAACACAAAGCTCTTGTCCGGTCTTAATTGAACCGCATTCAAGTGGATAGTTTCGAAAACTACCGGTTTACTATCCACTATTCTATAGCGAAAGGATTCTACCTCATTACTGGCCCAAGCTGCAGCGTAGAGATAATACATAGAAAGGGAATAACCTTTGGCCTTACAATAATGATATGCTTTTCGCATATCCAGTTGTACCGTGAGCCCAAAGAATGGCTCCTCCATGGCACTGAAGAACTCGAAATGTTCTTTACGCGGCCATTTCTCTAGATCGAGTGCGCTGTATTTTGCCGATTCGCTCATAGGAACAAAAGTCGACATTTCAGGCCACTAAGACAAGTCTATTCCAAGACCTTTTGAATCTCGTTTCGGTACTGAGACGGGCTTTTTCCGCTGAACTTTTTAAAAAGTTTATTAAAGTGGGAGAAGTTGTTAAATCCGCTATCGTAACAGATATCTGTGATACCCATAGGTTCTTCTGCTAATAGCCTAGAGGCGTGAACCAAACGATGCTCGTTGACAAACTGCGTAAAGGTCTTGCCGGTCTTCTTTTTAAAGAAACGACTAAAGGCCTGCTCTGTCATACTTACCATATTGGCTGCTTCTGCCAAAGGGATATGACGGGTGTATTCTCGGTTCACAAAGTCGTATAAGAGTTCCAAACGGTTATTGTCTTGAGGTTTTGCCTCTATGATCACAGAATCTATATTTAGGAGTTTGTACTCATCGCTCAACGAGAGTTGCTCTAAAATGTTCAACAAGCCAGTGAGTCGGTTAAGTGGTGTCATCTGCGTTAAGGCAGACATCTTTTTCCCTATAACCTCTTTGGTCTCGCCGTAAAATACTATTCCTTGCTTTCCGCGTTTGAATAGTTTTTTGATCTGATTCATTTCTGGCTTTTCAAAGAATTCAGGGCCTAAAAAGTCTTCTTTGAATTGAATCACCACTTCTTCACTGTTTCCAGTTAAACGGTCAGTAAAGCCAAAGTGGGGGACATTGCTTCCAATTAATATCAGATCGCCTTCATTATAATAGGACAAGTGATTCCCAATATGGCGTTTCCCAGAACCTTGGTCTACATAGACCAATTCTATTTCTGGATGGAAATGCCAGGCGGCGCGGTCCTGTTTGCGCTGATCGGCAAAATTGGTCACGCTAAAAGAACTGCCCAGGGCGGGGGCAATGGCTTCAAGTAGGGGTTGTTTGCTCACTTTCATGGTCGTGTCTTTATTCACACTAATAAGTTGGCATAAATCGTACCAAACCAACTATGCAAATTTAGCTAAAACATATGCTATTTTAACCCAATATTAATGCATTACCATCTACAAGGTTAAAAATACACAGATAATGGGTATTTCCGTGGTAGTACAGCTGCTCATTATGTAAGACATTTGTAATGTTCAATTCTTAAAACTACTTAGTTGTGAAATGAGCACAAACAAATTTAATTAGTAGCATATTTTCTCTACAATTAAATTTTTTGCGCGAAAGTGAAACGGTTGATCTATGCAAACAATTTTTATTTGCTTGATTAACACAGAAATAAAAATTTTTAAAGAGATGAAATTCAAGAATGTAATCGCCGCAGTAGCATTGACAGTTTCAATGGCTGCAACAGCAAACAACGGAAACCCTACAACGAATCCTGTTTCTATTCAAGAGGATGCTAATGTAGTACGCGTTTCTGTACTCAACACGACTCTAGACACCTTTAAGGTTTATGTATATAATAACAACGGAGAGCTTATTCATAAATCCTTTTTGGGAGATGCCGCTTCTATCGGACAACAATTTGACTTTAGCGACGCGCCAGCAGGCGAGTACACTTTCAAGCTAGTTGCCAAGAGCGGAAAGACCTACAGTTATTCGGTTAATGCCGGAGCCTAGTTAGTTTACCTGCACTTAGGTACTGTTTATTTGGTTGTAAAAAGGGTAGCGAAAGCTGCCCTTTTTTAGTTTATTACCTGTAGAAATTGGAAGATGCAGCCTTTAGGGTTGTAAGTTCTACAGTATGTCCGTCTGGGTCTTCGGTATAGATAGATAAGAAGTGGTGGTGATCCTTCAGCGTATAAGACAAACCTAAATTCTCATAATGAGCACGGGCAGCATCAAAAGCAGTGTTACTTACGCGAAACGCAAAGTGCTCTATCTTAATATGCTGTGATTCTTGTGGGCAAGGAGCATCGCTAAGATCCGCAGGAAAAATCGCTACTCCAGTCTCCTCGGCCAACATAAAGATCGGAAAAGCACCCCATTCTGGTACCTGTACACGTTTAAGCCCCAATACTTTGGCATACCATGCAATAGAAACTTCCATATCCCTTACATTAATGGCTACATGATCTAAATGCGCTATGTTGAACGGATGCGCCATTATTTTTCGAAAGGAGTTTCCAGTATGCTCAATATGACTTTGATCCCGTCGCGAATATTCCCAATTCGTATGTTCTCATTCGGATTGTGCTGATTGTTGTCCATATTGACTAAGGGCACAATAATAGCCGGTATTTTCAAGGCATTAACCGCGGGTATGATAGGCACAGTTCCGCCCATAGTTCGCAAGCGCACTGGAGGTTTGCCAAAACTAGCTGTAATTGCTTCCGAGAGTTGTATCCCGAATGGACTTTCCATGTCGGTTCTAAAAGCATTTACACCGGCATTACCCTCAAAACTAACTATTTTGCTATAGGTTAATCGCTCTTCTCGGGTGGGCGCTCGTTCGATCAAGTAATACCCTTGGTTTTTAATATGAGCCTTTATCTTTTCAAGAGTAGCAGCTCCATCGGTTTCGGCCACCAATCGCACATCAAAGTGGGCTTTAGCCCATTCTGGAATAATGGTCTTTAAACCGGGACCTTTCCAGGAGGTTTCAATATGCCTGATGTTCAAGCTTGGGTACTGCATGGCGAGTTGATAAGTGGTCGCAACCTTTTCTGCCTCACTTAAGCCCAGCTTCTGAACAATTTCATTTTGATCGTCCGGCACGGCATTTAGTATGGCTTCTTCGGATGCGCTAAGGGCTATGCCGTCATAATAGCCCGCAATTAAAACCCGTCCGTCTGGAGCTTTCATGCTGGAAAGCAAATGACTCAAGGTAAAAACAGGGTTGGGAGCGACATTGCCGTAATGTCCGCTGTGCTGCGGCAATTCCGAACCATATGTGGTTAAACTAAACCGGGCAATACCTCGACAGCCAAAGGTCAAGGTCGGTTGATTACTGTTGTGGGCCGGGCCGTCTAGAATCAACATATAATCTGCGGCGTAGCGATCACTGTATTGCTCTAGGGTAGACAAAAAGGCCTCAGAGCCAGCTTCTTCTTGCAGGTCTAAGATCACTTTTAAATTGTGCTTGGGTTGCTGGCCAGAAGCTTTTAAAATATCCATGGCCGTGAGCAGCATACTTATGGGAGCTTTGTCATCTGCAGCAGCGCGACCAAAAATCCGCCAATCCATATCAATGGAGCCTTCTAGCTTTTCCCAAGGTAGTATATTCCAACTACCGTCTGGACTTTGTTCTTTGAGTACTGGAGTGAACGGGTCTGGCTGATCCCAATTAGCGGGATTAACCGCTTGTCCATCTAAATGCAAATAGTAGAGTAGGGTGGTCGCATTAGGGTCAACCTCATATGCTGCAAAAAATACCGGTAACCCATCCGATTTCAACAGTGATACCTTAAAACCGCGGGCTTTGAAATACTCCGTGGCTACACCCACGTTGACCATCATGTCATTGGTATTGGCAGCAATATTCGGATATCCTACAAAATCTTTGTGAGTGCGCAGGGTTTGCTTTAAGCTTTTATCTATAGCCTCATCCCAATTGGACTGGGCCTGAATATTAAGACTACATAAACCGAGTATAACAAACGCAAAAATCTTAAACTGGCTGTGGTTCATGCTATTTTTGGTTTAGTTTGAGTTCTAGTACTTTGCCTCTGGTGCTAAAACGGTCTGTATCACCTTCGGTCTCATTGGCTACTCCCTCGTTAAAGCTATAAATGATGGAATTGTCTAATGGCAGTTCTAAGCGAAGCTCCCACTGGTCTACTGTTTGGGTTACTCGAATTTGTTTTTCTCCGGATTCGGACTCCTCGAAATAAACCGAAATAGTATTGTCTGCCACTTTCACATTTTCCAAACTGGCATTGTTCCAACTAGAAGGCATTTGCGGCCTGATGTAAACGATCTTCTTATGAGCCATGGGTTGAATACCGAAGAATTGCTGCACAATAGGCACGCCATAGCCGTAAATGTTCCAAGCTTGCACGATCATCCCGTAATCTGGAGACACCTCGTACATAGAGCCTGGTAAGGCATAACTGAAACTGCGGGTCATCTTCTGCAAATAATTCAAAGCCTTATCTGGACGACCATAGTTGTTTTCTCCTACTATCTGAACCGCGGTAGGGAGAGTCATCACTGCTCCCGTATAGGAAAAGATCTCTGGCCCTTTAAAAGAACCGTCATCGCTACCGGCAGATTCATCTCGGTCTATCCCGGTCACGAACATACCAAAGGGATTGGCATAGTTAGCACCCGTATCTAAAGCTTTCAAGGCCTTATCAGGATCGGCGATCTTCATTTCCATAGGCGTATTCACTACCCAATTGTGATGCAGCACAAAAGGTCTGGGCGTGGCAGAAGGATTGGCTTTGATCTTTGCTCTTGTTGCTTTAAGCTCTTCTACAGCCCACGGCTTATCTAATGTATCGGCTCGAACAATAGCGTCTTCTATTAAGTGTAAGGCTTGCTGGTCTGTACCGATAAAGTCCGCAAAGGAATTGAATTCCTCGGACCAAAACTCCGCATTGATCTTGGCGGCAATTTTAGCTGCAGTTTCTCGGTATTGCTGCTCCAGTTCGGATTTTCCTAATACTTCTGCCATAGCTGCAGCATCGGCAAAGGCGCGTTGGGTATAGGCGGCAACATCTATCATCTCGCCATCCAGCCCGTGGATCTCCATCATCCCAAATCCGTCCGGAAACAAATTCCCGTCCTTATCTTGAGCTTCCATAAGCCATGACAGTCCTTTCTCAACAGTTGGAAAGTAGCGCTCTAAAAATGCTTTATCGCCGTTCCATTTGAATACTTCCCAGATCAGCGAGGCAAATTGCGGGGTTTCATTGATGTTTCCAGGATTGAACACCGCCCCATTGGTAGACATTTCGTGTATGATCTTGCCATTACCGTTCACGGCCTCAGAAACAGAATCTAATAGGGCTATGGTAGATTCCACAATATCGGTCTGCCCAATGGTCATATAGCCTTTAAGGGCGTATTCGCTGTCTACACCAAACCACCAAGGGTAGTCGGGTATTCCGGCGGTGATCCCGCGGCCAATGTGTGGTACATCGCGGATCAACCAGTCCGAATTGTATTTGAGCCATTCAAAGGCTTCTTCTATTTTCTTGTCAGGAATGTTTAGTTTACTTTGCTTCGCTAAGCTGGCTAAACGTGCTTTTTTAGCCTCGAGCATCTCTGGCCAATTTTCGCGTATGTCTTTATTTTCCGAATAGCTAATTGCTCTAGATTCATAACTACCGCTAATGACCACTTGAAATTTTTTGGACTCGCCTGCGGGAATAAGCATATTAAAGCTTTGCAAGGCAGTAATGCCGTTCCCCTTGTAGGGAGATTCAATGGTAGAGAAGTTGTTGGCATTTTCCGAATCGCGCATTATAGCCGCCAAGTTGGTACTTACTATACAGTGGTATTCCATCTCACTGTCACGAAAATAAAGATGCCCGTCTTTATTCATAGTTACTAGGTCCTTGCCGTCCTTCATGTCTGTGCGTTCGCCAAGCCATGTAGGCATCAGGTCCGAGTAGACGTGTAAATTCAAACCAAAGGATTTGTCTTCTGTACTCTTGTTTTCCAGGGTATACCAAACCACCATTCCTTGTTTTCTGTCTGGAGCGAACTGGGTTCGTGTTATGTGCAGATCGGTATTGGCCACATTGCCATAATCGTGTGAATTTCCCCAAGGATAGTTCGTAAACTTATCCGCTTTGTCCAGTATAATAAGATCTCGCTCGGTTTTAAGGCTTAGACCAAATCCATCGAGCAGTTTTATGGGATGATTCCAAACCCCACCCATCTCTCCGCTGATGTGCCAGCCCAATTCTGGAAAACTACCGTCTTGGTGTCCGACCATATAGACGCGGTCTCCCGCAGTGACGAAGGGAGAGTCCAGGTATTCGGCTTTGCCGTCTAGTGCAACTTCTTGGTATGTGTTGGCCTCTTCTGTTTGGCTTTCAGATGCTTCTTTACAGGCATTTAGTGTGAGTAGACTCCATCCGCAGAGTGTGAGCAGCAAGTTGGATTTATTCATGGAATTGAAAGTGTGTTGACCCCCAACAGGTCTGGTTTTTGAATCGAAACCCTAAGATAATTGGAAATGAGCGATCCGCAAAATGGAGTTGCCCTTACTTGATCTGCCAATGGATATGATCGTCATGTCTTACGGCGTGGCAGCCTTGAAATCGAACCTTAGTGGCTCCATTGGTCAAGCGGTGTTTTAAATGAGGTTCTAGGAAGATCTTATCGGTCTTTGGGTTGCTGCTGAGCAGTTCCAACAAGCGCTTATTTAGGTTGGTGTCGAATGTAAGTTGTTTGTTCGGCTTACCAAAAGTTAGCCAAGCGGTCTTGTCGTAGAAACGGTGACCACCGTTTAGACAAACCTCGGTTTGGTTGAATTCCCCCAATTCCGGGGATTCAAAAACGCCGTAGCCACTTCGTGACGGCTTTTTGGCAGTGATCCTTCCGAATTCATCCTTATAAAAGAAACTCAGATCTAACTTTTTGCCATCGGAATGGCTTAAGTGGGGCAGTAAGGGAAACTTATCGATAAAAGGAAAGTTGGCGTCCAGATACACCACAACAAGCTTGGGGTCGGTCTTTTGTAATTGGGAGGCAAGTTGCTCGAGCTCTTGCTTGAGTTCAGGTGTTGCGTAATGCCTGTTGCATAAGCGATATACATAGCTTTGGGCGCGGATGTGATCGGTCTGCGGTAATTCGACTCGTCCAAAATAGGCGGCCAAATAAGGAACTCCCCAAAGGGTTAAGACCAGATAAGCTCCGCAGAAAACAACAAGTCGTTTGAGAATACGTCTTTCACTAGGCCGATAGAATAGCAGCACAAGACCGTAGAGCAGACCTCCGATCTGTGTTAAGACGGTGAGTATGGCAATGATGGTTAGATGCGTTAGGAATTTAATCGCAGTCTTCATAGCCCTTTTAAAACGCTAAAAGGCTATTAAAAAGTATGGATGTAAGCGAAGTCTTACTAGTTGCAGTTCGTGCTGTAACTGTCATCCGGATCAATTTCCCAATCGGCAGGAATATTGCTTTGCTGACTACTGCTCACCTGTACGCAGGTCAAGGGGTTGTTCACTGCGTTCAAAATAGTGAGTGCAGCATTGGAAGAAACATCTAAGGCGGTTAGCTGATTGCCAGGCACTACCAATTGCTGTAGTGCAAAATTGTTACTTACGTTAATACTTTCTAACGCATTGTCTATTAAACTGACCTTTTCCAGATCCGGTAGGGAAGTGATATTGATGCTACTAATCTGATTGAAATCGGCAAAAATGAATTTTAGTTTGCTGTTGGTGGCAATAGGCAAACTCTCCAATAAATTATCATTGATCCAAAGGTTTTCTAGGTTGACAAAATCTTCGATTCCACTGATATCGCTAATTCCCTGCTCATTGAGTACCAAGCTGGTTACGTTCTCTATATTGGCTGTTAGCACAGAGCCGTCGACCTCATTGTCGAAATTCAAGGCAACCAATGCGGCCTCAAAGGCAGGGTCAACAATAGCGGTTCTAGCAGGTTCTTCTTGTTGGCCGCCACCTGAATTATCATTATTCATCGGCATATCGTCATTGCTCTCGGAAGAGCATGAGAACATTACTATACAAGTCAATAGAAGGGATAAGTACTTTAAGCTGCGCATGGTCTGTTTTAACAATAAAACAACACAGCTGGCTAAATTCCTACTCGTTAAGGGTGATTTCGTAATAATCCAACCAAGCCGTATCGCCTGGTAATTGTACAGGTTTGACGAATTCTAAGCCCAATTTCTCAATAAGTCTAACAGATGCTTTATTTTCAGGTAATACTATTGCACTAACCTTATGAAGCTTTAAAGTGTTTCTGGCATGATCCAATAAGGCCAGAGCTGCTTCACTGCCAAATCCTTTGCCTTCGTATTGCGGTAAAAAAGCAAATCCGATATCTACTACTGCTAAGCCTGGGCGGTTAAACAAGCCACAAGTACCCATGGCCGCACCAGTCTCTTTATTATAAACTACGCAGTTTCCATAGGCGTGCTCTTTGTAGTGGGAGAGCATTTTGTCTGCTATGTATTTTTCTGCTACGGCTACACTGCTTATGTTCCTATCGCCAATGTACCTGATCCATTTAGGGCTGTTCTGTAATTTGTAAATAAAAGCCGCATCACTTAATTTGACAGGTTCTAGTCGGAGTCGTTCTGTTTCAATGACCGCCATAATTATTCCTTAGTTTGGGCAAAAAGCCAGTGTAGTAAATCTGGGTTCGCGAAGGTAGGAGTCCAGCTGTCGTGATTAACCCCGGGATAAACGGTAAACTGCACATCTGCATCTAAACGCTTCAAGGCCTCCACCATTTGTTCTGAGTACAAAATAGGCACCACTTGGTCTGCATCGCCATGAAAGATCCACCAAGGCAAACGATCTATTTTCCCAGCTATGGCCGGATTGGCTCCGCCACAAATTGCAAAAGCAGCGGCAAATAACTTGGGGTTACGTCTAACCAATTCAAAGGTTCCCATGGCTCCCATAGATAAGCCACCTATGTAGAGGCGGTCTGTATCTACAGGATAACTTTTTAATAGTTGTTTGATAAGGCCCTCTAAGAGTGTTTGTTCTAAACGGTAAGTGTTTCTTCTGGGAAAGTCTATGGTTACACCTTCTGGAGTTTGATTGTAATCTCTATTGACCCAATAACCTTGGGCAGAACACTGCGGAAAAACGACTATGGCCGGAAACTTAGTGCGAATACTGTCCGAAGCAAAAAAGGCACCGCCGTGCTTTAGTTGGGAAGAATTGTCATTGCCGCGCTCTCCAGAACCGTGTAAAAAAACCAACATAGGGTAACTGATCTCAGGATTGTAGTGTTTGGGCAGCATGATCCGATAGGGGAGCTCTGCGTTTCTAGAGATATAGGTCTCTTTTTCATAAAGGTCCAAGCCTTGAGCAAGACCTCCAAAGGAACTCAGCAGTAGTAGTACAATTAGGCATTTGATTCTCATCGGTAGGCTTTTCTAATCCTTAACAAGATAAAAAGAATTACTAGGGCAAAAATATTAATGCCCACTTGTTTTCCTTGCCTTTTAGGAACTAGATCCCAAATAAATTCAGATACTCCTGCACTGAACTCTAGAGCTCCGGGTTCTAGCAAATACGTTAGGCTAAGGCCTATTCCTCCGGCGAAATAATAACTCCATCCCCAAGCGGTAAAAGTGAAAATCTGTAAAACTTGAATAAAGATTCCCAATTCTGATGCCCTTCTGTTTTCCTTGTTCAAGAACAAATAACCTACATAGAAGAATAGACTGAATAAAACTGTTTGAACGCTCAGAGTAAACCAAAACCAACTGTTGTCTCCAGGGTGTCGCAATCGCAGAAAACTCACTAAGAGGCCAATTAGACCACCGACCATAAAGAAATAGGTCATAAAGGCCACTCGTTTATCGCGTTGCTTCATTTTAGTCTTCGATTTTTATCCCTGCGGAGATGAGAGCCGCTCTTTTGTGTTTGTTGCTGCTGTCAAGATTTACAGAAGCCATTTCAAAACTAGCCAAAACTTGAGCAGCAGCTGTAAAATCTCTGGCCTCGGCCGGATAACCCGCGGCCTGGTAGGCTTCTGCTTGCTTTAAACCCTTCGCCTTAAAAGCCTTACTCTTGATTAAAGCCAAGTGACCATTGCCTTTTCCTTCTTGATCTAAGAGTACAATGATACCCGCACTCTTGGCTGCTATTTGTTGCATCGCCTGATCCATCTGTTGTTGACAATCACACTCCAAAGAATTGAAATAGTGTCCGTAGATACAACTTGAATGTAAACGGCAATACACTGCATTAGCTCCTTTGAGATTACCCATATGCAGGCAAATGATCTCTTGCTGGGTATCGGCAAACAAGGTCTCTGTAAAAAGGCCAAAACGGGTCTTTAAAGTGGTGTCTGCTAGTTTTTGCATCAGTTGATTATTGAATCTAGAAATTCCTCTAAGGTTTGGATCAGCGCAAACTCTCCATCCAAACTCGCAATGGCCGTATCGTGGATCAATTGTGCGTCATATCGTTTTCCGTTGCGATCTACTTTGTCAAAAGTTGCCGTCGCATCCTCGATCAAAGTGACCTCAAAACCTAAATTAGCTGCCATACGAACACTGGTTGATACGCAGTGGTCTGTAGTTAGACCTGCCATGACAAGATTTTGTTGCTGCTTGGACTTGAGCACTTTTTCTAAGGGCGTGCCAATAAAAGCACTGTTAACGGTCTTGGTATAGACCGGCTCAGTTTTTAAAGGATTCACTAACTCATTTAGGGCGTTCCCTGCGGCCTCGGGGCGCAGTGGAGACTTCGGGTTGGTAGAGCAATGCTGAACGTGATACACTGGCCATGAATTAGCTCTGAAGAATTCTAAAAGCTCTTGTGCCCTTTGTTCCGCCTCGGGATTATTCCTATTGCCTCCCCAGTAATCAATGTCCTCGAAACCTTTTTGTATGTCTATCAGTACCAGTGCTTTCATTCATTGTTGTCTAATAGTGTTGCTGAATCTGTCGGTAAACCAACAGGAACCCAACTTCCTAGTCCGTATTTATCGTTAGTATGGTCTGTTTTAATTTCGAACTGCTGTCCATTAGCAGAAACCATTAGGCCAGTCGCAGTCTTAGCAATAACTTGAGCTAAGACGGTCACTTGTTTATCGGATCGATCAAGTCCGAATATGATAGCTGGAGATCCAGATCTGGTAATGCTGCCATTATCCAATACCCAAACATGAGCGGCCAGTTTGCAGACCTCAGGTAGGTCATGACTCACTAAGATCACACTAAATCCGAAGCGACTGTGCAATTCCAGTAAATGATCTTGAAATTCCAATCGTAGTTTTTGATCTAAAGCTGTAAAGGGTTCATCCAGTAAGAGCAGTTGAGGTTCTTGAGCAAGCGCTCGGGCCAGCGCAGCACGTTTGGCCTGGCCTCCAGAGAGTACATATGGTTTTTGATCGGCTAAAGATTCCAACTCCGTTAATCGCAGTAATTCCGCTATGAGGGCATTGTTGGGGTTTTTACCACTGGCATACTGTAGATTTTGCCTAATACTCATGTTGGGGAACAAGGCGAGGTCTTGAAACAAGTAGCCTATATTGCGCTTCCCGGCCGCCAGATTTACAGATTTCTCAGAATCGAACCATACTTCATTGTGGTTGGTAATTTTTCCAGATTCCGGACTCAATAAGCCGCTAAGCATTCGCAGGGTCGATGTTTTTCCAGCTCCAGATGGTCCAAAGAGCGCATTAAAACTGCCTTGCTCAAATTGAATATCTACATCCAAGGGCATCACGCCATTAGGGCCTTTAAGTGTTTTATGTAAATGAGCCTTGATCATTTGCCGAATCCTCCCCAATTTTTTGCTCCTCTGGTGTAGACCCAAAACAAGATCACAAAAGAGATCAGAAACAATACTAAGGAATACAGATGCGCCTGTCCAAAGTTCAACTTCTCGACTTCCTCATAGATCGCTATGGAGGCTACGCGCGTCTTCTCGGGAATTGCCCCACCTATCATCAGCACAACCCCAAACTCTCCCAAAGTGTGTGCAAAGGTCAATACCAATCCGCTCATTAAGGCAGGTTTCATATTTGGTAGTAATACCTGTCGTAAGGTATCCAATCGGGAGCGCCCCATGAGTTTTGATGCTTCTTTGTACTGCGGAGGGAGACTTTTAAAACCCGCCAAAACGGGATGAATCATAAAGGGTAAACCGTATAGCATGGAGGCAATGACCAATCCGCCAAAGCTAAAGACCAATCTCAGCCCTAATACACTGTCTAACCATGCGCCAAAGGCATTGTTGGGGCTAAAGGCTATTAAAAAATAGAAACCCAAGACAGTAGGCGGAAGCACCAAAGGCATACTAATAAGCACGGTGAGAATTGGTTTTAATTTGGTTTTGGAATAGGCCAACCAATAGCCCAAGGGAATTGCAACCAACAATAATAATACTGTGGTGAGGATTGCTAGTTTAAGAGTAAGTAATAATGGATCCCAGTTCACGCTATTCAAAGATAGCATTAATTCGATTCTAGGGCAGGTCGTAGCCTTGTTGTTTGATCAGTTTTTTAACCGCATCACTCAAAAGGAAATCTACAAATGCACTTGCTGCTGGATGTCTGTTCTCCCCTTTTACAAGCACTACGCCTTGAACTATGGGTTTGTAGTGTACCTTATTAATGTCCAGTACATATACTTCAGATTCTCGCTGCGCTTGCATGGCTGTAGATTTGGCAGTAATGGCAGCCTGAGCAGCTCCAGAAACCACATAAGTGGCCGCTTGGACTGCATTTTCGGCATAGACCAGATTTGGGCGAACTGTATCCCAAAGATTTTGATATTCCAATAGTTCTTTGGCTGCACGGCCATAAGGAGCCAAGTCTGGGTTGGGAATAGCTAAGGTTTTAAGTCCCGCTAAGGTGAGACCAGACTTGAGAAAGTCCTGCTGAGACAAAAGCACCAGTATGCCTTTGGCATAAGGCGCAGGGGCGGCGGTGGTTAGGCCTTGATCATACAAGCGCTGCGGATAGCTTAAATCTGCGGCCATAAAGATATCTATTGGGGCGCCATTGCTGATCTGGCTGGTAAGTTTTCCGGAAGAACCGCTTATAATATCGATCTCAATATTATTGGTCTTACTAAACGCTGCTGCCAGGGCTCGTGCTAATCCTTCTGCGTTTGCTGCAACTGCAATACGCAATTTTTCAGTGGGTTGTTCTGAGCAAGCGCTTAGGAGTAAACAGGCCAAAAAAAGGCCAATTATAAGATTAGTCTTCTGAAAAAATCGCTGTCTCAAATCCGTCTATACTTTTGGTGTTCTTTTTTTCCCAATAGTCCCAGAGGTCCTCATCGGATTTAGCCTTTGCCCAATCTGCCAAGCGTGTCCTGTGCGATTTAAATTCCATATAAGGAACTCCATAACCGCAAGAGGTCTGTACCGTTTCAATGTGGAGTTTAATGAATTGTCTGGCCCCGGCTGTTTCTGGGAAGAGCTTTAAATAGTCTTCGAATTGTGGGTCTCTTGGGTGATAGACCTCACAGCTTCCGTATAATCTCAAAATCAATGGAGGATCTTCAAAGGCATTGAACATTACCGTCATACGATTGCTCTTAAGTAGGTGAGCGGCTGTTTCGTTTCCGCTTCCGGTAAGATTAAGCCAAACCACCGTTTTATCGTCTATGACTCGAATACTATCCATGCCTTTAGGTGATAGGTTGATCCTGCCTTCTTGTGCTGCCGTTGCAACAAAGAACACCGGCTGGGCCTCAATGAAATTTTTATGGACTTCTCGTAATTCTTGGAATTGTGCAGCCATGATTGCGCATTACTTTTTATTAGGATAAAGATACTGCAAGTCGGTGGAGCGACCACAAATCTGTATATTTATATTTTGTTTAACAAAAACAATAAAAATTTAAACAAAATATTAATAGAAAGGCATTTTATAGGTTCTAATTTAGCATCAGTTAAATCAGACTAGTAGAACAGACTTGATTTGAAATGCGCCAAAATTGTAAAGACCCAATGATCCGGACTAGGTTGAAAGCGATCCGAAGCGACTTCTTCAAAAAAACACTAAGCTAGTTTGATTTATAAACAAAAACTACAAAAATTGAAACTCATGAAAAAGATTGCCACATTCGTACTAGCCGGGATGTTCATCTCTGCCTGTGCACAGAACAAACAAAACAATGACACAGCCGAGGTTGCCTCTGCAGAAGTAGAAAACGTAACCGACGCTAAAGTTGCCGATACTCCTCCAACTATAGTAGGAGTAGCTGCAGGAAACGATGCTTTTAGCACTTTGGTAGCTGCCGTAAAAGCTGCTGGATTGGTAGAGACACTAAGTGGAGAAGGTCCATTCACTGTTTTTGCTCCAACCAACGATGCTTTCGGAAAACTACCTGCAGGAACTGTAGAAGGTTTACTTAAGCCAGAAGCTAAAGGAACCCTAACTGCAGTGTTGACCTACCACGTAGTAGCTGGAAAATTTGAGGCTGCTGCAGTAGTAGATGCTATTAAGAAGAACAATGGAAAGTTCGAGGTTAAAACCGTTCAGGGTGGAACGATCACGCTTTCTCTAGAAGGAGGAAACGTAGTACTTACAGACGCAACAGGCGCTAAGTCTACTGTGATTATCCCAGACGTAGCTGCATCCAATGGAGTGATCCACGCCATTGATTCAGTAGTAATGCCTCAATAATTTTAGGTGGTCAAAAAATAAAATTGCTATGAATTAAGGCTGTCCGTAAGGGCAGCCTTTTCTTTTGCTATTTATTGACAATTAACTGTTTGTGTATCTGACGCCCTAAGGCAGCTAAGAAAGGAACTCCAACTTCATCGTACTGGTAGTTGTCGTCGTTAAAGATCCTATTTTCATTGACATGAACCGTAGCTGTGAGTATAAAGGAGATCTGATTGGCGGTATCCATGATGTAAGCGCAGTCTGTCAGGTATCCATAGGCATAGCCAACTTTGTTCAAGATGGTGATGTCATCTGGCATAGGTGCTTTACTGTCACCATAAAGAAAGAATTTGACATAAGAGTCATAGTACTCCTGGGAAGTAAAACCGGCCTCTTTGGGAAGCAATTGCATGCTCTCCAGTAAGAACTGATGCAGCTCCGGACTCAAGTCGAACTGCTCCTCACTGCTGTAATATTCTGGAAAAACCACTCTTCGCATGGTATTGTGCATGCTGCTGATGGGGTAGTAGTTCTTGTAAGCAAAATCCATCGGTGCTTTAATAAGACTGTCGTTTTTAAAATATCCCACGCCTTTTGATGTCTTTTCCAACTCCAAAGCCTTGAGTTCTTGCATTTGGTAGCCTTCGCCAATAAAGGTCTCATTTGCTTCGGAGCCTTTAAAGGTCAGGCCTTTGAGCATGAGGTCGTCTGTATTGGCAGTAGAAAGCCTGTGCGCCAGTCTGAATTTATCTATCCCGAGCTCTTGCATCCGCTGGTTGACAAAATCCTTTCCTAAATATTCATACAAGCGATTGTAGGCCTCGTTACTGCTTACAGCGAATATGTCACGGATATCTTTTCTAAATGTAGAGCTGATAGAATCTCCATTGACGTTAATGGTAGCGTCTAGATTGATAAATCCGTTGTCATCTAATTGTTCTAAGGTAATCACCGCCATGGGGAATTTTACCGTACTGGCAGGGTAGAAGTAGACCGAATCATTTACTTGGAATTCATATTCCTTGAAAGCAAGGCTGGGTGCGGAATAGTCTACCACACTAAGGGCTATTTGCACCTCATGAGCTTCTAGATTGTTCATGATCATTTTTATGGCAGGATCATCAGAAGACAGTGCTGCCTGTAAAGGATCGACAAATTCATCTTGGCAAGAGAAAAGTGGAAGTAAAAGAAGTAGGCAGTAAGCAATATGTGCTCTCATAGGCTGTGAGTTTGCCTAAAGATAGCAATTCGCCCTTAGTTTCTGTTGAGCACCTTATATTGCTCGTAGCATTCAGAAATTGCGTCTAAAATCTGCAGATCGTTAGCGGTTCTAATGAACTGATCGGAATAGTTGCAATTGTTCAAGATCATGTCCAGATCGTTGCGCTCCAACTGCAAGACCGCCATTAGTGTTTCTCTATCGAATTTGCTCTGCAACAAGTTTCTGATATTGTCATCGGCCTTCATTTGTCGCAATTTCCGCATCTGCTTGGGGCGTTTGCCAAAGACGTTGTAGAGAAAGTCTGCCGGATTGAATATGGCGCTGAGCACCTTGCCCACAGCTCCTGGTTGCTGAGAACCCCCTTCGTAACCGCGATCCAGTCCTGCAATGGCGTAGCGGTAATCGTCGTAAACCGGAATGATCTTGGCATCGATCTCTAAATATCCAGTAAGTTCTACAGGCCGGATCACAACCTCTTCTAAGGCAATCCCGAGTTCAGTCATTTTGACCTTTATCTCTCCGAAGCGCAATAAATCGTTGGTAACACGAACGCGAATAGATTTGAATCCGAGGTAAGAGAAATAGAGGGTGTCGTTAACTTTAGCAGGAATTTTAAAGCTACCGTCTCGCTCAGAAACCGTACCTATCACCTGATTGAGGTTTACGATATTCACGTTCTCAAGGGCTTTGTCATCGGCATCGTTTTGTACAATACCTTGAACCATTTCTGTTTGCTCCTCCTGAGAGAGGGCAGAAAAAGAGATCAGCATCAATACAAAGCACCAGAAAGGTTTCATAGCAAGGGTCTTAAGCTCAAAAATACATATTAAGTATACAATTCTCATACCGCCGACCCCATATTTACAAAAAATTTAAGAATCTTATCGTCTGCGACGCTTACCTCCGGTGCCTTTAGACTTGCCACCATCGCCTCTTGGCTTACCGCCTCCGCCTTTCTTTCTACCGCGTCTTCCGCCGAATTCTTCTTCAAAACGACCTCCGCCGCGCTTGCCTTGTTTGCGCGTTCTTGGCTGTTTGAATTTCTTTTTCCCATCAGAGGATTCTTTGAAACGTTTGCCTCCGCCTTTTCTGCGCTTTTCGGTAGTCGCTTCGACGACTATCTTACGTCCGTCTAGAACAAAGTCTTCAAAGGTGTCGATTACTCTTTTTACATAAGGTTCCTCTACATTGAAGAAAGAAAAGCTTCCTTTTACGTCTACCTTGAAGAGGCCGTCATCTTTGATCTGTAATAGGTCTTTTAAAAAGTCCTTTAGGGTCATCCAACTAAAGTCGTCCTTAGCACCTACGTTAATAAAGAAGCGCGTGCTGTTGCCACCGCTAGATACATTGCCAACTTCCGGTACATTGAGTTCTTTGGCGTTCTTGTAGTAATTGAAGAAACGGCTGAACTCCACACTAAAGATCTTTTTAATCAAGGTCTCCTTGTCAAAAGCACCGAGGCTTTCCATAATGGCCGGAACATAAGGCTCTATCTCCTTGTTCACGTCGGTTTGCTCGATCTTCTCTGCCAAATGCAAGAGTTGAATCTCACAGATCTCCATGCCGGTTGGTAAGGTCTTAACCTCAAACTGCTTGTGAATGATCTTTTCTATGGCTTTGATTTTACGCACCTCGCTTTTTGAAACCAAAACCATGGAAACTCCAGATTTTCCGGCGCGTCCAGTACGTCCACTACGGTGCGTATAGGTTTCGATCTCGTCTGGCAACTGGTAGTTGATCACGTGGGTGATATCGTCTACATCAATACCGCGAGCGGCAACATCTGTGGCCACCAACATTTGTATCTGATTGGTTCGGAACGATTTCATTACCAGATCACGCTGATTCTGACTCAGGTCACCGTGTAGAGCAGCTGCGTTGTAGCCGTCTTCGATTAGCATTTCTGCTACTTTCTGGGTATCGCGCTTGGTTCTACAGAAAACTACCGAAAAGATGTTTGGGTTGGCATCTGCCAAGCGCTTCAATGCCAAATAGCGATCTCTAGCACTGATAAGGTAGTATTCGTGATCCACACGCTGTGCGCCGCTATTCTTTGTGCCTACGGTGATCTCTTTAGGATCATACATGAACTGCTTGGCAATGGCGGCAACTTCTTTTGGCATGGTTGCGCTAAAGAGCCAAGTGCTCTTGTCTTCTGGTGTATGGGAAAGGATCTCTTTGATGTCCTCGTAGAATCCCATGTTCAACATTTCATCGGCCTCATCTAAAACGCAGTACTCCACGTTTTTAATGACGGCAACACCGCGACCGATAAGATCTTTCATACGACCGGGAGTCGCTACAATGATCTGGGCACCGTTCTTTAGGTCCTTAGCTTGTCCTTGTACACTCGCACCGCCGTAAACGGCCACAATGTGTAAACCTTTAACGTGTTGTGAATAAGAACGCAGCTCGTGGGTGATCTGCAGACAGAGTTCGCGCGTAGGCGCAATGATAAGCCCTTGGGTATTTCTACTTTTTACATCGATCTTTTGGATCAGTGGAAAACCAAAGGCAGCAGTTTTTCCGGTACCGGTTTGCGCTAAGGCGACCAAGTCGGTCTCTGATTGTAATAATAGGGGAATCGCTTTGGCCTGAACTTCGGTTGGTTTTTCAAAACCCATATCGGCCGTGGCCTGCAATAAAGGCGCAGACAGTCCTAATGCTTCAAATGCACTCATAGTTACTTGTATTTGCGTGTTGGTCGAAGCACGCGACAAGTAAACCCATTTAGCTTCGTGCAACACATTTCCTCAACCCGAGGACTTTTCTGGCGCGAAAGTACGCTAAGTTTTTTGTTTCCAAGCTTTTTTTGATGAAATAAAAAAGTTAGCGGACTAACGAAGTGTTTCTTGAGACCCAACCAAATTTTATAATTTG
>Ga0256829_1001489_pt1 | contig 19104 bp, 16 predicted proteins | sample 131447metaG_FD_185979 | JGI IMG/M metagenome (GOLD analysis project Ga0256829, IMG submission 185979) | Hydrothermal vent microbial communities from Lau Basin, Pacific Ocean - 131-447 | ecosystem: Environmental > Aquatic > Marine > Hydrothermal vents | place: Pacific Ocean: Lau Basin | collected...
TTATAGGCTTTGGTTATTCTAAATATATCTCCATACAAAATAAGCAACTAATGATAGGATTGTAATGCCTATAAAATTTAGTTTAAGCCCCATATTTGCCATCTCTTTTATGCTTATAACTCTTGAGGACATTATAATGGCATTGGGTGGAGTGGCTATAGGAAGCATAAAAGCAAAAGAGGCTGCAACTGTTGCTACCATGAGCAACAACATACCATCATGAGGTGGCATAGTTTTTGCAAACTCATAAAAAATTGGAATGGCTATAGAAGTTAGTGCTGTGTTACTCGTGACTTCTGTAGAAAAAGTAACAAATAGTGCTACTATAATAAACATCAAAAATAGAGGAAAATTAGAGATAAAGTTAAGTTTAGTAGCAATATCAGCTGCTAAACCAGTAGAGCTAAAAGCAGAAGCTATACTAAACCCTGCACCAAATAAAAAGATAATCTCATAAGGCATATTTCGCGTATCTTCCCATTTGAGAAAACCAATTTTAGGCACAAACATAAGCAGTCCAAATCCAAGTAGTATAAGCTTTTCATTTAGTGCAAAACCAAAAAATTGTTTTAAAAAGGTATTTGCCAATAGCACAACTGCAAGTGATACCATTATACTATAGAGTCTTTTTTGCTTTGTATCTAGCTTAGGTATTTCATCATTTATATCTTCAATATATTCTGTTTGCACACCCAAAGAGAGTAGCCAAGGCACTACAAGAAGCATTAAACCTACTATGGGTAGCATATATATAGCCCATTCGCCAAATGCTAAAGATTTTAAAGCATGGTCTTCTAAAAATCCCATCAAAATAAGGTTAGGTGGTGTGCCTATGGGCGTTAATATCCCGCCTATACTTGCACCATAAGCAGTGGCTAGTAAAAACCTAACCTTTAATTTTTTGTTCTCACTTAAAAAGAGTGCTATGGGCATAAGCATCAGAGTTATAGTAGTATTTGATAGTATGGAACTCAATATAGCAGAGGTAATTGCTAAAGCATAAATAATGCCACGCGGTGTTTTTGGGAAAAAACTTAAAAGTTTTGATGAAAAATATTTATGTAAACCTGTTTTTTCTATGGCTATAGCTAGCATAAAACCACCAATAAAAAGAAATATTATGGATTTTGAATAATTTGGTGTAACCGCATTTGTACTTAAAATGCCAAAGACTGGAAAAAGTATGATGGGTAAAATGGAAACAACTCCCATAGGTAAAGCTTCATTTGTCCAAAGCGTTACCAAAAAAGCCACTAAGCCTACAAGAGTGGAGTGTTGTGTGTTGAAAATAGATAGCCCTAAAGCAAAAAATATAAGTCCAGCTAAAATAGCTATAAAAATACCTTTCATTAATACCCCTTAATTCGTATCATATTATTTAAAATAGTATTTATTTTAGCTTATATGATATGAATAGTGGGCAGATTTATGAAGCTTAGTTGGTTTCTTGATTTACTATTTTTGATTTACCAATCCACGGCATCATCTCTCTAAGAGAATTACCTGTTTTAGTTATAAGTTTTTCTTTATCATTATTTCTTTCAGCATTCATACGAGGGTATCCTGCTTGACCTTCTAAAATAAAGTCTTTTGCAAATCTACCATCTTGAATTTCAGTTAATATATCTCTCATCGCTTGTTTTGACTCGGCGTTTATGACACGTTTACCAGAAACATAGTCTCCATATTCGGCAGTGTTAGAGATAGAGTATCTCATATCAGCTATTCCACCCTCAAACATAAGGTCAACGATTAGTTTAAGCTCATGTAGACATTCGAAGTATGCAAGTTCTGGTGCGTAACCTGCTTCTGTAAGTGTTTCAAAACCAGCTTGTACTAGAGATGCTGCCCCACCACAAAGTACTGCTTGTTCTCCAAAAAGGTCTGTTTCTGTTTCGTCTTTGAAAGTTGTTTCGATGATAGCGGTTCTTCCACCACCAATAGCAGATGCATAAGAAAGTGCTAGCTCTTTTGTAGTTCCTGATGGATTTTGACCAACAGCGATAAGGTCTGGAATACCACCACCTCTTACAAACTCACTACGTACAGTATGCCCTGGTGCTTTTGGTGCAATCATAGTAACGTTTATGTCTTTTCTAGGGTTAATTCTGTTGTAATGAATGTTAAATCCATGACCAAATGCAATAGTTGCACCCTCTTTAAGGTTTGGCTCTATTTCATTTTCATAAATCTCTTTTTGATTTTCATCAGGAAGAAGAATCATAATTACATCTCCTTTAGCAGATGCTTCAGCCACCGTAAGTGTTTCAAAACCTTTAGCAATAGCTTTACTCCATGATGAACCCTCTGGTCTAAGACCAATAACTACCTCAACACCAGAATCTCTAAGGTTTTCTGCGTGTGCGTGCCCTTGTGAACCAAAACCAATCATCGCTACTGTTTTTGATTTTATGATATTTATATCACAATCTTTGTCATAATATACATTTAAAGTTGACATGTATTATCCTTACGTAATTTAATTAAATTTCCGCGATTATAGCGAAATAATACTTATTGTCATGAGTTTGATTTGCATTACTCGCTATATTAGTCTATGCGTATAAACAAAAATATGCACCAAATGTAAATCTTTTTACCATATGCTAGACTGGTAACAAACTACTAACACTTTCAATCTATACTTTCGCACAATTAAAATTAAAGGGATATACGATGAATACAATAGACCAGTTAGTGCTAGATGAGAACAATATTTTGTTTTACCCAATGATGGGAAATAGTTATCAACTCAATAGCCTTGGAAAAGAAGTTATAACTCTTCTCAAAAAACATAAAACAAAAGATGAAATCGTAGAAAAATTAGCTACAGATTATGAAGTTTCTACAAGTGAAATTTTTATAGATGTTAGTGATTTTTTATCTAAATTAAAAATTTATGGACTATTCGTATGAAAATTGCTGTCAGTGGACTCAACAATACAGACAATCCTGCTCCAGGCATTCCTGTCATTAAAGGGATTCAAGCAAAAAATGAGATTGTAGGTTTCTCTTATGATGCGAATGAACCAGGAAATTATATGCATATGGCAGGAAAAACTTATCTGATGCCTTACCCTTCTTTAGGTTTTGCTGAACTTAAAAATCGCTTAGAGTATATTCAAAACAAAGAGGGTTTAGATGCTGTAATTCCTTGTTTAGATGCAGAGCTTCCTTTGTATATAAAGTATCAAGATGAGATAGAAGAGATGGGGATAAAACTTTGCTTACCCTCTTTGGAGAACTTTGAACTTCGTAACAAAAACAAACTCGATAGACTCTCGCAAAAACTTAATATCACCTACCCAAAAACCTATGAAGTGAGTAGCGTATCAGAACTTGTAGAATGTACAAAAACATCTAACTTTCCTCTTATGGTGAAAGGAAATTACTATAAAGCTTATATGTCTTACAATCTTGAGAGTGCCATAGATAACTTTTACAAGATTTCAAATGAATGGGGATTTCCTGTACTTGTGCAAGAAGTAGTCACAGGTGAAGAGCTGAACCTTGTAGGTGTGGGCGATGGTAAAGGTGAACTTAAAGGGGCTGTAGCCATTAAGAAACTAACCACAACCGAGATTGGAAAAATCTGGACAGGCGTCACCATTCAAAATGACAAAATGATGCAGATGGCAAAAGATTTTGTAGCACTTACAAAGTGGAAAGGCCCTTTTGAACTGGAGTGTATAGTAAACATGAACCAAGTTTTTATGATAGAGATTAACCCACGTTTTCCAGCATGGGTACACTTTGCCACAGAGATTGGTGTGAATTTGCCACAGATGGTTGTGGATATTATGGAAGGTGTGGAGAGTGAACCTGTACTCAATTATCCACAAAACAAAATGTATGTAAGATACACACAAGAACTTGTGACTGATTTTACAGATTATATGCAATTATTATCAAAAAAGGAATTATAAAATGAATGATGTAAAATATGAAAAACCGACGATTAATAAAATAGAGTTTGCAATGGCTTCAAAATATGGAAGTCCTCTTAAAACGCAAAATATCCGTACGGAAATAGACGGAGTGAGTGTTAATGAACTTACACAAAAATACGGAAGTCCTATTTTTGTTTTTTCGCAAAGACAGATAGAAGAGAAGTACAATACTCTTTACTCTGCGTTTAGCTCACGCTACCCTGATGTAACATTTGGCTGGAGTTATAAAACAAACTACCTTAACGAGATTTGTAAAGTTTTCCATGACCTTGGCTCGATAGCAGAAGTAGTGAGTGAGTTTGAGTATCAAAAGGCACGTGCTTTAGGTATAGATGGGAAAGACATTATTTTTAATGGTCCATATAAACCGTATGAGGATTTAAAAATAGCCGTACAAGAGGGTGCAAAGATTCATGTGGACAACCTTTTTGAACTCAATGATTTAGAAAAAATAGCAGATGAATTAAACATAAAAATCCCTGTTGCCATTCGTATCAATATGGATACAGGAACCTATCCACAATGGTCACGTTTTGGATTTAACTACGAAAGTGGAGATGCGTATGAAGCGATAAAACGTATGTATGATGGTGGAAAGATGTATCTTAATGGTATTCATTCACACATAGGTACTTTTATGCTAGATGCCAATGCGTATAAACTAGCAACAACAAAAATCATGCAACTAAAAGCTCAAGTTGAAAATGATTTTAACTCTGAGATAGAGTACATTGACCTTGGTGGTGGTTTTGCAAGTAAATCTAACCTTAAAGGTGTCTATCAATCAGCCGATGTGATTGTACCAACAGCAGATGATTATGCACAAGCTATAACTGATGCGATTTATGCAAACAACAAAAGTGAAAAACTACCAAAACTATATCTTGAAACTGGAAGAGCGATGATAGATGAAGCAGGTTATCTACTCACTTCTGTGCATGGATATAAAAGATTTCCTGATGGCAAAAAAGGGTACATTTTAGATGCTGGTGTGAATTTGTTATACACTTCAACATGGTATAACTTCAATATAGAACTTGATAAGCATTATGAAGGAGACAACGAGCCATCTATGCTCAATGGTCCTCTTTGTATGAATATTGATGTGATTGAAGAACATCTTATGTTACCTGCACTTGATAGAGGAAGTGTGCTAACCATTTCTCCAGTGGGAGCATACAACTATACACAAGCGATGCAGTTTATTCGCTATAAACCTGCTGTTGTCATGATAGATACAGAAGGACAAGCACGCGTTATTAAAGAAGTAGATGATTTGGCAACAGTTAACTATAAAGAGGTATAGATAAAAGTATGGAAAATTATAAAAGTCTTTTCTATGGTGCATTAAAACCATATAGTGCATTGTTATTTTTAAACAATAAATATGCAGGCCTTGCACTCTTAGTCATTACTTTTATAAATCCATCTGTGGCTTTTAGTGGGCTTATCGCCGTTATTTTTGCCATTCTTTTTGCTGAGTATTTAGAGTTTAAAGAGGCGTATTTAGCACAGGGTTTTTACATCTATAACTCTTTGCTAGTGGGAATGGGAATAGGATATATATTTTCTCCTTCACTGATGAGTATCGCACTCATTGCTATCGTTTCTTCCTTTACCTTTATGCTCTCTTTTATGCTCAACCGTCTTTTTAGTGTCTATAAAATCCCCATTCTCTCCTTGCCTTTTTCCATTGTGACAATGTTTGTCTATCTTGCATCACTCAAATACTCGGGGCTTCTCTCAACACTTGTGAACAATAGTGCAAGATATGACATTCATTTACCTCTTGCGATAGGTGCATTTTTCAAATCATTTGGAACAATATTTTTCTTGCCATCTCATATAGCTGGCATAGCTATGTTTGCCCTTGTTCTTTACTTTTCTCGCATTACTGCGATTATGGCACTTGTTGGTTTTTATGCAGGAATTGGAATTCATAGTTTTCTACTAGGTTCTTTTGCACAATCATTGAATGATGGATATGCATTTAATTATATTTTAGTGGCGATTGCTTTATGCGGAGTTTTTTTATTACCAACACTCAAAAATTTTATTTTGGCTCTGATAGGTGTGGCTATGAGCGTTGTCTTGACAGATGCGATTGGCATACTATTTAACTACTATGCTATTCCTGTATTTACTCTACCTTTTAACATTACCGTTATTGTCTTCATTTTTATGCTCTCTTTGATTTACTACAAAGGGTTTAATGTAGAGATAAAATCAACTCCAGAAGAGTCTCTATCTAACTATTTGAGTAAAATCTTTCGTTTTGGAGAACTAGGTGCAAAAATATCGCTTCCTTTTAGTGGAGAATGGAATGTGTATCAAGCTTTTGATGGGGAGTGGACACATAAGGGAAAGTATAAATATGCCTATGATTTTGTAAAAACAAAAGATGAAAAAAGTTACAAAAACCAAGGTTTACACCTTCAAGATTATTATGCCTTTGGAGAATCTATTATCTCTCCTACAAGTGGTTATGTTGTTGCATTTAGACATGACTTAGTAGACAATATCATAGGTGAAGTAGATACTATTAATAACTGGGGAAACTATATTATTATTAGGAGTGATTTAGGTTTCTTTGTAGAGATTAGCCATCTTATGCAAAATTCCGTGAGTGTTGAAGTGGGAGCATATATTCAGGGCGATACTATTATCGCAAAATGTGGAAATAGTGGCTACTCTCCTGAGCCTCATATACATATTCAAGTACAGCCATTAGGATTACTAGGAGGATTTACGCAAAAATTCTCCTTTAGTGAGTATTTTCAAGGAGATAAATTACTTTTTAATGCATTGCCAAAACTAGGGGATAACGTGCATGCAACCATATTGGATAAGAGTGTTAGTTCAAGATTTATCTTTATATTGGACGATTTATTTAGTTATGAAATTTTTGAAAAAGGAGTAAAAAAAGGGAAAGTAAGTTTTGTTGTGAAAATGGATGAATATGGTGCATTTTTTCTTGAAGATGGAGACAAAAATAAACTATATTTCTATAATGACTTAAAAGAGTTTTATTTTTATAATTATATAGGAAAAGATTCTCATCTTAAATGGCTATTTATATTGGCACCAAGGACACCATTTGTGCAGACTATAGGAGTAAGTTATAAGGATTATTTACCAGTATATTTACTCAAGTCAAAATTTAAACAAATTTTGATAGAACTAGCTGCAACGATAAAGAAAGATGCATATAAGCTTGAAGAAAGATATTTTTATGACACAGATAAAATAGTTTCTGACTTCGGGGAAGTGCATCTGAGTGCCGTCTATAAAGGCTTCACTAATATTCAATATAATGACATTGAATTAAAATTAATACAAGGATAAAAAGAATGAAAAAAATAATTTTGGCAAGTGCTATTACCGCAAGTGCTCTTATGGCAGATGTGAAAACGATAACACCTTATGTTGGTACGATAAACTATAATTCAAGCAGTGCAAAGTCAATCAAAGACAAGGCAAAACTAGCAGGAATATACACTAGTATAGGTAATTTAGGGTATTTATTGGAATTTTCATATGGATATACTAATATTAACTATAAAAATAGCACAATAGCAGATCTAAAGCAGCATGATATTACATTAAAATATGGAAAATTTTATAAAAATTATGCATGGAATGCTGGTCTGCACTATATTAAAAATAGTGAAACAGGTGCTATCAGAGATTTATCTGGTGGATATACTGCTATTTTCGGTCTCGAAGGATACGAATGGTTTGGCTATAACAAGCTTAGTTATGGTATCGATACTTATTATTCTTATTACAATCATGCTTTTAGTGATATTACTCGTGCATCGGAAACAAAAGTAGGTCTTTTGCAGTTTAGTCCTAAAGTAATGTACTCTAAGGTGGTAAATATTAATACAAAAAATACTATCTTAATTACAGTAAATTTTATTAAGGCAAATGACTATAAAAATTCAAGTTATACATCGTACGAAATATCTGATACTTTAGGATATAAAAAGTTTTATGCATCACTTAAATATAATGGTGGAAAAATGCGAAGTGGTGTAAGAGACGGTGGATTTACAGTATATAACACAAAAGATTTACTCAAAAGTGCTTATACTGCAAAATTAGGATATTATTTTACTCCAAAATTTGAAGCAGATATAAGTTACACACATAATAATTATCAAGAGTACAATGCCGTAAATTTATCTTTGCTACCTGAGGGAAGTAACTCTATAGCTGTTTTTTCAATGAGTTATAGTTACTAATGAAAAAGGTATCACTTTTACTTATCTTTATCATTTGCTTGTTGTCTTCTGATGAAGAATTTAAGAATATAAAAAATTCTTATTTTAAATCTTATGATTACGAACAAGTTGGAAGATACAAAGAGGCTATTAAGATTTTAGCCCCTTTGTCTAAAGAGTATCCTAAGGGATATACACTTAGTTTACGCTTGGCTTGGTTATTTTATTTGCAAAAACAGTATAACACTTCTTTGAGATATTATACAGAAGCATCACTTTTAGATACTAAATCACTTGAGCCAAAGATTGGGTTAATCCGTGTGTACTTAGCAACCTATTCATTTGAGAAAGCACAAAATGTTGCTACTGAGATTTTAAAGGTAGATTATTATAATTATTATACAAATCTATATATGGCAAAAGCATTAAATGCTCAAAAAAAGTATGAAATAGCAATTACAGTAAGTGAAAAAATGTTGCAGATATATCCTACTGATACACTATTTTTAGAGCAGTTGTTTTTAAGCTATAAGGCAACAAATAATAAACACTATAAGGATATATATGAGAGTATATTAATTTTAGATCCTAATAATGTCATTGTAAGAACAAGAAAATAATCATATAGATATAAACTATTAAGATGCTTCAATACCTATGCCTCGCCACGTATCTGATACGTAATGTCTCCTGCTCCAAAGGCAGCAATTAAGCCTTCGGAGTATTCGCGGATAATAGAGCCACCACGCATAACTTTTACTACACCGTCTTCTTTGGTTACTTCATCGGCGATAAGTAGTTTGTAACGAGAAAATGCACCTTTTAAGTCTATGTCAATTTCTAGCTCACCTGCTGACCAAATAGGTAAAATTACTAGTTCATCTACACCCTTAAAACACTCTATGAAAGCTTGTAAGTTATCCATGGTTCTTGAGTATTTATGTGGTTGCCATACAACATTAAGAGTATTGAATTTACGTAAAGTCTTGTAAGTCTGTAAAGACTCCATAGTAACTTTTATCTCTGTAGGGTGGTGTCCATAATCATCTATGACTACGCATTTTTCTTTGTTTTGAACTATGTCAAAGCGTTTTTTTATGCCTTTATAGTTTAGAAGATTTGTGCGTATAGTCTCTAATTCTTCGCCCAATTCTAGTGCAGAGAGTATGGCAAGAGAAGCATCTAATGCTATATGATTACCAAAACCAAAGACCTCAAAACTACCAAACTCTAGAAGTTCAAATCGTGTATGTGGCTCACCATTCACTAGTACAAATTCAATATTTTTTATATCTTCACTAGGATAAAGCTTAATACTATCCATGTCAAGAGAAGAGAGAAACTCATCTTCGGCGTTAATGACACGTACTTTTGCAAGACTTAAAAAGTTTTTATAAGCATTGTAAAAACGCTCTTCATCATACTCATAGTACTCCATATGTTCAGGTTCTACATTTGTAACTATCGCCAAATATGGGTTAGAGTTTAGAAAACTCTCATCGCTTTCATCTGCTTCAAATACTACTTTGTTGTTTGGATAATTGCGTACATTTGAGCCAAACTCTTTACTTATGGCACCTATAAGAGCATTTGTATTTGGAACTATAGATGCTAACATGGCCGATGTGGTACTCTTACCATGAGCTCCACCTACAGCGTAAACCTCTTTGTCTCCTAGTATAGATATAAGTGACTCTTTTCGAGATAGAAGTTCTATACCTAACTCTTTAGCTCTTTTGTATTCAAGATTGTTAGGACGCACGGCTGCGGAGTATATGACTCTATTTACACCTTCTACTGCATCTCCATGATGGGGTATAGTTATTTTGGCATTAAAATTAGTCGCTAAATCGTTAGTAATTTCTGTTTGTTTTATGTCTGAACCAGATATTTTATGTCCATCATTTACTAAAAACTTTGCCAATGCAGATAGCCCTATGCCACCTATGCCTATAAAATGTATTTGCATGTTTCCTCCGTAGGTGTTGCTCTGTTATAGCACTCTATATTATTTCGACTCGTCTAGTACTCTAAGCTCTTCTTTTGCTTCTTTTACTTGTTTTGCAAACATGGTAAGTAAAATGTCTGTAGGTTCGGAAAAAGTTTGTATAAAAAATGCCAATGGGTCATTTTCGTTTACACCATCTACATCAACAAGATTATCTATAAAGTCATCAAAAGAGTGTCCTGCCATTACCGCACAGGCATGAACCATCATCGCATCTTTAAGTTGCTCATTGTCTATAGTGTAGTTAAGTACCAAAAATATCTCTTTTGCACCCTTTTTGTCTTTTTCACTGTAACGCTGTATGCCATGCTCATATATGGCACGTGCAGTTGCCAAATCTTCAGCATCGTTCATATCGAAGTTTTTTGAGTCGGTTAGTTTTTGTGCTAGTCTATCAAAAGCGTTATTTACAATAAAAGTAAATATCTCATTTATATCATCTTCTGATGCCTCTATAATGAGTTGTGCATCTAAAAGTTGATACCCCTTTGCTATGCTTTGCTCTTCTTTGCACTCCTCTTCTAGCCTTTTAATATTTGCTAAAAATTCAGGGTCTTTTTTAAGTTCTTCTACATGTATTTCTGGGTTTTGCATTAGTTATTCTCCAAACATTCTTTTATTCTAAGTAGGCACTCTTTGGTTTTGTCTGCTTCATAGACAAGAGCAAGTCGTACATACCCTTTTCCTTCGCCATCACGTCCTAAGTATGAACCTGGTATTACTTTTAGATTGTAATTTTTGTAGAGTCTTATAGTAAAGGCTATCTCATCTTGTACTTGAAGCCAAATGTAAAAAGTAGCTTCAGGTGTATCAATACCCAAAACTTCTTTTGCAACTTTGAAGTTGTTTATATATTTTTCTCTAAAGAGTGCTACATGCTCTTGGTCTGCCCACGCTACTGCTGCTGCTTCTTGTAGTGGCAAAGGTGATGCACACCCTACATAAGTACGATAAACCATATATGATTTAAGTATCTTAGCATCTCCAGCTATAAATCCTGAACGTAATCCTGGAGCAGAAGAACGCTTAGAAACGGAGTTTATAACCAAAATATTTTTAAATTCTACATTTCCTACTTCTATACTAGCATTAAGCAGTGAGGGAATAGGTTTGTTTAAGTACAAGTCTGCATAACACTCATCATTTAAAAGCACAAAATTATATTTGAGTGCAAGCTCTACCCATCTTTTCAAATCCTCCATAAGCATAACTGAAGATGTTGGGTTGTTTGGTGAATTTAGTATAACAAAGTCCGCTTTACTTAGTGCCTCTTCATCTATTTCTGGCTGAAAGTTATTTGAGGCATTTAGATTTAGGTAAATTACCTCTGCTCTACAAGCTTTAGATGCTCCCTCATATATCTGATAAAAAGGGTTTGGAAAAACCATTACTGGATTTTTTATATCATGAAGTAGAAATTGAGGAAAATTAAAAAGAACTTCACGTGTTCCAAATGTTGGGATAATTTGGCTATTGTCCAATATCAAACCAAAACGCTCTTTGTTGTATTTGAGCATAGCTTCACGAAGTACAGTCTCTCCCGCTGTTTTAGGATATTTATTTAGAAGTGAAGCATGTTTATTTAATGCATCTAATATAAACTTAGGTGTAGCAAACTGTGGTTCTCCTATGGTTAAAGAGAGAGGTTTATGTTTATCGCTAGGGGTAATATTTTTAAGTAAGTTGTTGAGTTTTTCAAAGGGGTAGGTTTCAAAGTTCATAAGTTCTCTAATTTTTTAGGAATTATAGCTAAAAGGTGGTAAAAGTAGTGAAAGTTATATCTCTATTTCCATCGAGGAGATGGAAATAAGTTCGAGTTCGAGTTATCTTACATTCTCAAAAGGGTTTTCTACAACATTTTTTCTATCTACAATATACGGAATAAGTGCTGTTTGTCTAGCTCTTTTGATAGCTACGGTTACTAACTCTTGGTGACGTTTACAGTTTCCTGTAAGACGACGAGGCATAATTTTAAATCTTTCACTTAATGAAAATTTAAGACCTGCTAAGTCTTTATAGTCGATAAAATCAACTTTTTGTTCGCAATATTTACAAAATCTTTTTTTGAATTTTCTTCTTTCTGCCATGTCGGTTCCTTTTGGTTTATAGCCCATATAATGAGCAAGAATTTTAAAAAAGAATGATACTACAATAGTACTTTTGTATTTCTTAAAAATCTCTAATTTTAGTCTAAATCAACTCTCGCATCTCATCTTCTGTTAATGTATCAACTTCTAATTTGACTGCCTTGTCATATTTTGACCCTGCATCTGTTCCATAAATCAAAAAGTCTGTCTTTTTGGAGATTGAACCACTAACTTTTGCTCCAAGCTTTTCTAGCATCTCTTTTACCACACTACGACTCACAGACATACTTCCTGTAAGTACGACCGTTTTATCTTTAAAAATATTCTCTTTGGCTTCTACTTTTTCCTCTACTGTAGGTTTGATTTCATCAAACAATTTCAGAACAAACTCACGATTAACACGCATAAACTCCACAAAAGAACGAGCCATTTCAACACCAATGCCATCTATCGCTTCTAGTTGCTCCTTAGCTACATCAACAACACCCAAACCAAACTCTAACGCGATTGATTTTCCAGCAACTGCTCCAATATGTTCAATGCCCATAGCAGAGAGAAGTTTAGCTAAAGGTGTACCTTTTGTATCGGTAATGGCATCTAATAGTTTATTAATTCTTTTCTCTTTAAAGCCCTCCATGCCCTCTAAATCTTCAAATTTTAAAGAGTAAAGACCTAAAATATCTTGTATTTTTCCCTCTTCAACTAGCATCTCAACAATTCGTGAGCCAAGCCCATCTATATTCATACTCCCTTTTTTTGCAAAGTGAATAATAGAATTTACCACACGAGATGGACAGTCCATATTTTGACATTTAATAAGCGTTCCCTCATCTAGCACCTCGGAGTTACAAGCAGGACAAGAAGTTGGACGTTCAATCCTCCTTTCACTTCCATTTCGTCTATCGGTTAGAACTTTGGTAATCTTAGGAATAACATCTCCTGAACGAATTAAGATAACAGAGTCACCCACCATTAACCCTTTTCGCTCTATCTCATCAAAGTTATGAAGAGTTGCACGAGCAATCATAGCTCCCTCTAAATCTACAGGTTCAACTTCAGCGACAGGGGTTAGAACACCAGTTCTTCCTACTTGAATGGTTATGCTATTAACTTTGGTTACTTTCTCTAAAGCAGGAAACTTATAAGCACACATCCATTTAGGAACTTTTACCGTATATCCTAGTTGCTCTTGTTTAATTACCTCATCTACTTTTATAACCATTCCGTCCATCATCATAGGGATTTCATCGCGTTTGCTTATTAAAAAATGATAAAACTCCTCTATCTCTTCTATGGTATTACACGCTCTCATATATGGTGGCTTTAAAAATCCTAAGCTATAGACAAACTCCATTTTTTCAAATAAACTTCTCTGCTCTAAACTATCTTCACCTAGCCCCCAAGGGTAAAACACTAAACGGCGTTTAGCCGTAATGCTAGAGTCTAATTGACGCAGACTCCCTGCTGCTGCATTTCGTGGGTTTGCAAAAGGGTTTTCGTCCTCCTCTTCTCTCTCTTTGTTTATAATCTCAAAGTCATCTTTTTTTATAACTACTTCACCTCTAATCTCGATTAACTCTTTATAGTCAATGGTTAAAGGTACAGAACGAATAGTACGCACATTGTCGGTAACCTCTTCACCTATCGCACCATCACCTCGTGTAATGGCACGAACTAATTTCCCGTCTTCATAGAGTAGGTTCATACTCGCACCATCAAACTTTGGTTCACAAAAGTACTCAACCTCACCTACATTTTTAACAACTCTATCAAGCCACTCTTGCACCTCATCTTTGGTAAAAACATCTTCCATACTCCACATTTTTTTAATGTGTTTAGCTTTGCTAAACTCATCACGCACCACACCACCCACACGAGCAGTAGGTGAATCTTCCACTACTTCAGTTGGGTTAGCAGTTTCATAATCCAATACTTCATGGTAAAGTTTATCGTACTCCTCATCGGTTGCTATTGGGTTATCCTCTACATAGTAGGCATAAGCCCATTTGTTTAAAATTTTTATTTTTTCTTCATACTCTTTATTTGTCATCTAATTCTCCAATATCTTATGAAACATCATAGCAACATAGCTCTCTTTATCTTCTTGAAAGAGTACATTTTTATTTTCAAGTTCTATTTTTCTTATAGCATTATGAATATTGACCAGCTCCCCATACGGTGTATTTGAGACAATAAAGGAGTTTAACACAGTACTCTCATCTCCTATATATGCCTCTTTCTCTTTTATAGACTTATAAAAGTTTATCTTTTTATTTTTGTTCAAGTCTAAATTTCGTATCCCCTTAGGGTCTATAAAGCTAATGTACTGTTTATCATCTTTTAAAATCCACATGATAAAGTCTGGATAAAATCCTCCATCTTCAAAAAACCCTACACCAACTTTGGACTTGTTTCTTAGTAAAAATATTTCACAGTCACTATATTTCTCTTTATGTTTTTCAAGATAAAGCTCTAAATCTTCCACAAATGTCATCTCGCCCTTGTTTAGTTCTATGGGCGATATTTTTATCTGTTTTTGTTCTTTAAAAAGTAGTGGATTATAAAGGTGCTTACTACTCATAAACGATTTAAAGTAACCAAGCTCTATACTATATGAAAAATCATCTTTTTCTATGGAACTTTTTAGTTTGATTAGCTTTTCTATGAGGTCACTGTTTTGTGCATTATGCTCACACGATACATTGTACGTGTCTATAGAGTTGGCATCGTCATCTTGTAGTTCTTCGTACTGCATAAAATCTTTTTCATAGTCATTTTTATGATATTTATAAAATGCATCTACATACTTTTTAAGCAACATAGAAAAGGTCTCTTGCACTCTTTGAAAATCATAAAAGCTCTTAATCTCAAAGTAAGACTTTGGTACTTCTAGTCTATACCAATCATTTTTTTCAATAAACGCATCAATGGACTTCTTAGAGATATTTAGATTAAAATATTTTCTCTCTTTTTTGTACTCAAGCAGTTCTAAAAAGAGTCTATCTTTGTCTAAGAACAGAAGCTCTTTTTGTACATCAAATCTATAGCATTCATCTTTTACAGCATAGTCATCACTAGCAATAACTCCTATAACTTGAGCTTTAGCATAAAGGTTAACGATGACATTTTTGGTTATGGCACTGTTTTCCTCATAGTATAAATCTTTTTTTACATTCTCTTTAAAAGTTTTGCCTTTTTCTACCCTTAGTACTTTAAGTTTTCTATTTTTATGTCGCCTCTCTTTTATGACAGGCAGTTCTATGTTGTACATCTCACCATTTTCTACACCCTCATTTTCAAGGTACTTTCTAAACTCTTCCATGTAGTTTGCTTTTAAACCAAATATATTTAACTGCTCACAGCTTTGGTACTTTAGCTCTAGCCCTTTACCATAAAAAGTACTTCTTTTTAGGCTCATGTCTTTACCTTTAAGCCGAACACCTCGACCAAAAAGTTGTATAACTTGTGAACCCTCACTCTTTCCCATGTTTAAAAGCCCCATGGTAGAGACTCTCCAACTGCTCCACCCCTCGGTAAACTTTCTTGAACCTATTAAAATGTTGATTTTAGAACTTTTTTCATTGATGCTTAGAAACAAACTTTTATTAAAGGTGCTTGAAGAGACATTTAAACCTAGCGTCTTACAGAGCTTTAAAAACTTAGCAACATCACCAATGTTTATAACACCAAAATAGTCACTCTCTCCTACCTTTAAACCTATCTCTCCATCACTCTCTTTTAGCTCTTCAAGATGTAGTACTCCACTAGAACTGTTAAAAATAGTCTGCAACATCTCTTCATAGATGTTTTCTGTATTTAAAGAACTAAGATAAGCAAACTTACCTGTAAATATATCTACTCCACTTGGTGTAGATATTCCACTACTATAAGCTAAAACTTTTTGTATGACAGCTTTTGTTAGCTCTTTTTGGTTTATAAACTTTTCTAAAAATTTTAAAACATTACTTATGTCAGAACCCTCTTCTTTTGACAATGTCTTAGTTACTTTACCACCGACAAATATCATGAGAGGGTTTTCGATGTTGTACTCACTTAGTTTTTGTGGATTGTCCATAAAAATCTTTTTTTGCTGATAAAAGCTCAACAATGCTCCAACCAAATAGTTGTATTTTAGCTCCTCTTTGGGTTCATCTTTTAGGTTAAGAATGGTGTACTCTTTACCAAACCCATCGTTTTTAAAGTACCTATAACTGTAGTCAAACAAGATAGATTTACCATACTCTTGTGTAAGCTCGTTTCTCTTTTTTGTTGTGGCACTTCCTATGGCTTGACCAAAGGTAGCACTATACTCAAAAGCAAAACCATTAGCACTTAGAGCATCTCTATTTTGCTTCCACTCTTCACCTTTTGCACCACGGTGACCCTCATCTATAAAGACCAAATTGTCATCACCGAAACTTTCAACTGCAAAGGTGGTTTCACCTTTTTCTTCTTTTAGTTTACTTATCTCTAAAACTTCTATAAACTCTACAAGTCCCCCTACGTTTTCTTGAAACTCTCTAGCATCAATTCCATTGGCTTCAAACTCTTTAAGGTGTTGGCTACTAAGCCCTGCATTTGGTGTTATGAGAATGCTTTTACTCATCTTTTGTTTGTTGTAGTGTCCAAATTGCATATAGTTCATGTGCATCAAAAGTGTTTTACCACTTCCTGTAGCACTCCAAAAAGCAAGTCTGTTTAAACTGTTTAATGTAAAAGGCTCTAGCCTCTCTTTCTTAGGAAGTTTGGCATTAAACGCTTCTAAATAAGCATTCAAATTTTCAAGCAAACTCTCTTTAGAAGAGAAATACATATCAAGATATATCTCAACAAACAGAAGTGTAATGTATTGAAAATATTTCCATTTTATGGGCTGTTTTAGCTTTTTTGTATGGCGTACTATGTTGTTGTCGTACTCTAGTAGTTTTATTTTGTCTATCTTAGCATCATCAAACACTCTACTACTAAGTGCATAGTAAAACAAAGAGACACCCTCTTCATCAACCTCTTCGTTTCGTATGTCATCTTTAAACGACTTGCTTAACTCTTCAAAGCTACTAACCCCAAAAAGAGACAACATATAGGAGTTTAAAACCAACTTTTCATTAAATTTCATCTAAAACCTCCCAATGACCACGAGTACCACCCACTCTTTTTATAATATTCATCGCTTTTAATTTTGCTAAATTCTCTTCTATTTTTCTTTTAGATATTCCTATGGCTTCAGACAATTTCATTGCCGATATTTTAGAGTTTGCTCTTATATTTTCTACAATAAGCTGTTGATTGTCACTAAGATTATTACCGACCCTATTACCGACTTTATTACCGACCTCTCTTACGGTGTTTAAAATCACCTCTAACATAAACTCAACAAAAGGGGTACTCTCTCCTAAATTTCCTGCTTCCTCTAAAGCATTGTAGTACTTCTCTTGATTGTCTCTTACTATGCTTTCTGTAGGCATCACCACAAAGGCTTCTCTCCAAGCATAAAGCATAACACTCTGCCAAAGTCGTCCTATGCGACCATTACCATCAGAAAATGGGTGAATAAACTCAAACTCATAGTGAAACACACACGATTTTATGAGCATGTGTTCATCAGAATTTTTAAGCCAATCAAACAAATCACGCATTAAGTCAGGCACAACCCCAAAAGGTGGAGCAACATGACTAACTCCCTCGCTACTACCTACACCTACATTGACACTTCTAAAACTCCCTGCTGTATTTAAAATATTGTTCATCAATATCTTATGAGCTTTGAGTAAATCATCAAGATTATCATATCTGTAATTTTCAAACGCTTTATAGGCATTTATAGCCCCCTCAACTTCAAGGATTTCTCCATAGGTTCCAAGTACCTTTTTGCCCTCTAACATGGCTGTAATCTTATCTTCACCCATAAAGTTACCCTCTATTTCAAGCGTTCCTGCAAGTGTTTTAATACGATTTTTTTTTCTAAGCATCGGGGTAATAATATTCTCTTTGCTATACTCTATTTTAGTCAACTCTTCGCTAATAGCCGAGATTAGATTTACCATTTTAGAGCTTATGGTATAGGGTGGTTTATAACTACTCATCAAACATCAACCTCCCAATATCCTGCCTTATCACTTCCTACTCTTTTTAACAAACCACTCTCTTTTAAAAACTTGATATTATTCTCTATGGCTGTTGTACTAATTCCAATTTTATCGGAGAGTGAATTTATAGTAATATTTTTATTTTCTTTAATTAGCTCCAATATTGTTTGTCTATTTTTTGATATTTTTGGTTTTACTCCCAACTTTTCTTGCTTTTCTCCCAACTTCTCATCTTTTACACCCAACTTTTCCCCATTAGTAATCATCTGTTTTAGTTCTGTTTTTCTCATATCATTCTCCAAACATCAACCTCTTAAACGCCTCTTCAATTAGATTAAACCCTAAATTATTATCTCCATTGACATAAACCTCATCAAAATCATCTAAAGCCATCTCTTTTACAAACTCATCTAACTCTTCATTTGTTTTGTTATCTCTCCAAATTATTAATATCTTAGAATTTTTTAGATTTTTACCTCTAATACTCAAAAATCCATTATCAAACTTCATACTCTCAACTACAAGCCCCAAAAGGTAATTAAATGTCTCTACTAAGTCTATAGTCGTCTCTTTTGTCTCTCCCACACTTGAAGTAGCGATTTTGAGTTTATAATCAAATGGGGTGCTAAAGGTGTCTATGTTAAGAAGTGAGTTTTGGCTCTCTACCTCTAAAGCGTAGTTGAGTATGTAATCTTCTTTGGCTGACGGATACATATCTAAAGCATCTTCTTGGGCTTTTGTTCTTTT
>Ga0256829_1001490_pt1 | contig 19099 bp, 18 predicted proteins | sample 131447metaG_FD_185979 | JGI IMG/M metagenome (GOLD analysis project Ga0256829, IMG submission 185979) | Hydrothermal vent microbial communities from Lau Basin, Pacific Ocean - 131-447 | ecosystem: Environmental > Aquatic > Marine > Hydrothermal vents | place: Pacific Ocean: Lau Basin | collected...
ATGTTTCAAAAAATGGCACCTCTTATTGTATTGGGTTTATTTGCTATAGGTATGTATTTTATGATGCAGGGTATGGAAAAAGCTACACATATGACTAAGGTAAAACATACTATCAAAAAGTAGAAATCACTTTTAAGATCTGTGTTACTTTTTCTTCTGGTTTTTCATCTTTATATATTGGTCTTCCTATAACGGCATAATCTACACTCTCTTTATTTGCTACTTCCAATGTAGCTACTCTTTGCTGGTCTCCCTTGTCTTCTCCAAATGGGCGTATGCCAGGGCATAATGTTATGAAATTGTCACTTGTAATATTTTTAATGCTACTACTCTCAAAACTAGAACACACTACTCCATCTAAACCATTTTCATATGACATTTTTGCAAACTGTTCGGCTTTTTTTCTTATGCTCTTTTCATAAACCTCTTTAAAGTTAGGTTCATCAAAAGATGTAAGTGCTGTTACGGCTAGAACTAAAGGGCGTTTTTCGTAGCTACTTAGCCTATTCATTACAGTTTTCATTGCCACAGAACCTGCACTAGCGTGAATGTTAAACATATCTACACCTATTTTGGCTATCTCCTCTGCTGCGTCTGCCATAGTGTTTGGAATGTCATAAAGTTTAAGATCAAGAAATATTTTAAAATCAGGATTGATTTCTTTAAGCGACTTTATAAATTCTTTACCATCACGAATATAGGTACGAAACCCTACTTTCATCCATATGTCATACTCTTTGAGTGACCTAGCTAGTGACAAATTCTCTTCTGATGATGGTAAATCTAGTGCTATACATAACTCCATAGTTCATACCCTTATGTTTTAGTGGTATAATAATAACCTAAATTCAATAAACAAGGACTAAACAAACATGTTTGGAAAACAATCAAAAAGATACGACATCGCTCAAGATATAATGCAAACTTACCAATACGCTAAATTTAACACCTCAAAAGGTAGCATTTTAGCAAAACTTTACCCAGACGATGCACCAAATACCGTAGCAAACTTCGCACACTTGGCAAATGAAGGTTTTTACAATAATCTGAAATTTCATAGAGTAATTCCAGGGTTTATGGCACAAGGTGGTTGTCCACATTCTAAAGACAATCCCGCTATGGCAGGAACAGGTGGACCAGACTGGCAGATAGACTGTGAAACCGACACAAGTACACAAGCACACAGACGAGGAACTCTCTCTATGGCTCACGCAGGACCAAACACAGGTGGAAGCCAGTTTTTTATAACTTTTGTCCCTACTCCACACTTAGATGGTGTACATACTGTATTTGGTGCTATAGAAGAAGATGATACAGACTCTTTCATGGTGCTTGACAACATAGAACAAAATGACGAAATAGAATCTATTGAGATTTTACCTTCTAGGTCATAATATTTAAAGTGGGTAATTTTTACCCACTCCATACAAGGAAACTCATGTTTGGATACTATAGAGTAGCTTCAGCTGTAAATAAAACTATCGTAGGCAACCCAAAAAAAAATGCTAAAGAGGTTTTAGAACTCATTAAAGTGGCAAACGCAAAAGAGGTTTCTATCATTGTATTTCCAGAGCTAACACTTACAGGATACACTGCTAGTGACCTTCTTATGCATCAAACACTTATCACCTCTCAAAATGAAGCCTTTTTAAATATATTAGAAAATACAAAAAATATAAACACTATAGCCGTTATAGGTTTAGCCGTCTTTGAGACCGATAGACTATACAACTGTGCTGTTATCATTCAAAATGCAAAAGTGTTAGGTGTAGTACCTAAATCATACTTACCAAATAAAAAAGAGTTCTATGAAAAACGTCAATTTATTTCAGGTTGTGACATAACAAAGGCTACACTAGACATATTTGGAGGCGAAGTTCCTTTTGGAATAGACCTTCTTTTTACTGATAAGTCTAACATGACATTTGGAGTAGAGATATGTGAAGACCTTTGGGCTATAACCCCTCCTAGTAACCATATGGCAAGTAATGGTGCAAATCTTCTACTCAATCTAAGTGCAAGCAATGAACTAATAGGCAAGCATGAGTACAGAGAAGAGCTTGTACGAACTCAAAGTGCTAGATGCATGGCTGTATATGCCTACGCTTCAGCAGGAGTTGGAGAGAGTACGACCGATACAGTTTTTGGTGGACATGCAATCATTAGTGAGTATGGACATACTGTAGTGCAAAATGAGCGTTTTAGACTAGACAGTCATCTTGTTACGGCAGATGTTGATTTGGAGCGTTTAAAGTGGCTAAGGTTAAATGAATCTAGCTATGGCGATACTAGACAAAAGAGAACGAGAGTTGTTACGGTAGGTGATTTACCCCTGCTCTCAAAAATAGAACGCACAATAGACCCCAATCCATTTGTGCCATCAAAATATGCAGACAAAAAACAAATATGTGACGAGATAGTACATATTCAAGCACATGGACTCATTAAACGTATGAGTCATACACATATTAAAAAAACACTCATAGGCATAAGTGGTGGATTAGACTCTACCCTAGCCCTACTCTCTACTCATAAGGCCTTTGAGATTATGGGGTGGGATATTAAAAATATTATCGCCGTAACTATGCCTGGTTTTGGTACTACTAAACGCACTAAATCAAATGCTATGCAACTTTGTGAAGCGTTAGGTGTAACGCTCAAAACAGTAGATATTACCAACATATCTCTTGGAGAGTTTGAAGCCATAGAGCATGACAAAGATGAGCTTAGTGTAACTTATGAAAATGTTCAAGCACGTGCTAGAACAAGCATACTTATGAATATGGCAAATAAAGTTGGCGGATTAGTCATAGGTACGGGAGATTTAAGTGAGATAGCTTTAGGTTGGAGTACTTATAATGGCGACCATATGAGTATGTACTCTCTAAACTCTAGCATTCCTAAAACACTTATACGTTATGTTATCGAGTACTACAAATCTAACAACAAGATATCAGACATAATAGACGACATATTGGCCACCCCAATAAGTCCAGAACTTCTACCCCATAAAGACAACAATATAGTTCAAGAAACAGAAAATATAGTGGGTCCTTATGAACTTCATGACTTCTTTTTGTATCATTTTATAAAGTATGGAGCAAAACCTTCTAAAATACTACACTTAGCTACAATGGCATTTGACACTAAATATGAAAAAGAAATTATAAGCAAATGGCTAAAGGTATTTTTAAAACGTTTTTTTACTCAACAGTTTAAACGTTCATGTATGCCAGATGGTCCAAAAGTTGGAACAATATCTTTAAGCCCTAGGGCAGATTGGAAGATGGCTAGTGATGTGGATTTTGAAATATGGTTAGATGAATTACAATAGCATTATATATTTGCAGATAGTGCCAGTAATCTACATGAATTTTCTAAAATAGATATTTTTTTTGCCATCTCCTTGATGTCCCTATCATAAGAGATTAGTCCAAAGCCTTTTATAAGAAGAAGATGCGTATCGTGTTGTTCAAAAAATTTAGATATTTCATAGGGGGCACGTTCTAGCCAATCATCCATATTTTTAGGATCGTAAATAATTATTTCATTTAATATTTTTTTGCCAAAGAAGTCTTGTGGTGAAACCTTACCATGCTTTAAAGAATATGCCGTAGCATACGGTGGCATAGTGTAGCAAACGTACTTAGCACTAGGTATGGTGGCATATATATGCTCATGAATATGCACATCATCATTTGCCATAGACCAACGATAGTCTCTTTTTTTACAGTCAAGTTTCACAAGTGAATCTTTGCATATTTCATCTAATATGGTATCTTTTGAGTTAATAATAAAACTATTACTAGATAGTCTAGCAGAGATAGAACCATGATAAACACCAAAAAAGTTTTTATTGAAAAGTGAAAGAGAGACATGTTGTATATTTTCAATTAGGTGTTTATCCAAAGTAATGCCTTTTTATATATTTTCGCTATTATAACGATTAAACTAGAAAAGTAAAAGGATTTTTTTGAAAACACCTCACGTTCCAGTACTTTTAGAAGAAGTGCTAAATAGCTTTAAAGATGTAGGTGAAGGTTATTTTGTGGATTGTACACTAGGTTACGCAGGACACAGCTCCCAAATGTTAGCAAGATACAACAACATAAAACATATAGGCATAGATAGAGATAGCGAAGCCTTGGCTTTTTCCAAAAAACGCCTAGAACCTTTTAGCAAAAGAAGCACTTTTTATAAAGGTACTTTTGCAAATATTTTTCCAGCATTAAAAGAGTCTCCAATAGTTGCAGTTTTAGCAGACTTTGGCGTATCTTCTTTGCAACTTGACAAGATGGATAGAGGCTTCTCTTTTAACTCTGAAACTTTAGATATGCGTATGGATACAAGCTCTCCTCTAACCGCTTATGAAGTAGTAAACACGTACTCCAAAGATAAATTGGAGTATATATTTGATGCCTATGGTGAAGTTAGAAGCTATAAAAAACTAGCTTTAGCCGTAGTAGAAGCACGTGTAAAAGCTCCCATAAATAGTGCAAAAGAGTTAAGCGAGATAGCTAAAAACATCATTCCTCAAGGAGGCAAGATACATCCTGCTACTCTCATGTTTCAAGCCATTCGCATAGAGGTAAATAATGAACTAGGAGAGATAGAGGGTCTATTAGATGCTTTAGAGAAAAATCATATTAAAAACGAAGTTGTTTCGCTAATATCCTTTCATTCACTAGAAGATAGATTGGTAAAAAATCGTTTTAAAAAGTGGGCTACCGCATGCATTTGTGACCCACAGGCTATGCGTTGTACTTGCGGTAAAAACCATGCTATAGGAAAGGCACTCTCTTCTAAACCAGTAACTGCAAGCAAAGAGGAGTTAAAGACAAACCCTCGTAGTCGTTCTGCAAAATTAAGAACTTTTAGGTTTAAAAAAGATGCCTAAAGATAAGCATATTAGACAAAAGAAAAAAACGCCAAATGGAATTACCTTTGGTATGGTCTCTGTAATTCTTATTGGCATGTCAATTGTTTTGATTTTAGCAAGTATTAAAACATATTTATCCAATCAGATATACTATGAGTCAAAAATACTCAATAAAAAAACAAGAGAAGTAGAAATGCTAAGAGCAGAAAAAGTTTTACTAGAGCAAGGCTTGGAGTTACTTAGATTTAAAAGCCAAATAACAGATACTATTTTTACAATACGAGAGGACGACTAATAATGATAAAGAATTTTATACGTTTTGGAGTAGATAAGCCTATTATAAACCATATACTTATGGCATTTATGTTGTTGCTATCTATTTTTGCATATCAAAATATTGCTAAAGAGATTTTTCCTCCATCTACATTGGATATGATTTCCATAAAAGGTAGCTATGCTGGTGCTAGTGCAGATGTTCTTGACAAGATGGTTGTAAACACTCTAGAAGATGAATTAAAAAGCCTTTCAGGCATAGATGTAGTAAAAACTAGCATTCAAAATGGTTTTTTCATAATCAATTCAGATATAAAAACAGGTGAAGAGTCTCAAGAGGTATTAAATGATGTTAAAGATATTATAAGTAAAATTAAGCGTGATTTACCTTCAGATATGGACGAACCAATAGCCCGTGTAGTAATACATCAATATCCGCTTTTACTTGTGGCAATATCTGGAGATGTTCCCAAAAAAGAACTTATAGACGCGGCAAAAGAGGTTAAAAGAAAATTATCAAATATTCACGATTTAAGTAGCATAGATATTCGTGGAGATACAGATGAAGAGGTACTAATAACACTTAATCAAAAAAAGATAGATGCCTATGGGTTAAATAAAAATGCAGTATACAAAGCCATATCAAACCTCTCTAGTATATTTCCAATAGGTACGCTAGATGGTCAAGGCGAACACCTTTATATCTCTACTATTAACGGAGAAAAAAATGCAAAGGCATTAGGAGCAACACTACTAAATATAGGTGGTAAATATTTTCGTTTATCTGACATCGCACATGTAAAATATGGGCTAGGTGAAGCAGAACAAATTTCACACTATGACGGCAAAAAAAATATATCTCTCAATATAAATAAAAGCAAAGAGGGTAATGCCATTGCCTTAAGTAAGAAAATAAAAAAAATGTTACCAGAATTTAATAAAAAATATAAAAATATAGAATTCAAAGCCTACACTGATACCTCAATATGGATTAAAAATCGTCTCAACTTAGTCTCTTCCAATATATTATTTGGTCTTATTTTAGTTTTTACGGCTCTATTTTTGTCTGTAAATGTACGCATAGCTTTAGTAGTAGCCATAGGGATACCTGCTAGTTTTATGATTACACTTATAGCTGCAGATATGATTGGATACAGTCTAAATATGCTAACGCTCTTAGGTACGCTTATAGCACTAGGTATGTTAGTAGATGAAGCCATAGTAGTAGCAGAAAATATATATAGGCACATGGAGATGGGCAAAAGTCCTAGAGACGCTGCCATAGATGGTGCATTAGAGATGTTTCCTGCTGTCATGACTGCTACTCTTACCACGGTATTTGCTTTTTTGCCACTTTTAATGATGTCTGGCAAGATGGGTATGTTTATGAAGGTTCTTCCTGTAATGATTTCTGTACTTTTACTCTCTTCGTTATTTGAAGCCTTTTACTTCTTGCCACTTCACGCTAAAGAGTTTTTTAGTAAAGGAACTTTTAAAGCAGAGGAGAGTGATGGAGGAATATGGCCTGGTTTCATCGCTTGGTACGATGGAGTGTTAAGTAAGCTACTCAAGCGAAAAAAAACATCTTTGAGTGTTATGATATTGGCTATTATTTTAGGGACTATAGGGGTTGGAGCATTAACAAAATTTCAACTTTTTCCAGTCTTTGATGCACAACAAGTATACTTAAGCGGTAAAGTAAATATCAATAACAAATTAGTAGATACAGAAAAGTACGTAACCCAGATAGAAAAATCTATTTTAAAAATGTTAGATAAAAAAGAGATGGCTTCCGTAACTTCTGTTGTCGGGTTTAAATTCAATAAAGACCAAACGGTAGAGATAGGTGAGAACCTATTTCAAATTTTTATAAATCTACACGAAAAAGCACCAGAGAATTTTTTTGATACTTACATAAACCCTATTTTTTCATTGGAGTATGATGGTTCGGATATGGTTAGAAAACGTCTATCACAAGATATAGCTAAAGAGGTACAGACTAAGCTACTGCCCACTTTTAAAGATAAAATGTTAAATGGCAAAAAACTTTTTGAAGATTTTACCGTCTATGTGCAACAAGCAGGGATAGTATCTAGTGATATTGAACTAGGGTTTGAACATCCAAATATGGCACTAAAACTAAAAGCCATGAAAGAGGTGGAACAAAATCTATCTGCTATACATGGAGTAAAAGATATTTCAGATAATGCAAACAAAGGTGAACTAGAACTTAAGCTTCGTGTAAATGAATATGGTCAGTCTTTAGGTATGAGCGAGGGGTATATAACTTCTATTTTAAGGGGTGCTTTTTTAAAGGCAGAGTATGGAAAAATATTTGATAAAAAAGGTTTAATGCGTATCAAGATAGAAGATACATACAAAAAAGATGCTACTGCACTTAAGGATTTTATGCTCTCTACTCCTGATGGAACAAAACGCGTAAAACTCTTTGATGTGACAGACTTTATATATAAAAAGTCTTTTGTTAAAATATTTAAAGAAGATGGAGAAAAAGTACGCTCTTTATTTGCTTCTGTAGATAAAAAAATAATTACACCAACCGAAGTAATGTCACAGATAAGACCACTTTTAAAGTCACTTAAAGAACAAGGAGTTCACATAGTTATCAAAGGAGAAGAAAAGGAAAATAGCAAACTTAAAAAAGAGATGAGTAGAGCACTTGTAGTAGCGATTTTTCTTATTTTTATTACTTTAGTATGGATGTTTAACTCTCTCATCTTACCTCTAATAGTTGTAAGTGTAATACCTCTATCTTTATTTGGTGCATTAGCAGGAACATACCTTATGGGCATAAATATGTCTATGCCTGGCATGATGGGTGTCATTGGACTTGCGGGAGTTGTTGTAAACGATGGGCTTATTATGCTTGATTTTATTAAAGGTAGTAAAAACCATACGGAACTAGTAGAAAAGGCAGGCATGCGTTTACGCCCTATTTTACTTACCTCTGTAACAACAGTACTAGGACTATCTTCACTTATGTTTTTTGCTTCAGGACAAGCTCTAATATTGCAACCAATGGCGATTAGTTTGGGGTTTGGGGTAGCATGGGCTACTGTGCTTAACTTGTATTATGTACCGTTAATGTATGGAGTTATTTATAGGGTTAAGTAGGTTATATGGTTGAATTTTAGTTCAACCATATAGAAGTTAATTTATATTTGTAAACACAGTTTGTACGTCTTCATCTTCTTCTAATTTGTCTATTAGTGCTTCTAGCTCTTCTGTGTGTTCGTCACTTAAGTCTATAGGAGTATTTGCTATATATTCTAGTTTTGCACTTTTTACTTCTATGTTCATATCTTCCAAAGCTTTTGATAGCTCCCCAAAAGATGTAAACTCACCAAAAATTCTGACAATATTAATATCGTCACCATCTTCGTGTGGCTCTACATCTTCTTCTATCTCTTCAAGACCATAGTCTATAAGCTCAAGCTCAAGCTCTTCTAAATCCATATCTTCAGTTTTATCGAATACAAAAACGCATTTACGTGTAAACATAAAATTAAGAGAACCAGAAGTTAGCATCTCTGCACCATTGCGTACAAGTATAGCTTTTACATTTGCTACAGTTCTTGTGTTGTTGTCTGTGGCACACTCTACTATCATTTGAACACCATGAGATGCTTTTACATCATATGTTATCTCTTTAATATCGGCCAAATCTTTAGCTGCTGCTCTTTTTATAGCTGCATCTATGTTATCTTTTGGCATATTTTGTGCTTTAGCATTCAAAATAGCTGTGCGAAGTTTAGGATTCATATCTGGATCCATTCCTCCATCTTTGGCTGCCATTGTTATAATTTTGCCTAATTTAGGAAAGATACGAGACATCGCTCCCCATCTTTTCATTTTTGCTGCTTTACGGTATTCAAAAGCTCTACCCATAAAAATCCTTCATTAAAATATTGAGATATTATACTCCTAAGTCACTTTAAGATACTATGTATCTAAATCTCTTCTCCATCGTAATAAAACTCATCTAAGCCTTCTATAAATGCCATGAGTAGTTCACTAGAACAAGGTTTAAAGTTCTTGTGTCCCTCTTTTCTAAAAAGAGATGAGAGTTGCTGTTTTGTGAGTTTTATATCTACAAGACCAAATATAATTTCTATTTCAAACTCTTTTAACTCTAATGCAATACGTAATTTTTTAACTATAAGATTATTGGTTAGTTCAACGGTTTCATCGTTATCTTTCTTTTTGGAAGTTAAACCTCGTTTAAGTACTATAAGACCATCTAAAAAAACGCCTAACTCTTCATAAGAACAAAGCATAAAACCTTTGTCTTGACGACGTTTTAAAATATCTTTTAAATGAGGTTCAAGCATCTTGTAATTTTCTAACCTATAAGCCTCTAACATATCTTTAATGCTAAGGTTTAGTGCTTTTTGTATGCGAAAAAGTATTTCATTAGTGCTAATTACCATCTATTTTTTACTCGCTTTTTGTGTTAAATCGTCTAGTGCTATGGCAGCTTTATTTAAAATAGCCAAACAGTTCTTGTCTTTTATGTTGTGCTTAAGTGACCAATATTCTGGATTTGTATATGTAAAAGTAGTAATGCCTTCATAGTTTGTTGAAACCAAAATACGAAGAGGCAACTCTAAACCCATGGAAGGATTACAATTCATAAGAACAGTTCCCATCTTTGGATTACCAAATACCACCACAGTCTCTGGCTTCAAATCCATTTTGACAGAAATAGCATTAGCTTTATGGTCTATGGTTTCAAAGAGTGTTAATTTCTCTTCTTCTATGAGCTTTTTCAATTTAGCTACAGATACCTCTTGTGAGTTTTGACTCTGTATGGTCTCTAAAAAAGTACCTTTTTTTGAGTCACACCCAACAAATATAAACCCAATCAAGCCTAATAAAAACAATCTCTTCACAGTAAACCTTTATCTATACGTTAAATCTAAAGTGCATTATATCACCATCTTGAACGATATACTCTTTTCCTTCAAGTCTGTTTTTCCCTGCATCTTTTGCACCCTGCTCTCCAGCAAACTCAACGAAGTCTTCATAGCTTATAACTTCTGCACGAATAAATCCTTTTTCAAAGTCATTATGTATGACTGCTGCGGCTTTTGGTGCAGTAGTTCCTTTGCGAATTGTCCATGCACGCACCTCTTTTACACCAGCAGTAAAGTAAGACTGAAGACCTAATGTATCAAAACCTTTATGAATTATTTGTTCCAGTCCAGATTCTGTTACTCCAAGGTCTGTAAGCATTTCATCTCTTTCATCATCATCAAAATCTACCATATCTTCTTCTACTTTTGCACAAAGTTTGATGACTTCTGAACCACGCTTAGAAGCATAGGCTTTTAATTTCAATACATAATCACTATCGTCACCTAGACCATCTTCATCCACATTTGCACCATATATTATGGGCTTAGAAGTAAGTAAACGCAAATCTTTATTTATAGCTAAAAAACCATCTGACTCTAAGTCTCCAAAAGTAGAAACAGGAGAACCATCTTCTATATGAGTTAAAAGTTCTTCAGCAACTTCAAGTTGCTCTTTTGCATCTTTGTCGTTACCTCTTGCTTTTTTCTTAAGCATATCTATACGTTTAAGTACTGCATCAATATCTGCAAATAAAAGCTCTTGCTCTATAATCTCTACATCACGTATAGGGTCTATGCTTCCCTCTGTGTGTACTATGTTCTCATCTGCAAAACATCTTACTATATGCAGTATAACCTCGGTTTCTCTAATATTTCCTAAAAATTTGTTTCCTAGACCCTCACCTTTGCTAGCCCCTGCTACAAGACCTGCTATGTCCACAAAGTCTAATGTCGAGTATTGTATCTTCTCTGGATTTACTATCTTTGCTAGTTCTTCTAATCTTTTGTCTGGTACTGGCACTACCGCCTTGTTTGGCTCTATAGTACAAAATGGGTAGTTTGCACTCTCTGCGTTTTGTGCTTTAGTTAATGCGTTAAAAGTGGTAGATTTTCCTACGTTTGGTAGTCCAACAAGTCCTATTCCTAGTCCCATGGTATTTCCTTGTGTTTCAATTTAATTAACAAGAAGGCAAATTTTGTCTCCGAAATAATTTTCGTGATTTTATCTAAAAGTTGGTGAAGAGGTGGTTAGACCTCTGCGTGTATATCTGGGTAAGATAGGCTTTCTAATAATTTTACCATCATTCTAACTCCAGCTCCAGATGCTCCATAAGGGTTTTCTCCCCAAGCATGTTCCACAAAAGCAGGGCCAGCGATGTCTATATGTGCCCATTTGTCTTTATGCTTTTTATCTATAAATTCAGATAAAAATTGACCAGCAGTAATAGCACCTCCATAACGTGTATCGGATATATTACAAACATCTGCTATATTGGATTTGATAGTCTTTTTTAAGTAGTCGTTGAAGTCTAAAGCTGTAGCTAATTCACCAGAGTTTTGTGCCTCTTTTACCACAAGGTTTTGCACCTCTTTGCTATTTCCCATAACAGAAGATGTGTAGTGACCTACGGCTACTACCGAAGCACCAGTAAGAGTAGCAAAGTCAAAGATGTAGTCTGCTTTTACCTCTTGTTGTGCATAACAAAGTACGTCTGCTAAGACTAAACGCCCCTCTGCATCTGTGTTGCGTACTTCGATGGTTTTACCATTTTTGGCTACTAAAACATCATCTGGCTTATATGCATCACCACCTATCATATTTTCTACCGCACCCACAAAACCATGCACCTCTATAGGTAAGTTTAATTCTGCAACTGCTTTCATAATACCTATAACCGCAGACCCCCCACTCTTGTCCGATTTCATAGTTACCATATAATCAGCAGGTTTCAAGCTCAACCCTCCGCTATCGTAAGTAAGTCCTTTTCCTACAAGAGTAACTTTAACTTTAGCGTTTTTAGGTTTGTGTGCAAGGTGTATAACTCTTGGTTTGTGACGGCTTGCACGTGCAACGGCAAGTAGAGTCTGCATCTTTTCTTTTCTAAGTTGCTTTGGCTTAAGTACCTCACAGTCTAAACCAACATCTTCTGCCATACCCTCTGCAATACTTGCTAATACATCAGGGTAACAATCCTCTGGAGTTGTATTTACTATATCTCTAGTAAAGTTAGTAGCATCAGCCGTAATCTGAGCTTTGTGTACTTGTTTAGAAGCTTTTTCTATATCTATTGAGAGTTCACTGTATTCCTCTAGTGAAACGAAAATATCTTTTATTTTATTTTTATTTTTTTTACTCTTGTAGGTTTCAAAACTATATGCACCTAAAATGAAGCCTTCCACCATACCCCTAATAGTATATGGACACCCTTGATTTGTATATGTAGCAACCTTAATAGACTTATACTTAGTTCCTAAAAGGGCTTTCATAGCATTTGCACAAGCACGCCTAATATCTGTACTTTTAAGTGAGTTTGCACCAACATAAAGTCTATCTCTTTCTACAAGTAGGCAAGTTTCATCTTGTCCACAAGAAAATCCAGCTTTCTTAAGTAGCTTTTTATCTTGCACAAAACGGTGTTTAAGATTTGCATCGACAACGATGACAACTTCCAAATCTCCAGAAATATCAGATACAGGTAATACAGTTAATTCAAAATTCATTTTTTATCCTCATAATTATATGGCATATAGTATAACAAATATAGATAAATATGCAGGTGTGTTTTTTATATACTATAGCAACATGTTATCTATGTACGGCTTATCGTGGATTTAAATCTTTTTTAGAAAACTCGGACACGTGCGTTTTCCCCATAACTGCCATAAGCGATTGTACACCATGCATGAGTTCGTTGTGATAATTTGCTACATTTTTTGCTTTTTGCAACACTAGGTATTTACTTCGTTTTGCTTCGTCCATGGTAGCAAGTCCTACGGGACAGTTTCGTCCGCCTGCTCCAGAACACTCTCTTGCACGTATACACCCAGCAGATATCATAAACCCACGGGCGATATTAATAAAGTCTGCTCCATAACAAAGTAGTTCTATTACGTCGTCTGGTGTTAGTACTTTTTCGGCAGCTATTATCTTTATGTCATCTTTTAAGCCATACTCTTCAAGTACATTCACAACTATATCTAAGGCTTCTCTTATGGGTAGTCCTATCTTAGACATCATCTCAAGTGGTGCAGTGGCACTTCCTCCATCTCCTCCATCTATGGTTAAAAAGTCTGCTATGCTTTTACCTGCTTCTTTTCTAGCTTTTAATGCTTTAGCGTAAGTTTCAAAATCTTCTTTGGTTGATATAACTATTTTGTAGCCCACAGGTTTATTAGATAGTTCTTGTAGTTTTGAAATAAAATCAAAAAAGGTATCCATATCGCTAGCGTATGGAAAACGATTTGGGCTTATAAGATTTTTATGAGCAGGTATACCCCTATAGTAAGCTATGTCATCGCTAACCTTTGAGGCCAATAGTTTTCCGCCTGTTTGTTTTGCACCTTGAGCTAGTTTTACCTCTGTCATTTTAGCAAAACGCATCACTTTTTGGTAACGCATTGGGTCAAAATTGCCTTTTTTATCACGCACGCCATAAAGTCCTGAACCCATTTGAAATGTAATATCTTGCAAACTATCTGGCACACTATCTGGAAAATAGTGTAAATCTTGTGTCCAATCTATGCGAAAATATAGTAGTCTTTCACTATCAAAGATAAAAGAACCTCTATCTTTTTGACGTACTACCATTTTTCTATATACGCGTTGAGCAACCTCTCTGTTGGTTAATTTTCTTAGGGCTTTGTATGTGTATTTGGCAAACCATGTCCCCTTTTTTATCTCCAGATAATCAGTACAATTACAATCGTCTACCCTAAGTGTAGCTAGAAAGTTGGAAGTTAGACCACCCTCCCCAGTGTTGATAGGAAAACCGCTCTCAAATGCACCTATAGAAAAAGCTCGTGTACCCTCTGGTGAGATAGCACCATCACTCATAGCAGAACGCCCTACAATACTTTTTGAAACAAAAGGAACTTTTCTATTGGCACCAAAAGTAACAGAAAACTCCTGCTGTACCTCCGAGACTTCCTTAACAAAATTTGCATGTTTAAAAAGAGTCTTTTGGTTGCCATAAGGTTTAGAAGGAGAAAATGAAAGGTAAGGACTTTTTTTTGAAGCTACCTTATTTACCCATTGTAACTTTTCAAAAGAGTCATAAAATGTCTCATCTCCAAAATATTGACGCATAGGACCTCTAAGTGCATAAAAGAGATAACGCATACGCCCAATAAGTGGATAATTAATAAGAAGTTGATTTTTACGCTGTATAAATCTATCATAAATAAACAAAGCTATAAGCACTATAAGTATAATCATCGATATGACTTTTAAAAGAAAACCCCAATCTGCCGATAAAATATTAAAATGAGTAAAAAGTTTTTCATTATTCATTGTTTCCATCCTTAAAAATTAAATTATCTAACGAGTATTTACCAGCACCAAAACTAGCAAAAAGAGAAAGAAATATCATATAATAAAGAGGTATTTCTATGCCATCATTGACTACTGAAAATCCATTTGGAATATGAACAAAAAATATAGCACCAATCATAACAAGAGCAAGAAATATCGAGACATAACGAGTAAATAACCCAAAAACAAGACCTATGATACCTACCGTCTCAATGCCAGAAACAAAATAAGCGAAAAATGTAGGAAATGGTATAGAAATACTAGCGAACCATGATGCCGTTACTGTCATATCACTAAGTTTCATCAAAGCAGGTTTTGCAAACCCATACGCCACAACAAAACGAGACAATAACACAATCAAATGTTTCGGATACGAAAAAAGTACCGAAATCTCACCAAATAGATTTTTAAACATAACACTCCTTCATAAATATACAAAATTTTCACATAATTATTATACACTTGTATTCGTGTAGTCACTATGCACTTAACTTATTATTGGATTTAGCCTTGAAAAAACTACTCTTACTACTCTTGCTTGCCACTCTAACGCTGTTTGCCAAACATAACATAGCCCTTCAGGTACTAGGTTCTGGTGGTCCAGAGATGGGAGACAAACGTGCTTCTTCTGCTTATATTGTATGGATAGACGGCAAGAGTAAAATACTCATAGACTTTGGTAGTGGTGCTTCTCTTCGTTTTGAGGAGGTTAATGCTAAAATATCTGAACTTGATGTTATTTTATTGACACACTTGCATGTTGATCATACCGCAGATTTACCTGCATTATTTAAAGCTTCTTTTTTTACCAAAGCTTTTGGGAAAATAGATATTTACGGACCAGAACATAATAATTTTATGCCAAGTACTGAAGATTTTATAGATAGACTTTTTAAAAATAACAAGGGTGCATGGCAATACTTAGGTGATAATTTAGATGGTTCAGCAAGACTACAATTCAAAGCACACACAATTTATGCTACACGCAAAGTAGTTAGCATATATAAACAAAAAGACGTAAATATACAAGCTGTAAGTGTTCACCATGGCCCCATACCTGCAGTAGCATATAGGGTAAATGTAGGCAATAGAAGTATTACCTTTTCTGGTGATATGAACGGAGACTACCATGCACTAGAGATATTGGCAAAAGATACAGACATCTTAGTAGCACATAACGCTGTACCAAAAGGTAGCATAGGTGTTGCAAGACAACTACATATGACTCCAAATATTATAGGACAAATATCACAAAAAGCCCACCCAAAAAGAGTGGTGCTTTCTCATAGAATGTTAAGAACATTAGGAAGAGAGAAGGAGACACTACTAGAAATAAGCAAGTATTATAAAGGCTCTGTTAAATTTGCCAATGACAAGAGTTATTACAGGATTAAGAACAGTAAATAATCACAATCTAGTACAATACCATTATCCGCGTAATCTTCTAGCAAAGTCTATCGCTTCTTTTGTAGGGTTTTCTCCTGCTATGATGCGTGAAATTTCGTGAATTCTTCCTTCGTTACTTAGTTGGATTACTTGACTTTTATTTGCATCTTTAGTCACGACTATATGCTGATCTGCCTTAGCCGAAAGGTGTGGCTGATGAGAAATAGCAAATATTTGATACACCTTTGAAAGCTTACCTATCATCTCTGCTATGGCTATGGACTCATCACCACTTACATTTGCATCTATCTCATCTAATATCAAGACCCCCTGCCCTGCATTATCCGAAATGGTAGTAGCCATAAGTGCCAATCGCACGCGGTTAAACTCTCCTCCACTTAGAGTAGAAGTGTTGGAGTTGCCTAAATGTGCATCTACGCTATCTACACCGTTTTCACACAATACTTTTGAAGTAAACACAAAATTAAATTCTGGCAATTTCAAAGTAATAAGGTAGCCTTTAAGCGTCTTTTCTAGCTGTTGTGCCTCTTTTTGACGAGCTTTAGAAATCTGACGTGCAAGGGTTGAAAGTTCTGTGTATTCCATACTTAAAAAAGATTCCAACATACTCTTATCTTGCTCTATATTCTTGTATCCATCTAACTCTTTTTGTTTTGCTTCTTTGTAAGATAATGCTTCTTCTATGGACCCGTAACGTTGTTGTAGTGCCGTTATATCCGAGAGCCTATTAAGTATCTCTTCTACATCCATCTCTTCTAGTTCTGTGGCTAAATGCTCAGTCTCTTCAAAATCTGCACGAACTTGGTTCATGGCATCTGTAAAAACAGATGCATTCTTGTCTAAAAGTCTATATACCTCTTCAACTGCACTCTCTGCTGCGAAAATGTCCATAGCGGTAGATAGAGATGCTTTAATCTTATCTACACGAGAGAGTTGCTTTTTTACTTGTATTAAAGACTCATCTTCTCCTACTTGTGGGTTTATCTTTTCTATCTTGCTTACTTCATAGGTAGCAAATTCTATTAGCTCTGCTAGTTTTGCTTCATCTTCTTTTATTTTGTCAAGCTCTTGTGTTTTTATTCTATAGTTAGCATAGCGTTTTTTGTACTCTTTTAGTAGTTTTTTGAAGGTTTTATTTTTAGTCAAAAGAGAAGTATCTAACATAGATATGAGCGTATTGGACTCAAAGCCACTCTTGTCTCGTACCGATAGATACTGAACATAAGGAACAAACATATCATATAGTACTTTTTTTGAGATGTTTTGTCCGTCTATCAGATAGCGAAGCTTCTCTTTTTTTAGTGTTTTAACCGTTAGCTCATCTTCAAGTTCATAATTACTATTTGTGAGTTGCATAGGCTTATCTAGCGTAAGCTCACAAAGTTTAGCCGCACCTTGAGCAGTGTACCCAAAGCTTGTGAGTATAGAGGAGATAAGTACAGATTTACCTGCACCACTAGGTCCTGTAAAAACAACCAGTCCCTTGCTAAACTCAAGCTCTACTTCGTCGAAAGTAACTAGTTCTCGTAAATATAAACGATTTATCAATGTCTATCTCCCCATGAAAGTTTTTCGCGTAACACCGAAAAATAATTACGCTCTTTTCTATGCAAAAGCTTTGCTCCTAAAGTAGCACCACCTAAGTGTAATACATCTCCCTCTTCAAGTTCATACCTCTCTTGCCCATCTATACTTGCTATGGCATCATAGGTTTCAGTATCAAGTTCTATGTAAAAATCTGTTGGTACCACTAAAGGACGTTGATTTGTTAAAGAATGTGCCATAACAGGAGTGATAATAAACGCTTCTGTCAAAGGATACATAACTGGACCACCAGCGGCTAGATTATAAGCTGTTGAACCTGTAGGCGTGGAGATAATAAGACCATCTCCACGGTAAGAGTTAAAACGTTCACCGTCTATGGAAGCATTTACCTTTACCATTTTAGATGGTGTAGGCGAGGTTATAACCACATCATTAAGTGCGAAAAAATCTATCTTTGCACCACTTGCCTTTTTGATATACCCTGCTATCATCATACGATTATCTATGCGGTATTCTCCTGAAAAAAGCTGTTCTAAAAAAATATCTACTTCATCTATAGTTACATCTGCTAAAAAACCTAAATTTCCTGCATTTATGCCCACTACTGGCTTGTGGTACCCATACGAACGACGAACTAAAGAGAGCAGAGTACCATCTCCGCCCAAAGAGACTAGAAAATCTGCTTCTTTACACATTTGGTTAAACTCTACACCCTTTAAACCTATCATCTTAGCAGAACGTTCTGCTAAGATTACCTCTATACCCCTACTCTCAAACTCTAGCCTAATACGCTCATAAAGTGTACGTATCTCAGGAGCATTTGGCTTAAGTATGAACCCAGCTGTCCTAATCTGTTTTAATCTTTCACTGCTCATAACTTTCCTACTTTTGAAAATAATTATTGTAGAGTAGCATAATTTTTCTTTATAGGCTAAAAAGATGTCAAATTGTCATATTTTAAACCTTTTACAATACTATCTAATTAAGCTATAATCCAACAACTAAATAAATGGACTTATATGATAATCATAGGCATAGGAAACGTACTTCAAAAAGATGATGGATTAGGTGTATATGCATCTACTTATCTGAATGAAAATTATACTTTTGATACAAGCATTCAAATCATCAATGGCGGTGTTGAGGGAATTCATCTTCTTAATGTTCTTGAAGAAAATGACCACATCATTATACTAGACTGTTTACAACTCGACGATGCCCCTGCTTCCATTTATGCTATTCCTGCTCAAGAAATCTCAGGGTATGGTCTTAACAATGGAGGTGCCCATGAAATAGGAATACTACAATGCATGGATATGATGGAACTTCAAGGTAAAGAGGTTCCAGAGGCTATCGTTATAGGGATAGTCCCTGCCGAAGTCACCTTTACTTTTGGGTTGAGTGACGAAATTGTGGGTGCTTTTGAGGGGTATGTCTCTGTGGTATTGCAGTACCTTGCCAAGCATGGCATACGCTATACACAAAAAAAGAACACTACCCCACTCACAGAGATTATCGATAGAGCTAAAGATCCACGAGGGGTTATGATTTAACTACACTCGTTTCCCAGCCATCATACTGTGCATC
>Ga0256829_1001491_pt1 | contig 19098 bp, 19 predicted proteins | sample 131447metaG_FD_185979 | JGI IMG/M metagenome (GOLD analysis project Ga0256829, IMG submission 185979) | Hydrothermal vent microbial communities from Lau Basin, Pacific Ocean - 131-447 | ecosystem: Environmental > Aquatic > Marine > Hydrothermal vents | place: Pacific Ocean: Lau Basin | collected...
GCCGCACGTTGGACTGGCTCAGCACCAGCTTATCGAAAGGGATATCCCGCGAAGGGGACAGGGTGATTTTCTGGACAGCTTTGGTCATCAGATCTTCTCGGGGTCTGTTGCCGGAGGGGGCAGAATAGTACGCTAAGGCGGTTTGATCATCTTTTGGGCCATCTGTATTCGCCAGTGAGCAGGATGTGGGCCCATCCGAGGGGTGAGATATGCGCCAGAAGGTCTGGTGTGCAATACAATCCATCGCGGCGGCGGCCATTGACTGCCTGCCCGAGGTGCTTGGTGTTCCAGTAAATGATGATCGCGGCGAGCAGATTCAGCCCGGCCATTCGGAAGTGTTGTCCCTCGGTTGTTCTATCGCGAATTTCACCTTGGCGGCCAATGCGTAGGGCGTTCTTGAGGGCGTGATGTGCTTCGCCCTTGTTCAGACCTATTTGCGCGCGACGTTGCATGTCGACGTCCAGCAGCCAGTCGATGATAAACAGTGTCCGTTCAACCCGTCCGATTTCACGTAGCGCGACGGCCAACTCATGCTGCCGGGGATATGCAGCGAATTTCCTTAAGAGTTGGCTTGGGGACATCGCGCCCGCCACCATTGTGGCCGTGCTGCGCAGGATATCTGACCAATTTGAGCTGATAACGGGTTCCCTAACCTTGCCGCCGATCAACCCCTTCAATTCTTTCGGGCAGGATGCTGGATCGAAGAGGTAGAGGCGTTTGGATGGCAGGTCCCGGATACGGGGGATGAACTGAAAGCCCAAAAGGGCGGTGACGGCAAAGACGTGGTCGGTGAAGCCGCCCGTGTCGGCATACTGTTCGCGGATTTTCTGGCCTGCGTCTGTCATTAACAGGCCGTCCAGGATGTAAGGGGCCTCGTTCACCGTGGCCGGGATGGTCTGGGTGGCGAAGGGGCCGAACTGGTCGGAGACATGGGTATAGGCTTTCAAACCGGGTTCATGGCCGTATTTGGCGTTGATCAGGTTGATCGCTTCGCCCTGGCGCGTGGTGGGGAAGAACTGCCCATCACTGGACGCGCTGGTGCCACCGCCCCAGAACTGGGCCATTGGCAAGGCGGATTGGCCTTCGATCACCATGGCCAGTGCGCGCGCCATCGCCTCGCTTTCAACATGCCACCGCGACAAGCGCGACAGTTGGAAATAGTCGTGGGTGTGCGTGGCCCCGGCCATTTTGGAGAGGCCAAGGTTAAGCCCTTCAGCCAGCAATACATTCAGCATGCCGACCCTGTCCTTGCATGGGACGCCAGTGCGCAGATGGGTGAAGGCCTCGGTAAAGCCGATCTCGTCATCCACTTCGAGCAGCAGGTCGGTGATCCTGATCTCTGGCAGGCGTTTGTAAAGGTCGAGCACCAAGGCGTCGGCCTCTTCGGGAACATCGGCAGTCAAGCGATCGATCTTGAGCACGCCATCTTCGATGGAGCCTCCCGGAATGGCACCGGCCCTGGCGGCGCGGGCCAATCGCTGTAAGCCGTCAGCCAAACGAGATTTACGATCTGCCAGCCATATTTCCGGCTCATATGGCATGGCCATTCTTGGCGTTACCCTGGCAACTTCGGCCGGAACCAGCGTGTCCTTGAGGTCGCCATACCTGCGGGAATGGGCAAGCCAGATGTCGCCGGCTCTGAATGCATCGCGCAAGTGGCACAGGACCGCCACCTCCCAGAGGCGGTGCCCATCATCTTTATTGAGGTGTCGATGCCATTTCGAGGTCCGGCGCAGAAAGGTCAGCGGGCGGTCGCCTGTGGTTTCCGTTCCCGCGACGATGCTGGCAGCTTCCAACAACGGTTCGGCAACCTGAGCGGCCTGAATATCAAGCGCCCGCAGCATGCGCGGCGCATAACGTCGGAAGCGATGATACCCGTGAACAACATGTGCCAGCGGATCGGCAGCCAATGTGTCGGTGAGTTGGGCAGCGGTGGCGACAAGCCCCCTGAGCGACAACCAGCCGCCTGCGTTTTGAACGGCATCGATGAGGGAGGCCTGATCTTCATGTGCCTCCAGCAGCGCTGATCCATAATTAGAGAAGCCCTGCAAGGTGTCTTTCAACGCGGCCTTGGCATCATCTGCACGGGCATCGCATGCGCGTTTCGCCTCACGCCACGTCCTTCCAACAATACGGTCATGGGTCTCGACCACTGCATCGGCAATGGCGCTGTGCCATTCCAAAGCACAGACCGCGAGGATGGCAAGGCGACGATCACCTGAAATATCCCGTAGATCACCGGCGAAATATCGTTCCCCTTGCCGTCGGAGGCGCGCGATACGGTGGGGTGGCACACCGGCAAGGATAGATCTTTCCACGGGCATGCCCTGCAAGAATTCCAGCCGATCAAGTAGGCGGTTCATGTCGGCTGAGTTCTGCCCCACCTCAAACTGGCGCAGCCAGACGAAGCGGGTGACGGAGCTGTCTACGGTTTCCGTCAACAGGGCATCAAGTCGGCTTTGTGTCTCATCATCCAGTCGGTCAGCAACCCGCGTGTCAAGCCGTCGCTCGGCAGCAACGAGTGCGTCCGCGCAGAGGCGTTCAATAACCGTAATCCCAGGCAGAATGGTCTGGGTTGCCCGACATTGCTCTACAAAACGCCGTGCCAAATCCTCGTTCGACCGAGCGGTTTCGGCTTCGTTCTCAAGCCAGGCCTTCAGATCGCGCGATCCTCGGCCAGTGAACATCTTGTATCCGTAAATCTCACGCAGAGTGGCCAAGTGTTCGCGGCGCGTTTCGTCCCGTGTCGCATATTCCACCAGATCATCAGGCTTCAGTCCGAGTTGCGCAGCCAAAAATCGTGACAAGGCCGCAGAAATAACCTCGCCTGGCGCGAGCAACCGACCAGGGTATCGCAATGCGCAAAGCTGAAGGGCGAAGCCGAAACGATTATGGGGACGACGACGGGCGCGAATGATTTCCAAATCATCATCTGCCAGCGTGTAGTGACGCAGCATCGCCGTTTCGTCGGTCGGCAGATCAAGCAGCGCTTCCCGCTGGCGGTCAGTGAGCATTTTCCTGCGGGGCATGTGGTTCCTTCCAAGATCAAAGCGGCTGTCCGTAAGAGGTTCCTTCACCGGACATGTATTGCAAAGGTTGGCAGGGTCAGAGAAACCACACCTCAGAATATCTCGTATAGGTGGTACGATTTGATTCGCATATGCCGCCCCTTAATCGTACTTTAAAGCTATGACTGTGACCAAAATTGGCTATGCCCGCTGCTCGACTGACAAACAGGACCTGACCGCACAACGGCAGGCCCTATGCGCCTTGGGCGTATCAGAGGATCTCATTTATACTGACCACGGGCTGACGGGCACCAACCGCGCCCGCCCCGGTCTCGACCAAGCACTAGCTGCCGTCCGGGAAGGTGACGTGCTGGTCGTGCCAAAATTGGATCGCCTTGCCCGGTCCGTCCCCGATGCACGTGCGATCGCAGATCAGTTAGAGAAAAAAGGCGTCAAGCTCGCGTTGGGGATTTCCATCTACGACCCAACGGACCCAATGGGTAAAATGTTCTTCAACATTCTGGCCACATTTGCTGAGTTTGAAGCCGACCTCATCCGGTTGCGGACCAAGGAGGGCATGGCTATCGCACGGGCAAAGGGCAAACTCCGGGGGAAACAGCCGAAACTCTCTGAAAAGCAACAAAAAGAACTCGCACGCATGCATGCCACCGGTGACTATTCCATCAGTGACCTGGCAGAGGTCTTTGCGGTCTCAAGGCCAACGATCTACAGAACTTTGCACCGCACAGGAGCCAAAATCAGCCCTTAGCGTACTATTCTGCCCCCTCCGGCATCAGACCCCTTCTCCACGACGGGCGTCGGAAGCCACTCTCCCGATCTCACTTCCCGTCACCCTCAAACCAACACTCCTTTCCCTCTCGATGATCGTATGGTTGGAACTATCCGGGAAAATTCGCCGTAGCATCAAAGACTAAGCTCAATCACGAGCTGGTTGAGTGACCGTGATAAGACCATCACATCCCTTGCCTCATCATTGCGTCTAGGTAGGCGTTGGTGTTCCTCACCTGTCCCGTGCTAGCTCTCAAAATCAATTCGTCGAGTGCAATAAGGAGCTGCCCTGGACCTCTTTCTCTAAGGTGTCTCATGATCCTGCCTTGTTCTATTCTCAGCAATTTCCCGACATCAGCCAACATGTTCAAAACGGATTGATGATCTCTTGGTTCATTGGGGAAGAAGTCCGATACGTTTTTCAGTTCCGTCCAAGCCATAGTTGTTGGATCTCGGCGTTCGTTAAAACCAGAGCTGCTGTGAGCACCTGTAGTATCCTTTTTTATATTCAATCTTGTGGGTTCTACGTGCCGGACATTTTGTCCGTCGTCGCCGGACAATTGGTCGGGCATCGTTTCCTGAGCTTCAGGGTTTCCGGCCGGAAACTCTCTGATGGTCGCTCCGGCCAACTCTGCCAACTTCTTGATAAGTTCTATGATTTCGTCGGCTTTGAGAGTTGCACGGCGTAGGATGTTGCGTACGTTGTGGAGAAATGTGAATGTCTCATCATCGTTTGCTTGGCGCAAAGCTTCGACACGAAGAGCCAGCGCCTCCGCCCTGAGTGACCGTAGCTGTTCCTGATCGCCGACAAGCTGTTTTGCGTGTTCTGTGAGCTCACTTTCCCGATCAAACATTGGCTGTAGATCGAAGCCAAAGGCATCTCTGACTAATCCACCGTAGCGAAGAGGGAACCGTTTGCGGGTTGCGCTATCCCTGCGTTGGATCAAATTGGCGTCCACGAGGCGTCCGATACACCGTCGGATCGTTCTCTCGTTCAGACCGTTCGTTCTCTCTGACAACGATGCGTTTGAGGGGAAGACGGTCGTCATTGAAGCTGTTTGTCCGGCCTTCTTCGGCATGAAGCTGATTAAGGCCTGCAGTGTCACAAGGTCATTTGGTGTCAGACCGAGTTCTTTGCGAAGCGTTCGGATCGGCTCGATGACCCTGTACGGGTTCGTACAGGGTACAGGAGATCGTTCCGCCAAGGCGGGTGTGTGAGAAAATACCTGTCTCATGATGATGTCGGCTGAAAAAGCTTCCCCGTTCACCGCGAACGGTGTTGAAAACGATTCGGCTTCGGGGTATCAATCAGGTGTCTAAGCTAATCGAGGCCCTTCGGAAGCACTGCTTTCGGGGGGTCTTTCCTTTTCTGGCCTGTCCTCCTTTCTGCTCAGTTTTCGTTATCGTCTATGTCAGGACCATCAAGATCCTGATCCCTGCCGGAGACTGGGTTACCTATGGGTTCCATTTTCTCTGGGGTAATGATCTGCCCCGGACCAGCGGCCTTCGCGTTCGCCAACGCGAGAAGAGCGGCCTCTGGATTCTCAGAGATCCACTTATGAAGCCCGTCATCTCCGTTCTTGACGGTGATGATCACGTTTCTCTTGGTGACCTTCACCATCCCGAGTTTTGTCTGGATTGCCGATGGGGCAGGGGGCTTGTGCTGTTTCAAGAGACCTTCGAAGACCGCAAAGCGTTCGTCGGAGGTCTTGCCTGATCCTCTGGATTCCATGAGAGCATCATGGAACTCTCGGTTTCCGGCCGGAAACCTTTCATCTCCAGAGAAGCCAAGGCTCTCATAAGACTTTGCGGCAGCATACCAACGATCCCGTCCAACCCCGGGTGCCGCCCCGATCTTTTGGATGAGTTCAGTCGGAATACAGGAAGTGACTTGTTTCATGCGAGCAAGTCCCGTGAGCTTGTCACCGGCTTTCCTGGCTTTCTGATCGATGTTGAGGGCGTCACAGACCAGCCCCTCATCCTTGCCGGACACTATGAGAGAACGTGCAAACAGGGCTTTCTCGATCCAGCTGAGGTCTTTTCGGAAGCTGTTCTCTTGGCCTTGTGCAAGAATCGCTTGATCCTCATCCAAGCCTCTGATGAGAGCCTTTGCGGGCTTGCCGATAAGTCGAAGGGCCGCTAATCGCCTGCGCCCATAGATGATCCTGTATCGCCCCCCTTCGGGGCTCAGAAGTATCGGGATAAGCTGTCCCTGCTTGTCAATGCTTTCAGCCAGTTCCCTGATGTCATCTTCGTCATCCAGGGCTAGACGATCCTGGAACTCGGAATCATCAATAAGGTCGGTACTGATTTCTTGAATTGAAGATTGTGCCGCATCCTGAAGAGAACGGGCCATTCCCGAAAGGGCAGGGGCTCGTGACTGGGTTCGAGTCGGAGAAATTGACGAGTTCTCCTGCTTTTCTTCATCCTCGGGAATGTCGAATGTGACTTTGCGGGCCATTACTTGCGCCCCCATGCCGTTTTGATGAGCCCTTCGACCTCCGCCACAACCCCGTTGATGGACTCGATAGCCCGATCGTACGTCTGGCGATGAAAATCCGTTCTGGCGATCTCGAACAGTGTCTGTTGCGTGAGCCCAGCGTCAGAGACTGCGGAGGATTTCAGGAAAGGCTGTGTAAGAACGTCATCCGTGAACATGGTCCGCAGGAATGCCGCCATCTGGGTTTGGGGGCCGTCATTGGGCTCGAAACGAGTGATTAGAAACCTCATGAAGTCCCAGTCGGGCGATGCGCCCACATCAGCAATTGTTGCCATGAGGCTGGATGTGAGCTGCAGGAATTGGGCCATCGAGGCGACGTCAAGCATGCTTGGAATGACAGTGACGACTAGGGATGTCGACGCTACCAAAGCTGATAGTGTGGTAAACCCGAGTTGGGGTGGGCAGTCGATGACGACAATGTCGTAGTCTGTCTCTACTTCATTAATGCAAAGGGCAAGCCGCTGATAGAACGGCGGCCTGATATTGTTGCGAAGGGCGTGTGCGGTTTCGGTCTCGAACTCAGAGAGCAGCAACCCGGCCGCAGCTAGATCGAGGTTGTGGAAATACGTTTTGCGCACAACGTCTCTAAAGGGGATAGGGTCCTCGTACCGCAGGGCATCGTACACCGTTCCGGCTTCAGGGAAGTCGATTTCCGGCCGGAAACCGAACATGGTGGTCATTGAGGCTTGCGGGTCGAGATCGATTGCCAGAACTCGATAACCGTCAAGGGCGAGCTTTTGGGCCAAATGGATCGCCGTTGTCGTCTTTCCGGCGCCCCCTTTGAAGTTGGCGATCGAAATGATCTGTATATGCTCCCCTTCCCGACGACGAGGAACAATATGTTGGAACTTGGTGCTTGACCGGGCAATTTCGTGGCGCGCTATGTCGATCTGCTCTGCAGTGTAGAACCTGCGGCCGCGGGCATCCGTCTCGATGTCACCGAGATCAAGCTTGTCCTCGAAGAACATCTTCCGCAGAAAATCCTGGCTTACCCCGAGGATCTGGGCAACTTCCGTGGATGAGAAGCGTCTGAGAGCCTTTCGTTCATCAGGTAGAAACGACTTGCGCATATTCACATCAAGCGATTTGCTTAGACGTGTCGCCATCGTTTGGATCTTTTGATCCATTCTGATCCGCTGCTCGTTCATGCCCGTCCCGCCGCCCGTCTTCCGGGTCTATCTTGAGAAGGAACGCAAAACCGCCGGAAACTGATGGTTAGCGTTCTTCCGCAAAAATGTCAGGAAAGCGTTTGACAGGCAAGGATTTTTTCAAATGGTGGGCGGGTACTTGATGAAATCATTTATTTACAATAACTTATACTATTTCGCGGATCCAGTGCGTCAAGTGCTTGTGTCGCCGCCATCTCTTGAACGCAAGATGTATCCGATTCACATAGGCGGTTTTGCTTCCAAAGAACGAATCTGAGTCTCTTAAATCATTCCCAGCCGCTCCGCCCGATCCAGCAACATCTTTACCGACGAGGGCTGCCAGCTGGTCCGCCCACGGGGCGTGCGCTCGCGCATCGCTTCCAGCCGGGTGCAGATCGCCTGGAGCGTAATGCCGGGATCCGCGCCCTTGATGGCGGCGACGATGGCGGGCAGGCGGTCGTCGGTCTCGCGGCGGCCGGCGCGGGCGAGCACCTCGGCAGGCAGGAAGCCGTCGCGAACATAGGCCTTCACGGCGCGCAAAAGACGGCTTTGTGTCCAGCGACGCGCATCGGGCAAGGGGCCGTTGATGATGCGCACCACGTCTTCCCAGGCCAAGTTGGGCCGCAACCGGCGCACATGGGGCACCCAATCTTGTGCCGTCTCGTTCAGGCGCTCTAGGTAGCCATCCTGCCGTGCCAGTCGCACCTTGCGCAGAGCGGCAGGGTCTTTGGCACGCAGCCCAGGGTTCCCGCCCACGCGGCCCTTTGTTCGCGCGCTTGCAAGTCCGGCTTTTGTGCGTTCCCGGATCAGCGCGCGTTCGAACTCGGCCGCAGCGCCCAGGACCTGCAGCGTGAACTTGCCTTGCGGGGATCCAGTGTCGATCGGGTCCTGAATGGAACGAAAGAACGCACCCTTGGCTTCCAGCCGTTCGATCACCTCCAGTAGATGCGACAATGACCGGGCAAGACGGTCAATACGCACTACGACCAGCGTGTCGCCCTTGCCGATGCGTTCCAACACCCGCACCAGCACCGGCCGCGCACGATTTCCGCCCGAGGCTTGCTCCTCATGAATCTCAACGCAGCCCGCGGATTTCAGGGCCTGCGACTGGGGCAGGGGGGTCTGATCCTCGGTAGATACGCGCGCATAGCCAATCAGGGGCATCAAATCCTGCCTTTTGCAATTTCGGATACGACTAATAAACGACCGTTTGGCGTGGAATGTAGGAACCCTTCTTGCGATTTGGCAAACTTTGCCATACTCTTTGTCAGGAAGGAGATCATCATGGGCACCATGAACATTTCGTTGCCGGACCCGATGAAAAGCTGGGTCGAAGAGCAGGCAAAAGCCGGACGGTATGCCAATTCCAGCGACTACGTTCGCGACTTGATCCGGCGCGACCGGGCCCGTCGTGAGGCCATTTCTGAGATTCAGGCCACTGTCGATGAAGGCCTCGCCAGCGGCCCGGCCGCCCCGCTTGATCGCAGCACGTTTAAGGCTCAGATGCGCGCAAAGTATGCCAGAGAATAGCCGCTGGGTCATTCGGCCCGCCGCTGTAACCGACTTGTCCGAAATCTGGCGCCACGGAGCCAGCAGCTGGGGCATTGGGCAGGCGGATCGCTACGCGGATAGCCTGTTCGCCCTCTTCGACCTGCTCGCTGACTTTCCAGAGGTGGCTCGGGAGCGCCGTGAGTTCACACCCGCGGTACGTATCCATCCCAGCGGCGCGCATCTGGTGATCTACCGGGCGGACGGGCAGGGGGTCGAGATCATTCGCATATTGCATGTGCACCAGAACCTGACGGCCTATCTGCTGGAAGGTTGACCGTCACAACCCTGCCGCTTTGGTCAGATTCACCCGGAACCGGTCCCGGCGGCGCTGATAGCGGCGGGTCATCTCGGCGGAGGCGTGCCCAAGGTGCTTCTGGATATAGCGTTCATCAACCTCGGCCGAACTTGCGAGACCAGCGCGCAGCGAGTGACCGGAGAATAGCGCCAGTCGGTCCTTTTCGGGCAGCTCCGACCTGATCCCGGCGTCCCGGACCGTACGCTTGATCAGCCGCGCGACATGCTTGTCGTTGAGCCGCGTTGCCAGCGCGCGTTTGCCGTCCCGCGACGTGCCGACGAAAACCGGACCGAAGTCGATCTTCGCAAAATGCACCCATTGTGCCAGCGCATGAATGGGGCAGGTCTGGTCACTTGATCCGCGCCCGATCTCGACTTCGCGCCAACCGGTCTTGGCATTGAGGGTGAGCAGCGCGCCTTGTTCCATGATCTCGATCCAGCCGCCGCTGTCGGGCGTGTCATCCTTATGCCTGTCGAGACTGACGATTTCGGAGCGGCGCAGGCCACCGGCGTACCCCAGAAGCAAGATCGCGCGGTCCCGCAGCCCGCGCAGATCGTAGGGCAGGGTGGCGACCATCGCGAGGATGTCCTCAGCCAGGATCGCCTCTTTCTGCACGGGCGGACGCGCATGTTTGCGCTTGATCCCGGCGAGCACTGCGGCGATGTGGCGGTTCTTGCGATCGAGGGCAAAGCCGCGCTGCGCATAGGTCCAGGAGAGACCGGTCAGGCGGCGGTCGATGGTCGAGACCGATAGGGATCGGGACGTCAGCCGCGACGGGTCAGGCCCCGAACCGGACGCCAGATCCGCCAAATAGAGCCCGATCATCTCGGGGGAGGGGGGCAGGGGCTCGGCACCTTTCAACCGGCACCAGCGCGCAAAATGCCCCCAGTCCTTGGCATAGGCTTTCAGCGTGTTGTCAGAAGCTGCGGCACGGGCATAGTCCCGCGCGGTGTCGACCAAGCGATCGAGACTGCCCGAGCCCGCCACAAAGGACGGCAGGCTCAAGGACTCGCTGTCAGGGCGATCTCTCGCGTCGTTCTCGTTGAACGGGGCCCCGTTTGGTGCCTCTGAGCACGAATTCTGTGTCGGTCTGCCGGAATTTCTGAGACTGCGTTCCATTTGTTTTCAATGACTTGCCTGTGTCGCATTTCTGAGACTGATTCAAGGTATGTGAGACTGGACGCCGATTTGAATCACCATTGGTGAGACTATCCGGCATCCATGCACTGAGTAAGTTATGTCCGATAATTTTCCAGCTGACAAGGATTGGGAAGAGGCGGAGTTTCGCGCCCGGGTGCTCGCGGAGCTGCCGGCCCAGCTGACTCAGGGCAATGTCGACTGGGCCATACGTCAGCTAAATGTCAGCCGATCCACGCTTTTTCGTCTGGTGAAGCAGTTCCGCGAGGACGGGCGGACCAGTGCACTTCTGCCGGACACCCGGGGCCCCAAACCTGGCATGCAGCCGCTGGACCCGGCGGTGGAAGAGATCGTGTCCCGCCACTTCAAGGGGCTTTATGCCACCCGCCGCAAACCTACCAGAACGCGGTTCTGGCGGGAGGTCGCCGCCGATTGTCGGGCTCAAGGGCTGGCACCGCCCTCGATCCGTCGTCTGGGGCGCTGGCTGGAGCGACATGACCAGGCTAAGCTGATGGCCCGGCGAGAGGGCAAGGACAAGGCCGAGCGGCGCTATCTGGCCACGCCTGGGATGCTGGTCGCCAACGATCCGCTGGATATCGTCCAGATCGACCACACCAAGGCTGACGTGACAGTGGTAGATCCAGTGACACGACGGCCGCTCGGTCGGCCTACGCTGACGGTCGCGATCGACGTGAATACCCGCATGGTTCTGGGGTTTTACCTGTCACTGGAGCCGCCATCGCTACTGGCCGTCGCACTGTGTCTGACCCATGCGGTTATGGACAAATCGCATTGGCTCACCGCGCGTGGAATCAGCACGGATTGGCCAACGCGGGGCATCCCGAACGCGATTTATGTGGACAATGGCGCCGAGTTCCATGCCCGGGCTTTTCAGCTTGCCTGTTCCGAATACCAGATCGATCTCCAGCACCGTCCGCCGGGAACGCCGCGCTACGGTGGGCATATCGAGCGGCTGATCGGCACCATGATGGGTACGGTGCACCTGCTGCCGGGGTCGCATTTCTCGAACATCTTCGAGCGCGGCGATCTCGATGCCGAGGCCGAGGCGGTCATGACGCTCGATGAGTTGGAGACCTGGTTGGCACTCGAAATCACCGGCTCGTACCACGTGCGGGTCCACTCTGCGCTGGAAACCACACCTGCGGCGGCTTGGGCGGCGCGGGTGGATGAGGCGAGGGTCCGCATGCCGGCCGATCTGCGCCAGTTCCTGGTCGATTTCCTGCCCTCCGAGCAGCGCGTTTTGCAGCGCGACGGCCTGCATCTCTTCCACATCCGCTATTGGGCGGACGAGTTGCGCTGGCTGATGGGCCGGGAAAGCCGCAAATTCACGCTTAAATACGATCCGCGTGATCTTTCGCGCATCTTCGTGCTGACAGAGAACGGGATCATCGAAGCGAGACCGGCGGATCTGACACGGCCTGCGATCACGCTCTGGGAGCACCGCGCCGCCCGGCGCGTCTTGCGCGAGAGTGGACGCCGGTCGGTGGATGAGGAACTGATTTTCAGAACGATCGAGGTGCAGCGCGACCTCGTCGACACCGCGGTACGGCAGACCAAGGCCACGCGGCGTCATCAGGCGCGGCGGGCGCATCTGGCACCCCGGCCCATGATCGACGTGACACCGGATGACGCCTCGCGAGATGCCTTGCCCGCGCTGGAAGGGGAGGGGAGCCCGTTCCTCAGCCATCCCGGCTTCAAGGTCGAGGAATGGTACGACGATGACTGAGTTCCCGCATCTCTATCCGGGAGCCGGCAAGATCGCCGCGCTCAGCGCCGAGGAGCGCATTCACCGGATTCGCGCCGACCGCTGGATCTCCTATCCCAGGGCCGAGGCCGCCTTGGAGAAGCTGGAAACGCTGATGTCCTTTCCCGAGCGCGCACGCATGCCGAACCTGCTCATTGTCGGTGACAGCGGCATGGGCAAGACGATGATCATCGAGAAGTTCACCCGCGATCACGCGTCGAGCTTCGACGAGGCCAGCGGACGGCTGCATATGCCGGTCGTCGCGGTCCAGATGGTGTCTGGGCCCGACGAGTCGCGCTTCTATCGCCGGATCCTGGCGGCGATCGGAGCCCCCGAGCCGCCGCGGGCGACACTGTCTGTACTTGAAAGTCTGGCCTTGCGCCTGCTCGCCGAACTGCGCCCGGGGATGCTGGTAATCGACGAGATCCACAGCCTGCAGGCGGGGACGATCCGCGAACAGGCGCGATTCCTGAACATGCTGCGCTTTCTGGGCAACGAGCTGCGCATCCCGCTGGTTTGCGTCGGCACCGCACATGCCCGCAACGCGCTGCGCACCGATGATCAGCTGGTGCGTCGCTTCGAGGCCTTTGCCCTGCCGCCTTGGCGGGAGGGCGAGGATCTGAACGGGCTGATGAGCACGCTCACCCGCACGCTGCCGCTTCGGCGCCAAAGCCAGATCGACGGACACGCGCTCGCGCGGATCATCAAGGTGACCGGCGGTATCACCTCGGGCATCTTTTCGATCCTCTCGCAGCTGGCGATCGCCGCCATCGGAAGCGGCGAGGAACGCATCCTCTCGCGCGATATTCTGGGCGGCGACCGGTTGCAGGCGGTCCTGGGAGAGCCGGTGTGACGGGGCGCGGGCGCCTGCCGGTTGTCTACGCCCCCGACACCGACGAACGGCTGTCTTCCTGGGCCGCGCGCATGGCCCCGTTCTACGCCATGACGGTTTCGGAATTCGTTGCAGCACTTGGCCTGCAGGGGCAGGACGTGTTCGACCTGGAATGGCGGCTTTCGGAAGGGCAGGGGGCCCTGATCGCGGCCCGCACCGGCCTTTCGCCTGAGACCGTGCAGGCCATGACCTTACGGAAGTTGGGCTCTGCGGCGCGCATGATGATCGCGCGGAAGAACCGATATCCGTGCCCGCACTGTCCCGAAGAACTGCATCGCAAATCCGCCGCGCTGCCGTGGCGATTTCGCTGCCCGGTGCATGCTGTGGAGTTTCGGGACGCCACCGGTGAGACCCTGTCCGACCGGCTCGGAACGGATCGCTTCAAGAAACTGGAAGGGTATGCCGAGGCCGGTGCCGCTCATCTCGACGCCTGGGCGCGCGACGCGGGGCAGGGGGACCTGGGGGTGCGTGAAGTGCTCCAGGTTCTGACGGAACGGCATCGCCGCGCCTCGCCGCCGAACGTAAACGAGCAGCCACGAATGTCTCTGAAGGACCGCCGAGACTATCATGATTTTCTCGCCATGCCGATCCTCCGGCAGGCGCTGACCGTCGTCGTCCCCGAATATGATCAGGTGGCGCCGGTGCTGGCCAAGCCGGTGCGTCCCGGTCTGCATAGCCTGGCCCAGGGCTCGCTGTTGCAGTGTTTCGCGCTGACGATCGGCATCGGCCGGATCATTGAGGATCCGGTCAACTGGGCGATCTCAGTCTTGCTCGTGAGTGACGCGGAAGGGCAGGGGCGAGTCCGGGCGGCGCTTGAGACATGGCCTCTCTCGTTGAGGCGACGCATCTCGGCCCGGTTCTGGCGCGCTGAGCGCGACGAGAGAGCACGTCAGACTGCCGAAAAAGCCGCGCGACAGCGCCAGTCTCACAAATATCGCACGATCCAGTCTCATAAATACCGCTCCAGAATCTCATGAACCCCGACTCGTTTTTCAGGGAAGTGCTTGAATCTCATGAATTCCGGTCATCCGACATGCTATTTGTGAGATTACCCATGTTTTTGAGCATATCTTTTTATGTCCGATAATGCAAACTTATTGGACATGAGGGAATGCTGCAAGGCGGGGCGGTTATTGCCATATTTTCTGGCGTAAAGCGCCGTGTTGATATAGGCTTCAGGCATGACATTTGCCCGACCTGATCACTCCATTGACCTAGACACATTACCCCAGATGCCCTCGTGGGTCATCTCCGCGCGTGCTGAAACCCTTGAAGATGTTTCGTTTTTGTCGGGCGCGGCGCTGAGCCAGCTGCATGTTGTGTTGGGGCATGAGGAAGTCCCCCACGCCTTGTTGAGGGATCGGCTGGCGCTGCACGCGGCCGAGGCTTGTATCGCGTTCTCCGGGCGGTCCGAGCGGGCGGCGGAGTTGCGCGATGCGGTGCACCTGTTGAGGCCCGGCGACCTGCCCGGTCCAGCGGGGGAAACCTACCTCGCCTGGCGATGCGCGGTGGAGCGGCCGCTGTCGATCAAGGCTCTGGGCCGAGCCGTGCCGACCCTCGAGCAGGGCGTGATCGCCGCATGGCTCGACACGGGGCAGGGCGCGCCGGTAGCCCGTGCCGCGATGGTGCTGGAGACGGTCCTTACGGAAGCGCCGCGCGCAGACGTGGCGGCGTTGATCCTTGCGGATGCGGCTTTGGCTCAGGCAGTCGGCTGGGAACACCTTATGCCGCTGTTGGCCCCGGGCCTGAAACGTGCCGGCCTGCGCAAGCAGGGCGATGACCTTCGCTTGGCCTGCCATCGCGCGCTTATCTCCTCAGCGGTCGAGGCCTTGCGTCTTGCCGCCGACCTCGCGCGGCGGACCGCGCATCTGAAGGCGGTTGCACCCAAGCTGCGGGCCAAGGGGGCGGGCGATGCAGTCGAGATGTTCCTGACCCGTGATGCTGTTGCGCCCTCAGCGCTGCCCTTGCCGGATCGCGCCGCGCGGCGGCTCTGCGACCGGCTGGTCGAACTCGGCGCGGTGCGCGAGCTGACCGGGCGCGACACCTTCAGGCTTTACGGGTTGTAGGGATGGCGAAGGATCGATCCGACCCAGATCTTGACCGCGAGTTGTCCGACCTGCCTCCGGAGTTGCGCTGGCAGGAATGGATGCGCCGCATCGAGGCGGTGCTCTTTGCCTCAGCCTCGCCGGTGCCGCGCGATGACCTGGCCCGCGTGGTGGGGCAGGGGGCGTCGGTCGACCTGCTGGTCGAGGACCTCAGCGCCGATCTGGAAGGGCGGGCCTTCGAGATCGCTCGGGTCGCCAGCGGCTGGATGTTCCGGACGCGGCCCGCCTACGCGCCCGCAATCCGCGCTGCGGCGGATGTCGCGGATCAATTGCTGGATCTGAGTGAATTCGACGTCGCGGTCCTGGCGGCTATCGCTTACCACCAGCCGATCACCCGCGACGGGCTCAAGGATGTCTTCGGTAAGGAGATTAGCCGTGATCTGATTGGGCGGCTGCACGACCGTGGCCTGATCGGGACCGGCCCACGATCGCCGCGCCGCGGCGCTCCCTATACCTTCGTCACCACCGAGCAGTTCCTTGTTGCATTTGATTTGGAGACTCTCGCGGATCTGCCAGAGCGGGAGCAGTTGGAGGACGCAGGTCTGGAAGGCGGATAATAGGAATGGTGGCGGGCTGGCAATCCCCGTATTGGCCAAACGGTGAGGCATGTCGTGGACATTTCGTGACGCTCTCAGTCGTGACTTATTGAGAGAACTCAGGCATCGATCCTGAGCCCGCTGAACAGAGCTTCGCAAGGGTCGCCATCCTCGGTCATCGCGCCCGGTTCCAAGTTTGCCATGTTCTCGTCGATGACTGCGTTGTGGTAGTTCTTGAGCCAGCTGTATTTGCGCCGCACCGTCGCGTTGGGACTGTCGGCGAGACCGCTCTCCACCAACGTTTTGTGCCTACCCAGAAACTCGATCCAGCCGGCGTATTCGCCGTCGAGCTCGCTGAGACTGGCGCGAAGATAGTCGATGTAGTGAAGGCCTGACTCGTCCTGGCGCAGGAGGTTGTTCAGGTGACGCTCTTCATCCTCATAGGAATGTCCTTCCCGCCAGAGCGTTTGGTCCTGCCGGTGGCGTTCGATAACATCTTCATGGATCGCAATGCGCGGGAAGATGACCTCGCCTTCTTCCATGAAATATGCCTGAACGAGGGCAGGCCCAAACACCGGACCACTGAAGTCGATGCCGAGATGCATGGGGCCGATCGTCATCGCGCCGCGCACCAATATGCCATTTGCCACGCATTCGATCTGGATGTGCAGCAGATCGATGAGCTCCCAGACCAAGGGGCCGGCCTGGTACTGAGTTTCAATGGTTCTGGTTCTCACGATCGCATCAGACACGATCTCGGCATGGACTTCGCTGATCATCCGCATCTCGTCGGAGCGGGTGGGCGGCGTGGTATCTCCTTCGGAAACCCTGCGAAACATCGAAAGCAAGTGCCTGATCTCTGCACCGCTTCGCGTGTGCAGGAGGTTCCTGAAACCGAGGACATCAAAAAAGGTCACAAGGCATTCTTCGTAGTCGGGGTCGTTCTCGAAATCAGTCATCTCTGGTCCATCTTCAGCCGAGGAGCTTCTCCAGCTCTTCCCCTTGGGCGGCATGCTTCTTGGGGTTTTCTGCTTTCAGTTTGTTCACGTTGATGAGCTTCCATCGGACCGCTGGAAGCTCGGTCGCTTGAGGGCGGTCGATCGCGTCGAAGTCTGGATCGCCGTCATGCAGGGTTCTCAGAAACCTCTTCGCGCCCTCATCCAAGCGGGATTGGATATCACCGATCAGGCGGCCGCGCGTTGAGACCAATTCCGCAAGGTCGACCGCTCCCTTCGTCATGCCCTCGAATTCCCGGGCATAGGGCTGATCCAGATCGATCAGGTTCGGGTTCAGAAGTTCGTGCGGCGGGCGGGGTGAACTCGCAACGTAGATCAGAAAAGTACGGAACAACTCGTCGGTAAACCCTTCATTCTCATAGAGGAGCTTGACGTCGTAGAGGTCTCGCGGGTGCTGGCGATCAAGGGCTGCATGTATCTTGCCGCCGAACAAATCCTCGAAGGAGACGATGTTCATCGCCGCATATCCGAACGCCTCCTCGACGGCTTCGGAGACTTCGCGTTGTTCCGGATCATGCACGACGCCCCGGGTAACGGGGGAGGTTTCGATTTTGATTTCGGCTGCGCCGAGGCGTGCGAGCGCGCGCGTGGCGCCGCCGCCACCGCCGGCAATGCGCTGCGCTTTGGCGCCGGTGACGCCGCCTTCGATGGCAGCGGCAATCCGGTCCATCGCGTCGTTGATCTCAGCGAGGCTTCCGGCGCGGTCTTTGACAGGCAGATAGGTCAGATCGATATCAACTGAGAGCCGCGGAAGGTCGCGATAGAAGAGGTTGATGGCCGTCCCGCCCTTGAGCGCAAATATCTCCTCCTTCGCGACATACGGGAGTATACGCACGAGCAGGGCTACTTGGGCGGCATAGTCTTCACGCGCCATCACCACGTTCCTTTCTTACAAACTCTTCGGGCACCATGATCCTATAGCGCGGATGTATCTTGCCGCCTTTGACCAATGCGCGATCCCCGCTGCCGAGGTCGAACTCTTCCGGATCGAGTCGCTTGCGCCAGGCATGGTCGTGGCGGTCGGCGAACACGAAGAACAGGCGTTTGACCTTGATCTTCTTGCAACTTCTGAGCAGTGCCGAGAGGGTTCTTGGGCGCAACGTCGTCAGGCTTTCGAACACCATGTCGAGGTTGTGAAAGCTCTCCTGATCCGGCAACTCGTCCAGCGCCTCAAAGATCGCGCGTTCCGGCGAGGACATCACCAGTTTCCAGTCCCATGGCAGGGACGATGCTGTCGCGTTGAGATTATTTCGCGCGTCGTTGACACCCAACTCTGGATCGGAGAACAGCGATACGCTGCGTGTGCGGAGTTCGGCGTTGAGCGGCAGTTTTTCGAGCCAGTTGGGGATTTTTGAGCCGTAGAGCCAAACCGTGCTTTTGTCGCCGAGAGAGAGATAGTGCGCATAGCCTTGCAGGCCCAATGCCGTCGCGCCCCCGATATGGACAGGGTAGTGCATGATGTGCTGGAGCGAGAGCAGGCAGGTCTTCCAGTCAAGGGTGTTCGTTGTGGCGCTGCTTGGTGAGGGGCGGCGGAAGACGCCGCGGCCAAGACGTTCTAGCCAGCCGCGTTGGACATAAGCGTAGGACGAACGTCGGCCTATCCCGTGGTGCTCAAGCCAGACCGAGTCCACGAGGAACCCCGTGGGAACAGCCTCAAGAAGGCTCTTTAGTTTTTCGTGCTCTTGTCCACTCATGTGCGACACAATGATATATTTTTAAAGAGACCGCTACTTATTTCAGTGGAAACCCACAAAATAGTCCGTCAAGGATGGACAAATTTTCTCATTTTCAAAGAGATCGGTGGTTGTCGGCTCTGAAATTCACCAGCAAAGCAGGGGGGATGCCCTCGAACAGCTGAGAAAACACCCGGCCATGTGGGCTTCGCAGATGAGCGACTACCAGTCGTTCCTGCGACGAGAAAACCGGTGTTTGTCTATCGGCGAATGTGGCCGACTTTAAGTCCCGCCCGACGTGCTAAGCGGTCCGTGGTAAAATGCAGCCGAAGCCCGAGGAGCATCAAAGAATGTCTCAAGCCGTTCGGCGTTTTCTTCGACAAGACGTTTCGCCTGCTGCGGAAGTTCGGCACTCGCTCGCATGAAGTCATCAAGTGCAATGGGTTCGAGCGTCGGAGCGGATGTCAGACGAAGCATGCGGTCTCGCCCGATCAAAAGTCCGGCCTGTCCAAGGGCGTTCTGGCTTTGCAGGTGCATCGCGCTCTCGATGATTGTTTGTTGATTGTCACTGAGAACTGACCCGGCATTTTCATCGAGATCTGACCCACCCAGTTGTTATGTTCTATCCATTATGATGGCGTCAATGCTGGTGCCTCCTTTCGCTTTTTCTTCGCTGTTTCGGA
>Ga0256829_1001492_pt1 | contig 19086 bp, 22 predicted proteins | sample 131447metaG_FD_185979 | JGI IMG/M metagenome (GOLD analysis project Ga0256829, IMG submission 185979) | Hydrothermal vent microbial communities from Lau Basin, Pacific Ocean - 131-447 | ecosystem: Environmental > Aquatic > Marine > Hydrothermal vents | place: Pacific Ocean: Lau Basin | collected...
TGAACCAAGTACGCGCTGGCATGGTCGCGCTTTCGACCTGTCGCCCATCATTCAGTGCAATGTATGCCTCGGTTCGTGTGGTGTAATTCACCACCATATTCACGCCGCGCTGTGCATTTGCCGCGTTGATTTTGGCAACTTTAAGTTTTCCTAAATCTGTTTGCAGCCGTGCAAACGCATAGTTTACACCGTCAATAAACGCCTGCGCCTTTGGTAACGAACCCATATCATAAGCCGCTTTCATTTGTGCTAAAAGCTTGTTATCAACCAGTACCGCCTTCGCATATTTATCCACATTTGCATTGGCTTCCGACTGTTTGCCTACGACATCATTCACAAAAATATCATTTGTTTTTGTGGAATCCTTCTGCGAGCAATAGATGGTGTATCTTTTCGCCCCATCAGGCATCATTTGTTCGCACAAGCCAACCTCACCAGTCAACCCCGTGGTGTAATCAGCACACCAAGCATCAACCGTGGCATCAGGAACTTTCTTTGCTGCCAGCGTTGCGATTCTATCCGTTGCCATGCGTTCAATCGCAGCATAACGCGCTTCTTGATTGTGCGCTGTGTCTATTTTATCCTGAACTGTGGCAATGGCTGCATCGGTGGCGTTGATTGGCAGTTGCTCGCGTTCAAGCACCGCCGCGACCCATTTCGCGTGTTCCGAATCCTTGCGGGCTTTGGCGGTGGCTTGCAGCCGTTTCGCTTTGGCAACCTCCGCATCATGGCTTGCCGTGTCATGGATAAGCTTCACTTGATAAAGCGGCGTATCAACACCACCGCCGACAATCAAACCTTTCATACAATCGAACCGTTGAATGATACTGTGGTTGATGATTCGGTGTGACTTTCCGCCATTGATTCGACCTGAATGGATAACCCGTCAACGATAGCATTGATTCCAAGCATGGACGGCGCGGATAAGGCTTGAACGCGAACTTGCGAACCGCTTACATTATATGCGCTTACTTTTATTAGTTCGTCTGCGCCTGCGTTATACTGGATTACATGCGGCGGTTTTTGCGTAACCACACCGTACGAACTGCTTATGTCATAATCAACGGCATATTCAAGTGAGTACCAAGTCGGGTGGCGATAGCGGTTTGTTCCGCGAATCGTAAGCGTTGATGAATGAACCCCTATATCGTATGAAAGCGCAATATCGGTTGCCAGTGTGTTTTTCACGCGCTCAACAATCGAACCGTCCGACATTGTGACAGTCTCAACAATATCAATGGTCAATCCTGTTGCGGCTGCCAGCCAGCCTGCAATATCTGGCGTGTATGGGGTGTAAAGGTTCATCTGCTCCTTAACCATGTTGTAAACAGTCACATCATAAGAGTTTGTGATACCAATCGTTGTTTTGGCTAAACCACCAATGATGCTCACCATCTCAATCATAATTTGGCGTGGTGTTGTTGAAGTCACTCGCTCAACACCATCCAATGATGAATTGACTGAAAGCGAAGTGAGCGGAAAATCAAGCGTGTTCCCTACATCGTCACGCGCCCTTGCAGTATATCCAACCGATAGTTGGTAAGGCTCGGCAACGGGGGCAATCAATGAGCGGTTGAATGCGGTGAACCCTGCAACGAATCGCGTTGTGGGTGGTTTGGGTAATCCAACAAGCAATGACGCGCCCATCACGCCATGCGGCGATATTTGACGCGGTTTAGAGGCATAGGGAACATCAATCAATAAGCGTGTGGTGTTGAGCGTCAGCGCATTGATGGTGGTTGTTGGCAGTGGAACAGGCGGAATAAACACCATCTTGGGCGGTGTGCCACCTGTGTTGATGGCAATGGTATTGATGGCGTTGGCATTCAAAAAACCATCAGGATAAACCGCTGTATTGGCGACAAGATGCTTGCCAACCAAAAGGATCGCTTTTGTGTTGATAGGGCTGGCATTGATAGAGCCGCCGAATGGCTGAAACTCTCCAATTTTTTGCTTCCCAACATCCATGAGCATGGTTGTGTTGATGGCATTTGCATTGATGGGGAGCGGCGTTGCGACCATCGCACCGATAGCAGCCAGCCCAAGCAATGCGGATTGATTCAGCGGCGTTGTGTTAAGCATAAATCACCTGTAATGCAAACGCCCCACCATCGCGCATATCGCCCCAATAAATCGGGGTATTGGGCGTTCTGTTGATATTGAATGAAACGGTTGCCATTGGCGCGGCGACCGCTGTTGTCGGCGTGGCTGCAATGGTTGCTGTGGTTGTTTTTGAGACCGTCAAAATATCAACGGTTGCGGATAAGGTTTGCGACAAGTTGGTGAAATCAACCGTTGCAGTCTGTTGCAACCCAACTTCATTGTCCGCCGCGCTCATATCACTGAAGATGCTTGAATGGTCAGTAAACACCACATCGAACACACCTTCATAATGTGATTCAATCGCCAACTGATTATCACCTTCCACTACCAATGCAGGCAACACATACCACGCGCCATGATTGATACGCGCCTTGCCGCCCTTCACTTCAAGCCTGCATTGCAGCGATGGAACAAAAGCGAAGTGAAGCACACCGTAAAAAGACGATGGCACACTTGGCATCCAATCTATGCCGTTCAATGCCAGCTTAAACACGACCAACCACCAACGCATTCAGTGCGATAGTATTGCCAGAGAGTTTTGCCGACGATGGGGCGACCTGAAAATATCCGTCAGGGTGCGAGATATTCACCACTGGATGATTCCCAACAATGTACTGCAACGCATCATCTATGCTTTTCGTGGCATTGCGGACGGTGATTGTTATGGTTGATTGGATGCGTGTACCTGTGTCCTGCAATTCAATCGAGCCAGCCAATGCCGCGCTTGTTTTGTGGATGCGTTCAGTGCCAATCTTGAAGTCATCAACATCAAGAAAAATGCTGGATGCAGGGTCAAATCGTGGTGAAGCCAGTGAAATCATCATGTTATAAGCCTTGCAGCAACATATCCATGCCACTCGCGTTGCCTTTAATTTGCAATTTCTCCAAGATTTTCAGCAATACCAACTCAAGCTCCACCGATAAATCAGGCGCGGAAACAGTCAACACGGGGTTCACATTGTTGCGCATACGCTCTGCTTTAGCCTTGTTCATTTCTATGATTGACTTGTTCAAATCTTCCTGTGATTTTACTTCCCGCTCTCTGATATTTTGCTCTTTTCTGATAGCGTCCTCAATCGCAAATTGCTTCCATGAGCTTGTCGGCTTTGCCAACGCTCCAAACATGTTACCTAGCAGCGCGCCCGAAGTTTTTAGCCCAACATTGATACTGTCGAACGCCGCCGTGACGGCTTTTGAATCCGCTTGTATCTGCGCAATATCAACCTTTGATTTGATTTGCAGTGTTTTGACGATTGTTTGATTGCGCTGTTTATCCCATTCGAGACGCAGCTTCTCCGCCTCTAGCTTGTTTTTTATCACTGCGGCATCGACTTTGGTTATCTCTTTGACCGCTGTTTTTGCAGCCTCGCCAGCAACATAGAATGGGTTGTTTTGATATGAAACAGAACCATCCGAGCCGATAATCTTGATATATTGCGCTGTTGCGTCTTTGGCATTGGCTACTTCCGCACCAAGCGATCGTAATTGACTTATCTTATCATTGATTGCAGCCGTGTGTTTCTGTTCCTCTGTCGTCACTGCTTTCGTTGCGTCGGCATTTTTGATGGCATTGGCAGACACTTCCGCCATGCGTGCTGCATAGTCTGATTCGCTGATGCCTGCTTCGGTTGAAGCTTTCATCATAGCACGCATTTCATTCGCTGATTGATTGATGGCATCAGCATTGGCAATGGCTGCTTTGGTTTCTTTATCGAATACAGGCGGCTTGCTTCCGTATGCCGCCGCTGCATCTGCGTTGGTGATGAAACCGCCCGTCATTTTGTCAATAACGCCGATAAAGTCCTGTATCGCAGTCTTGGTGGATTGCCCTAAGTGTTTTTCAATAAATGAACCCAGCGCAAAACCAGCCGCACCAGCCGCTCCAACAAGCCCCGCTTTACCCAAACTTTTAGAAAGCAAACCAGCGGATGACGCTGCGCCACCCATACCTGTTGCCATCAAAGATAAAGAGCCTGTAACGGCTGAAATAACAGGTGACAATGCGCTAAATACAAGCGACATGCCGCCAATCGTACCTAAAACAGTCTGGAAGCTTCCATCAAGCGAGTTCCACGCCTCGACTGCAACCACAACACCATCGGCAAGAAGTCCCAAAGCCGAAAAAATGCCTTCGGTCACATGGATGAACCCTGTCATCCCATCAACAACTGTCTGAATCAAATTGGCAAGCCCTTGCGCCCCTGCTGCATCGGTATTGCCAAACATCCCCCCTAATGCAGTTCCAACGCCGCCAATGGCATCAAGGAACGGCTGGAAATCAACCAGCGACAACGCCGTTGGCAGGTTTTTAGCCGCATCTTGCAAGAATTGAACCAGCCCTTCCGACCATGCCTGCACCTGTGTTGTGATTGCAGTCAACGCGCCGCCATCAATAGCTGTTCCAAACGCTGCGAACACACCCGCCACCGCATCAGCAACCGACCCATAGGCGGGCAATAAATCACTGCCAACACGCACCAAGGTTGTATTGATTGAATTGAGCAAGCGTTGATTGTGCAATGAAAAATTGTCACCCATCTTTTTGAACGCAATGTCAGTTGAACCCATCGAGCTATTGATGGAATCAAGTTTTAGCCTGTATTTTTCCGAATTGTTGGCAAGCAACTGCGCCGCCGCCGCCGCTCCCTCACTAGATGGAATCAATAGGTTTAATTTTTCCGCGCTGCCACCTGTCGCCTTTTGCAGTTGGTCGAGTACGCCGCTTAACCCATGCGCCTTTATTTCTGCCAGCGAAAAGTTTATGCCCATATCTTTCATTGCTTTGGCAGAGCCAACCGACGGCTTGATAAGTGCCAGCAAAAGGGCTTTAAGCTGTGTTGCAGCCTGCGCCGTCGGGGTTCCCTTAGCGGTCATGTCCGCCATTGCCGCCCCAACCTCATTGATGCTAATGCCAAGTTGCGCCGATACAGGTGTTACCTGCGAAAGCGAGGCGGTGAGTTCGGGAATAGTGGTCACGCCAAGTTTTACAGTCTGAAAAAAAGTATCGCTGTATTTGGAAGTTTGCGAAACATCCGCGCCGTATGCGTTCATCGTCCCAGACAATAATTTTACCGATTCATTCATTGAGGCATTGCCCGCCACTGCGAGCTTTTCCGCACCTGTAAGCGCGGCGGTAATATCTTTGTAATCAGTCCCCGCCGATAATGCGGAATAGGTCGCGCTGGTTACATCCTGCAACGATTGCGTACTGCTTGCACCATAGCTTAGAATTTCAGCTTTAAGAGCTGCGATTGATTTCTTCGGGGCATCCACCAAGGTTGTGATTTCAGCGAACGAATCATGGAACTTACCCGCCGCCACAATAGCGGTTGCAGCCATTGCCGCCCCCGCTGCTGCAACACCAGCCTCGAACTTCAGGATCGTTTTCGTACCACCTGCAACGGTTGAACTGAAATCACCGAACTTGCCAACCATCCCGCTCATTTTAGTGGATAACTCGTCTTTTGCCCCGAAGACTATTTCAACCGTTTTTTTGACATCAGCCATTTTCTGCATTCCTTCGTTCGTAAAATAAACCCCACAAGGCGGTTTCCGTTTCAGTCAGGAAATTAGGGAACAAATCAGGGCGCAATTCATAAAGCATTTTACCATGTTCAGCCCCAAGCGCGAGAGCGTTACGAACATCGCTCCGCGCCCAAAGCTTTGCTACTTTCCCAGCTCTTGCCCAAGACCCGTCAGCCGCATGATTTCATTCGTAATAGCGAAAAACTCAATCGGAAAGGTTTCAGAGAGCTTTACCGAAAGCTGCAAGTCAACATCAATGCCCACCGAACCACGAACAAGCAATTCAAGGCGTTTTACCGTGTCATGCGCCATCTCTGAATCAATGCCAAGCACTGATTTGATAGCCTCCGCTTTATCCTTGCCAGAGCCGCCCGCAATAGCGTCCACCACATCGGAAATATTGCCCATCTTATCCGCCGCTTCCGTGCAGTGTGATAGTTCATCCGCTGTTAATCCGCGAACTGTCCATGTTGGTTTTTCACAATCATCAGGAAAAAAAGCCGCCATATCTGGAACATCAACCACCCCCTCACGAGGGTGGAATTTGCCAGCAATAAACTTCTGCTTATCAAACATTAAGCAACCTCTGCTGCTGCGACACTTGAAGATATAGTACAAGCCGACTGCATAGAAGCACCACTTGGGAAAGTGCGCGAAACACCAAGAATACCCTGGGTGAGAATATGAGGTGTCTTGTATTTATTTGGATAGAAACGGAACCATAGATTTTGATTCTTCAAGGAAATTAATGGGTCGGTTACATTATCCTGACTGTAAGAAATAAAAGAGCCTTGATTCAAGCTTGACGAAGTGCTGCCCATAGTTGTGCCATACACCTGTTTTGAACTCACTGAATGCGAATTTTCAGGCGGGATGAAATCGGATGATAACGAAATAGGCGTAAAGATTGGCGCGGCGTATGTAGCAAATACCTGCTTTGGCATATTGCCAACATGAATTGGATCAAGCGGAGCAAGAAAAGTAACGCTGCCTGATTCGTAATTGATATTGAACAATGGGTAATCAAAACGCTCGACATGCTGCCCCACCACTGCGAGGATTTCATTGGCGGCAATCGGTGCGGCAACATTGCTGGTCAACTGGACCTGTGCAATTTCAATGCTACCCACTGGAATCAATGGCGCGCCTCCAGCCGCTCCGCGTGTCGCTGAAATAGATGTACCAACCACACCTGCAACCACTGCCAATGCACCAGTTGAATCAACCGTAATGGATGAAATACGAACAGGGTTTGTCGCCGTTCCGCGTGTCACGGCGTTGTTTGCCAATGCGCCAACTGCAACCTGTAAGCCTGCTAGGTAGCAAGTCAGTGCCGTAACATCTACCGCATCATTTGCGGCGTTCGGTGTAACCAAACCGCCCGTTGCCAAACCATCGGGGGTCACGGTAGGTACATGCGCCATTACGCCCGACCATTGTTGTGCCTGCGATGTAAATGTTGCATGGTCGCCGCTATCGGTAAGCGCAGCGTTCGGGAAGGCTGTTTGCCCGCCTTCATATTCTAGTTGGGCGTTGTCCGCCGTATTTGCTCCAGCCATGTTAAACTCCTTTTTTATTATAAGTTTTAAACAACATTTTATGCGAAATTCAATTCCCAATAGCCATCAACGCCCACCGCCGTTGTTTCTTTTGAAATATGGGCAAAGTCAGTTCCATTTATCGCAGTGTTTAATGTTTCCCCTACGGGTACATGGAAATTTTGATAAATAACCCCGTCAGGCTTCGTGAAATGTATTGTGTATGCGTTGCCGTTCGTGGTGACTGGAAGTGTTATTGTTGTTGATATGCCGCCCGTTCGTGGTGAAGAAACAATATCGGGGACGGCATCAGGTGTAAGAAGCGTCATGTCGAAAACGGCATCTGTAACAAGAAGCCTATGCGCCAAACTCAAACCAATCGAATGAGCGGGAGCGGGGGTTGGTAAATCCGCCGTTTGGGCAAAAGCCGCCATCGCCCCCGCTGTGATTCGTCCACTAAATAAAGTGCCAATGCCCCACGCCTGCGCCGTACCTTCAACGCCACGGGTCACGGTTGCGACATCACCAGCCCATGCCGTGATTTCAACGACTTCATAAGCCACGCCATCGGTTAGCGTTACAAGCTCTGTTTGACCTGCTGCAAGCACATTGAACAAGCCAGAATCGCCCGCTTTAACTGTCATTGTCACATCTGCAAGCAATGCCGATACTTGAAGCGTTGTTTCTGCGTTGTTGCTAAATAATTTTGTCATAAAATATCCTTAGTTAATCCATCGCATCGAGCCATCCAATGCTTTATATCCTCGGAAAAACATTTTTCGGCTGTAGCTTATGTAATCAGTTCCATTCAATGTGTTGTTCATGTAATGCCCATTGGGAACAAGAATGTCAAGATTGAAAGTGTGAATTGGGTTCGAGCCATTGCAAATCACGCCTGTTTTAACGATCTGTCCTGTTGATAAAGTCGATAAATCTGGCAATGTAAACGCAATCGCCGCTGTTCTTGACCAATCGACTAAAAAGAATTCTGGCAATAATGAAAGGTCAGGAAACGCTGTTGCCGCATCGAATGCCGTCGCGCCGTTCGGTATCTGAACAACACTGTTTGCGATTGGTGAAAAACCCCCTCCACCACCGCCTGTATTTGTGGCAGGTGTGGCAGGTGTGTATTCCGACCGCTGCAACATCGAAGCAAGAAGTCCAGCGGTGACGCGGCTGGATACAATAGAACCAGTCGCCCAAGCTTGTGCTGAACCACCTTCAACCGCCCTTGTGATTGTTGCCACATCACCAGCCCACGCGGTCACATCAACAATTTCTAATGAAACCCCATCGGTGATAACCAGCCGTTCAATTTCACCCGCGTTCAAAGCACGAAACAATGACGCATCACCAGTGGCAACGGTCGCTTCCAAATCACCCGCAAGCAAGGGCGCGGCAAGTTGTGTTTCTGCATGGTTGCTAAAAACAAATGGCAATGCGGTCTCCTATAGCAAGTCAGTCATATTGACTGCTGTTTGATATGTGGCTTTGATATTCAACAAAGCACCACACCAAGGTTTTGACCCTTCCCCAATTATTGGGGTGAAGTCGATGACCTCTAATTTCTGAATGATGTCACCTAAATTGGGCGCATAAACCCCGCCGATTTCACTGTTCAATGATGCAGTGATTGCCGCGTGCATATCCATTGCAATATCAATGAATGGGCGGTCGTAGGTTTTATCATAACACTCAATAGAAATCGAAAGCTCGTGCGTGTCTGCGCCATGCTGGCTTGAAACAATAAGGTCATTCGTCACCCAATAGTTGCACGCTGGAAGGTCGCCATCTTTGAATGGAGACAACCTTGCGCGCGTTACCTTGTTTATTTGGATGCCAGTCGTTCGATTGAGACGCATATCAATTTCATCGAGGATGATGTTTAAGGCACTCACTGGATTGCCCCTTGTGCAAGTTCTCGCATACGCACCATCAATGGCGCAATTTCATCATCAGCCGCTTTTTGCATGCCTAACCGCGCAGGAATTGTGACCTGCTTCTTCAAAACAAACATGGGCGTGCCAATATTGCTCAATACAATGTAATTGCCGCGCCGACTTTTGACGATTGTGCCACCAGCTTGGAATACCTGTCTTGCTGTTTTTCGAGTTGCACCTGATGCAGTCTTATTTAATGGCAAAGGAATGTTTAAGTATGCGCCACCTGGCACGCCTCGATACGCACGCTTGGCGCGAACTACACCGCCTGTTTCTTGGATAGATGCGTAGCGTGTACCTCTTGAAAACACCGAACCGCCAAGACTTCTTAAATCGCCACCATGCGTTTCAGTATGAATGGAGCGCATGAGCGCGCCTGTTCTGCGATGCAGTGCTGTATTTGTGACAACACGCTCATGTGTATTGGCGACTGCACTTGATATAGCCTGTTTTGCTGCTTGGAACATGCTGCTTGGCAAGCCTTCAAGGTACGCACGAACCCCATGGTCTCGAATAGTCACACTCATCAGATAAAACCACCCATCGGGTGCTTGTACGGTTCAAGCAACCGCTTCACTGTTTTCAGTAAATCAAGTTCAGGGTATCGCGTAACGCCGCCATCGGTCGAGATATTCATTGCCCCCATGGAATCCTTACGCCCCCATTCATAGGCTATCTGCTGCAATGCCGCTTGCTCTAATGAACGCACGAACCCTGCATCCATGGCATCGGTTGCTTTCGCTATGTTCAATGGAGCGTTGCCAACTGAATCAATGCCGCCTGTATATGTAACGGTCGCATAAGCGTTGCCGTTGGCTTTGTATGTCACAAGCTTAATGCCGTATGGTGTAATCATGTAATCATTAGGGTTTAACACCAAGTTTTGAACAAACCCAAGACCCTGAATAACTCCTGCATGAGCGGTTAGTGTCACGCTTGCAATGCTACGCACTGGAAGCCCAGCAAGAGGAATCATTGTCCCATGAAAAAACACATCCACAACGCGCTCTTGCAAATCAAGCTCACGCCGCAGATATGCCTCGATAGTCGCCTGCATACCGTCCTGCAATACATCCAGTGCGGCGTAATTGTCGGCATCCTTATTCAGCCCAATGATTGCAGTTAGTTTTTCAGGTACGCAGAACCGCATCAGTGTGCTGTTCCGTTTGCCATTGCGGTTGTGATTTCTTGACCCGTAGCAACTCGCATTGAACCGCCTTGTATCAATGAGCTTACAATGCCTGTATTTGCTTCCCAGACATCATTCAACGCGCAAACGGTCTTTGTGCCAGTGCCATGTAAATCATAAGAGCCAGCGATGAGAATATAAACCTTATTCATCGGTTTCTTTCTTTTCGGCGTTAGGGTCAACGGTAATTTTAGCGGTTGACTTTTCCGCCTGTTCACCTGCGACCAAAAGCTTACCAAGCTTATCGCTTACTTCAGCAACATCATCTTTTTCAAAATCACGAATATTCGTGCCGCCCAAACAGGCTTTTGTGTCTTTCAAAAACTTCACTTTCATGTCGAACCTCCAAAAATATACATAAAAAAAGGGTAGGAAAGGGGCTTAACACCCCTTTCCAGCATCAATGCTTAACCAATAGTCATAGGTGTGAATGCTTCGGAAAGTACAACGCCACCACCAACGCGCTTCTTGACGATGAAACCTGTTGAATCCAACTCTGCATAGCGTTCATCTAAGCGTTTGATGGTCACGCCAGTGCGATCGTAAATACGATAGCCAGCGATGAAATCACCGAACACAAGTGCTTCTGCGCCAGTTGCAATAGCGGGCATACCTTCATCAATAGCAACAGGGCGACCCAACAAGGTTGCAGGAACGCCAGCTTGTGAAGATGGTTCCCATAGATATTCACCAGTGGTTGTTTTCAGCTTACGCACGGCTGCTTCGGTGAGGCTGGACATCATAAAAGTGCCGTTGCGGCGGTATGATGTGTTGACGCTTGCCATCATATCAATGATTGCGTCCATAGTAATGCCACCAACCGCACCTGATAAGACAGCACGAGCCACCACGCCTGCATCAAGAATTAAACCAGACGGCTGTTCTGATACAGCACCCAAACCAGAGCAGAAACCAACATCTTCTGCTTCGGCAATCGCACGGCTCGCTGCTTGGGTGATTTCATCGCCAACATCTGCTTCGGCATCTTCGAGGATGTTGTTATGCACAAGCACAAGCACTTTCAAATCTTCAATAGCGATATTCGCCTGATTCAAACCAGTGACAGGTGATTGCGTGATTGCGCCTTTACCCCAAGTCACTGCTGGTTTGGTCAATCCAGCCAAACGAACGGCATCACGACCCGTTTTACGAACTTGCGCGACTGGACGGAAGCCTGCCAAGTTGGAAGCCGCCATGATGATGTCGCTTTCCATATCTTCGGGAATTAAGAAGCCGCCATCACCAGCAGCAATGCTGGACAACGCACGCTTTTCGTCAGGGGTGCAACGCGCCATTGCATCAGCACCATAGCGCAAATGTTTTTCAAACGCGGCGTTCCGCAACTGCATTTCAGGGTCGGATGATTTGCCACCTTCAAGGTCGGGGCGTTGGTCGCGTGCTTCCATTTGCTCCAAGCGTTTCTGCATGGCAGAAATGTCATTGTTGATTGTATCAACTTTGGCGGAAGTTTCAGCGGTAGCTTCACCAGTTTTCCGCACTTCTTCATCGTGCTTTTCGTTGGCAGTTTTGAACTGCTCAAATGCGGTGTGAATATCGCCGCGTAATTCCTTCAATTCTACATTCATTATGATTTCTCCATCATAGATTTGATTTCAGCGCGTAGCTGTTGAATTGAGTGAGCATTGCTCGGCTCGGATGCGGCTTGGTTACCACCAGTGCATTGCGGCTGGATGGCTAGAAGTGCGGAAAGTTGTGTGCGTTCGGCTTCGTTCATATTGCCCCGTAAATGGGTTGCAATGCGTTCAAAGTCCTCGCGTTTTTGTTTTCGGTACTGTTCGGCAACGGTGTCGCCAAGTTCGGAAATCATTTTATCGGATTGAAGTTCACCGCGTTTGGCGGCGCGTACTTCATCGAGGGTCAAGGTGGTGTTCATTGCCAATGCTTCGTTGTCATACTTGTGTTCCGCCATGAATGAGCGAACGGCATGGGCAACGGTTTCAGGCTTCATCTTGCGAAGCTCACCCGTGGTTTTGTACGCCACATAATCAGCGAACCACGACTTGTATGCCGTGGCAAAATCATCAACGGCTTTGTTCGCCAAGGTGATAGAATCCTCGCCGCTTGATTCGCCCCACATAATATCTTCCATCGTTTCATCGAAGCCCCACAAAAGGCGATGATGCTTAGAGCGAAGGTCGGCTTCTTTCATCGTGTCGTTGAAATCTTCTGCACGCACTGAATTGATGGTTGCCGCATCATTGCTTTCAAACACCACAGGGGAAAATTCATAGAGTTTTACTTCATGGATTTGGCGAACGCCATCAACGATTGAATCCTTGCCGCGTGGTATGCTGAAACCAATCGAAAGCGTGTTAATCACGCCCTCTTTCATCAATAGCAGGGCTTCTTCCGCCTTCTGCACGCCTCGAATCAGTTGCGCCCGAACGAACAACCCATAATCATCCTCACGCATTTCAAGCGGCTTGCCAATCGGTTCGTCTTCATCGTGATTCCACATCACCTTAATCTTGTCTTTCCGCTCTTGGAGTGTCTTTGCAAACGCGCCTTTTTGGATGGCTGTACCGTATGTGTCAACGACACCAAAGACGGACGCATACCCCTCAAAAATACCTTTATCTGCATCAACTGCACGAATCTCAAACTTGCTGCTTTCGCTTCTCACTTGCTTATTCATAAAATCATCCTTGTACACTGAAAGTCATAGAGCATCGGCAGTTAATCCGATCGCCTGCTGAAAGATTTGAATCAACGGGGAATAAACCTCCGTTTGAAAACTTCTCAAAAAGTGGGACGGTCTCGCCGTTCATGTGGTTGTGGGCATCTCGAACATGGGAATCCAAAGCTGTACGCCATGTTTTATGTGTCATGCCTGATTGGGCGGCGGCGGCGAATTGCCCAAAGCTTGCGGATGTCCCGATTTCAGTGCGTGCAATACGCAAGGCTCGAACATCGGCAAAACCTCCAAACACATCATCAACCGCCTGTGCAACTTGGTTGGCGGTCATCTTCTCGATGATGCCGTTCTGAATCTGTTCTTGAATCAATGCACGCGTGGTTTCTTCGATTGCCACCACATCCGCCGCAATGCTTTCGCTCACCATTTTGTCGAGCATGGCAACCAGTGCTGCAAGCGTTTCGCTATTCATGTTCGGCTACCGCTACCGCTGCTTCAATTTGCATCTTCTTCAGAGCATCAACCCATTCTTGGCGGTGGTTTTGAATTGTAGCGTGTGGGTCATCATTATTTTCAATCGCCGCCACCACTTGCTTTCGCTGTTCGTCAAAGAGTGTTTTTAGCGTCTTTGCTGTTTCCAGCGTGTGTGCTTCGCGGATTGCTTCAAAGTCGCTTTGTGACGATTTCTTGCGCTGTTCCATGCGTTCTTTTCTAGCCGCCTGTGGTTGTGGCATTGGTTTGCCACCCCATGATTTATCGGAGCTTGGAAAAGCATCAAACCCAAGCTCAAGGCGTTTGTTAATCGCGTCAAAAGGTACGCCCATATTCCATAAGCCATTTGCAGCCCTCATCTTTTCCTGTGTTGATTCCTGCATTGCAGGGATGTTGCTAATATCGAAAACAATGCTTTCGCCCTGTTCCAATTCTGTTTGTAGTGATTGTCCAAGGGAATCGCGGATTTTAGTGAGTAAGGGGATGACTGTTTCTTCCCAAAAGATACGGCGCGACACCTTCAGATTGTTGAATGTGGAGGCTTCGGTTACGCCAATGAGTTGCGGCGGTACGCCAAAAATATTCAGGATTTCATCACGGTTGAATTTTCGGCTTTCGATAAAGTCCATTTCAGCGGGGGTCATGCCTGTTTTGATGTAGTTTGTTTCGCCACCAATAACGCCAGGCGTTCGAGCGTTTTTCGTACCTGTAAACATCTCTTTAATCTTTTCGCGGTAGGTGTCCCACTGGCTCATCGTCATATCTTTGATGACGAACACACCGTCTAGAATGCCTCGGTTCTCCATCGCAGACTTGTTGAAGTTCTGCTGTTCAACATCGGTGTCCACTGGCTTTGCTGCCGCCTGCAATACACCAATGCCGATGACAGGGTTTGAAGGATTGGCAAGTTTGATGTGCATGACTTCTTTTTTATCTAATTGCGCGCCTGTTGAACCGTCTTTCTTTTTCAGTGCGTAATGGTCAACCCATGCACCACCAACGACGGGCGCGATTTTATCTGGAGATAATCCCCATAGTTCGGTTGTACGACCGCCTGTGACGACTTTCTTGGCATAGGCATTGCCAGACAAAAGCAACCATTGTGTAAACAATGAAAAAAGCTCCTGCCGTGAGATTTCTGGATTGGGGTTTTTAAGGAGTTGGGTTACAGGATGGTTTTCAATTGGGTTTCCGTCTTTGTCCTGTACAAAAAACGGAACAGAAGAAACGGCATTGGAAATCGCATTGCAGGCACGGAACACCCAGCCGCTTGCCGTGTACCCATCGCTCACAGCCTTCGAGACTTTCCATGAAGTCCACTCTGGCTGCGTCTTGTTTAGCACAAACTTGGCTTGTGCGTCTCGTGCATTGCGTTTGTTCATGTGGCGAATTATCCACAATGCAACGAAACGCTACACCCCGCCGATTTTTACACTACACCTGTGGGTTGAGAACTAAGCCCAGCGTTCCTTATGGTTCTCAAATTCATCCTTTATATCAACCAATGGTATCTCACTAATCGGCTTTCCATCACAGTGTCTCGATATTAAGTCAGCTATACACCAAGGGTCAACACCCATCATCGCCGCAATCTTACTGATTGTTAAGAACTCAACTCTTGAAAATGAACCTTGGACAACAAGACTAATCAACGATTCATTGTGAATTCCATCTTCAAACAATCCTAATAAAACCGCGTTAAGTAATTGCAGCGTATCAGGGTAAATATCGCACAAATCACTGTTGCCCGACTGTTCTAAAAATGAAGTTGTTAAATCCTCCACATCAACATCATGCAAATCTTGATTATCACCTGAAAGCAGCTTTAATATTTCATTTCGTTTCATGTCTCACCTCTGTATTAAATTCAAGTCTTGTTCATCACCATCCAATCATAATCGGTTTGGAATCATCACGCACCCAGTTTAAGAACTGCGAAAAGGAATCTACTTGGTCATCATGTGGTGCGTTTGGGAACGCAGCAATCTCGCTTTCAAAGTCAAAAAGCCAGTCCGAACGCTCTGGCAGGCTTACACGCCCTGCAAAAATCATGCTGGTACATGCTGAAAGCCGCGTAACCTTATCGCTCACTGGCATGATGGGAATCACTGGCATGAGCGTTGAAGCCTGCAAGTCCTGAATCAATGATGAACCACTGGATTTATCTTCAATCAGTACCGTGTCTGGCTTGTACTTATCGTGAAGCCCCATGCATGCGGCTTTCAATTCAGGATAAAGCATCTTCTTCACGAACACATCAACTAAGTAATACACATTGTCACCGATTGCCCATGTGGTGCATACCGTTGGGTCATTAAGTTCGTTGGCTTTTTGCGCCGTGTCCCAGCTTTGCACAATCCGCAACCCATCAGGGATGATTTTATGCCGTTTGAACTCGGAGACTTTGACCATGTTGCCGCCCTTGATGATCGGGTTCTGCTGATAAAGTGATTCCCAATTTTCTGGAAGCATCGTGTCGCGCAATGAATGCAGGAGTTCAATAGATTTATGTTCAGGGAACAATGCTTCCCCTTTGCGCCTCTGTGGTTCGTCATGCTCTGCAATCGCTTTGTATGTAATCACCTGCACATCGTCACCAAGCTTCTTTTTAAGCCTGCCAATGGGGTCATCAACATGCCAGCGAGTAAGAATAGCGAGCATCCCAGCATCTTCTGAAAAGCGCGTGAAAAAGTCATCTGTAAGCCAAGACCATGTTGAATCACGAATTGTTTTACTCGCCGCTTCCTTCCTCCCTTTTATGGGGTCATCAATCACGCCCAAATCAAGCGATTCACCAACAATGCTACCGTTTACCGTTGTGTTTCTGAAATAACCAATACGGTCAACATACTCAATCAATTCGCTGTTTCGCGCATACGCCAATGCAGTCACTACATTTTTTCCGCTTATTTTTGTGTCAGGAAAGCATTTCTGATACCGCTCTAAAGAATACATGCGCTGACAGGCTTTATTGGCACGCATACCAAGCCGCTCGCTTACTGAAGTGTAAATAGTTCTGCAATCGGGGTTCTTGCCAGCGAGCCATGTGATAAACTCTGTTATCATCCTGCTCTTTCCATGCTGCGGCGGTGCTTCAATAACCAACTTGGGGCGATTTCCTGCAATCATATCTTCATAGAACTGCTGGAGATGATGTGCCGCATCCTTCTGCCACCAGCCTTTTTTTATTTCGGGGTCAATCAGTTGCCGAAACGCCCAGAACGAACGCCGCGCTTGAATCAACGCCATGCGCTCCATTAAATCCAATCTATTCATCAAGAATAATCGGCGGCAATCCGCGTGATTTCAACTCCTCGCGTATCTGCGCTTCACTCATTGCATCGGTGGATAGGTTTTGATTGTTTTGGATGTTGACTTGAGTGGTTGGCGTTTTGCCAAGCAATGTTTCTTTGTTTTTCGCAGTTACCCGAGCATGTATATCATAATGACCAAGTTCAACCTTATTCGCCTTCTCCATTTCCTTTAGCTTTTTTGTTACGCCGTTCTGATTATGCTCTGCATCCGTGTCGAACAATTCTTCCAACCGCAATCGTCGGTTTATTTCATTATCAACCAAAACCGAACGACCCCCAAACTCTTGTTCGGTTTTCTGTTCGATTTCTTTTTTTTCTTTAAGATTTAACATCTTAGCTCTTATGATTGGTTCGGCTTTACCTTTGACCCAACCCTCTTTACGAACCTTTTCACTGATAGTCGCCTTCGCAACACCGAACCGTTCGGTTATCTTTGCATAGACCAGACCTTCAATCTCATACGCATCGCGTATCTTTGCCCAATTGTACTTAGCCACGCAACACCTTCTTAAGATGCAATGCCAACGCATCCACCATATCGGCAATCAATGGCAAATCCCCTGGTAGTTCATCCACGGCGATGTCAACCAAGATACGCCTCAATCACTTCTTTCGCTTCTACCCACCCTTTGCACACAACCGCCATGAATCCAGCGTTATTCAGCCGCTCAAGCCATTCTTTCTGTTCGGGTGTGGGGTAGCTTCCTTTTTGTCGCTTAAGCTCAATTCTCAAGCCGTGGTAGATGCCTGATGGATAATCAAGCATGAAGTTTGGGCTATTCCTATCTACACCAGCCATTACAGCATCACTGGTAACCAGCATCGCTAGATTGTTGACCATATATTTTTGAATATCTCTACCATCGAAGTATTTGATGACTTTATTTATCTCATTGTTTACACATACAGCAATTAACTCTGCCTTATATTGTATAGGTAGCTTAGAATGCTTCGTTCTATTACAGTGAGGACAAAGAAGTTGGATATTTCCAACTGTGTTTACACCATTTCTTGAGACAGGTATTATATGGTCAATGTCATAACCATCACTGATAGATTCACTGCAAATTGCACATTCTCCGCGCTGTCTATGATAAGTTTTCACAATATCACTTTTGCGATAACTCCCCTTGCCTCTAACTCTTTTCTGCCTAATTGTTGATGGTTCTATTCCATGTCTCCAGTTAGGGTTGCTTTCCCCCCTTAATGATACCTCATACCCTTTAGCCATACACTTTCTGGAACAATATGTACCTGAATTCAAAGGTCTTGATGGTTTCGTTAATATTTTCTTATTACACTCTTTACAATAGCTAACCCTCATTTTTAACTTTGACTTTTCTGCCTTTATTGAACCAGTCCTTTTGGAACTGCATGACCTACTACAGCATTTTCCACCACCTGCTTTTATCTCTTTCGGTTTTACCTTAAATTCTTTTTTACACCATAAGCATATTCTTTCAACCAAACCGCCTTTCCAGTTTGGATTATTATTTCCAGTTCTTAACTTACTATAACATTTTAAAGAACATGCTACAGGGTTTTGTTTAGCTCTTGATGGCGGAACACAATATGTTTTTTTACACACCGTACATAACAATTCAACTGGCATATTTCACCACCTTTATCGAACCATCAATTCCCCAAATCTTCGTCACCCTGCTGTCCCATACCCTGCAATCTTCATTAAAAACTGCGTCTAAAAGTGCTTTTTCTAAATTATCCTTATCAGGTCGCTGTTGGTGTGGTTTACCAAACATTTCAAGCCGTTTTTTCTTACTCCAGCTTTTTGGCATCGGCATGATGAATGTTATATGACTTCCAGATTCAGGGATTGATACACCAAGTGTTTTACACGCATCCTTAAACGCCCAATATTGCGCTGTACACGGTCTTTTTTTCCAACGGTCTGATTGTGTCATGCGTGGTTTTGAAACTGGTGTTATGTTGTATGATTGCGTCGCTTGTTTTTCGTTCATAGAAAACCGTGCTTTTTCAATTCAATCATCCCGCCTGCTATCTCAACAATGATGACAAGAATCGCAGAACCGATCACGAATGGCGAAAAATAATCATAGGAAATAGCAATGATAAACCAAGGGATTATCACATCAATATATGGTCTAACGCATCTCAATGCTTTAAGAAACTTCATGTCACACGCTCCAATTCATCACTTCCTGCTCTCCGAAACCATGCGTTGCCGTTGGCATCCATGCGCCGCACTTCGTAGCGGTCACGATTGACACCGCACACTTCCAGCACAATACCTTTGAAATCGGCACTTTTGTAACGCACCTTATCGCCCAACTGCAATTCTTTACTAACC
>Ga0256829_1001493_pt1 | contig 19080 bp, 18 predicted proteins | sample 131447metaG_FD_185979 | JGI IMG/M metagenome (GOLD analysis project Ga0256829, IMG submission 185979) | Hydrothermal vent microbial communities from Lau Basin, Pacific Ocean - 131-447 | ecosystem: Environmental > Aquatic > Marine > Hydrothermal vents | place: Pacific Ocean: Lau Basin | collected...
TATGGTGCTTGTTATTGTGGTCATATCGTTTATCATTGCAAATCAAATAACTAAACCTATCATTAAGCTAATGGATGCTACAAATGACTACTCGATGGGGTATCGAAACATCAAAGTGGATGTAGATTCAGGCTCAGAGATAGGGCATCTAAGCAGTGCCTTTAATCAGATGATGCTAACACTACACAATAATGAAAATGAACTTTTGCAAACAACAAAAAAAGCACAAGAAGCTGCTAAAAGTAAGTCAGAATTTTTAGCGAGTATGTCTCATGAGATACGCACACCGATGAATGGCGTAATAGGGATGTTGGGTTTACTCATCAACACAAAACTCGATAAAAAGCAAAGGCATCATGCACATTTAGCACAAAGCAGTGCCAATGCTCTGCTCTCCCTCATCAATGATATTTTAGATTTTTCTAAAGTTGAAGCTGGAAAGTTAGAGTTAGATCTTCATGAGTATATGATACGAGATGAGCTTGGAGATTTTGCGGAGGCTATCGCATTTAAAGCACAAGATAAAGGTGTAGAACTTATCCTTGATGTCTCAGAAGTTGAGTATGATAAAGTGGTAGCAGACAAAGGTAGGATAAGACAAATACTTACCAATATAGTAGGAAACTCTGTGAAGTTTACCCAAAAAGGTCATATCCTTATCAAAGTAAAACTTGAAGTAGGTATCAATAAAATAGCTAGACTAAAAGTAGATGTGACAGATACTGGAATAGGGATTCCAAAAGGGAAGATAGGGACACTTTTTGAGTCATTTACTCAGGTTGATGCCTCTACGACAAGAAAGTTTGGTGGGACTGGTTTAGGTCTAGCTATAGTAAAAAAACTTTGTTCTATCATGAATGGTAAGGTATGGGTTGAGAGTGATTTTGGTAAAGGAAGCTCTTTTCATGTAGATATAGAGGTGAAGTTAGCCCCAAATGCACAAAAAGTATTTCCAAGTATAGATATAAAGGGTAAAAAAGCTTTAATAGTGGATGATAATGAGCAAAGTGTATTGGCGATTAAAAATCAACTTGAGCATTGGGGTATGCAAGTTCAAGGTGTCCATGACACACTTCAAGCAAAAGAAAAACTGGGAGACAACTCCTATGATATATTACTCATAGATATTAGAAAGTCAGATATGTCAGGGAGAGAACTAGCAAAAGAGATTCGTCAAAATGTAGACTATAACGCAATGAAGTTAGTGATGATGACACCACTTGACTTTAGTTTTGATAAGGAGTCAAGTAAAGAATATTATTTTGATGAATATTTTCCTAAGCCAACAACTACAAAAGATTATATGCAGATTTTTAGTGTTTTTGATCTCAATAAAAAGCCTCTACAGATTGCTGAAAAAGAGGAACAAATTTTTAATACTAAGTACCAATGGCCAAAATCTGTAAAGATACTTCTCGTTGAAGATAACTTAACAAATCAGATAGTTGTAAATGGAATCCTTGAGACTTTTGGTCTTAAAGCTGATATAGCAAACAATGGTGCCGAAGGTGTTTTAGCAATAAAGCAGGCTAACCCTCCGTATACACTTGTGCTTATGGATTGTCAGATGCCTGTTATGGATGGTTATGAGGCTTCAAAAGCTATCCGCGAAGGTGGAGGAGATGAGACAAATGTTGATATACCAATCATTGCTTTAACTGCCAATGCAATGGACGGGGACAAAGAGAAATGTTTGATCTCTGGAATGGATGACTACCTTTGTAAACCTATAGATGCTAAGCTTTTATCTCAAGTGCTAAAAAAATGGATCTTAAAGGGTGAGGAAGATGTTAAGAAAGAGGTTCCAAAAGAACAATCAAAAATTAGCTGTAGTGAAGATATCTGGGATGAAGAGGATCTCTTAGTAAGAGTAAGTGGTTCAAGTGATCTACTCAAAAAATTGATGGAGATGTTTGTGATTGATGTTGTCAAACAAGTTGACTTACTCGAAGAAGCAATGCAAAATTCAAACTATTCTGACATTAAGCTTTACTCCCATACTATCAAGGGTGCAGCTGCAAATCTTAGTGCATCTAAGGTTCAAGCAATTGCAAAGGATATAGAGCTGAACTTCGTAGATAGAGTGGAGGAGTTGAATATGGCAATTGCTGAGGTTATAGAGGTATTTAAACAATACACAAAAGAGGAAAGTTCCCTGCAAATAAGCACCACTATGGATTTAAAAAAGTTAAAAGTTGAGTTGACTCAATTGAGAGAGAAATTAGATAAGGGTGAGTTTATAGAGAGTCATGAACTTGGTCTATCAGCTCTTGATATCAATGCTTGTGTTATTAACGATGAGTTAAAAATTTTATATAAATATATAGATGACTTTGAGTTTGTAAAGGCAATTGAGTCTATAGATAAGATTTTAAAGGAGTTAGAGTGAAAGAAAAATCAGTCATACTTATAGTTGATGATGTCGCATCAAATATACAAGTATTAGCTACATTTTTAAAAGATACATACGATTTGAAAATTGCTAATAATGGTCAGAGGGCTTTAGGTCTAGCAACAACTCAGCCATATCCAGACCTTATTCTCTTAGATATATCTATGCCAGAGATGGATGGTTATGAAGTGTTCCGTAAACTTCAAGAAAATGACATTACACACAATGTGCCTGTTATCTTTGTCACAGGTAGCGATACGATCCAAGATGAGGAGAAGGGATTAACTTTAGGTGCTGTTGATTATATAACAAAACCTATTAATCCAGCTATTGTAAAAGCGAGAGTCAATACACATCTTCTTATCAAGTACCAAAGAGATGAACTTCTTTATAATGCATCACATGACCAGCTTACTGGTCTCTACAACCGTCATGTCTTAGCAGAAGAGGGGCAAAGAAAATTTGCACGCGCCCACAGAAAAGGCGATGACCTTAGTGTGATAATGCTCGATATAGATTACTTTAAAAAGATAAATGATACCTATGGACATCTTATGGGTGACACTATCTTAATAGCAGTAGCTGATATCCTCAGTGTAGGGATGCGTGTTGAGGATTTTACGGCAAGGTTTGGTGGAGAGGAGTTTGTTATTATTCTTGAAAATTGCAACGCAGATTTTGCAAAAGAGAAAGCCGAAGTATTGCGAAAGAAGATAGAATCAACTGTGACAGATGGTGCCAACATAACAGCAAGCTTTGGCATATGTCAGCTCAATGATACTCACAATACTTTTGAGCTTTTACTCAAAAGTGCAGATGATGCCTTATATAAAGCAAAAGAAGCGGGTAGAAACAGAGTAGAAGTTTGCTCTTAGAGATGTTTTACTTTGATCTTTGAATTGAGAGATAGAGCGATGAGAAGCATCAAAAACATAACAATATAAATATTGAAGATACTATATGCCGCACCTAGATAAACTAACCAAAGTAATATAGCCCCAAGAGGTGTAGGGACACCAGTAAAGTAGTTTTCAACCTCACCTGCATCTGCATTAATATTGAAATATATAAGCCTTCTAAGTCCAGAAATGACATAAAATATACTCAGCGATGCTGCTACGATCATTATGCTAGTGAGTTGTGTTTGTGCATAAACTGCTTGAAAAACTAAAAAGACAGGGACAAGTACAAAACTCAAAAAATCAGCAAAACTATCGAGTTGGATACCAAATTCGTTTGAAAGTTTGTACTTTCGTGCAATCTTTCCATCAAATATATCAAAAGCACCACCAATCCATGCTAAAATAATGGCTAAGAAAAAATTATTTTGAGTGATGAAGTAAACAGCTAAAAGACCAGCTGTTATATTTACAAATGTAAACATATTTGCTAAGTTAAATTGTGAAGATGGTGTAAAAAGAAATTTCATTGTTGCTAACCTTAAATAAAAAATGAATTATAGCTAAATTTAGCTTCTTTAATTAATAATTAAAATGATATTTGTTATCATTATGAATAAATTATGTAGGATTATGATGAAAAGTCTTTATGATTGTAAGAAAAACTGTAAAGTACGCATACTAAAACTCAATACTAATAAAGATTTAAAACAAAGATTAATCTCTTTTGGTATGATAAAAGGTGCAGAAGTTGAAGTGATGCAACAAACAGCTCGTAAAAGTACAGTTGAGATAAAAGTAGGTAAGATGCAAATAGCTCTAAGAGATACAGAAGCTAAATTAATAGAAGTTGAACAAATATGAGTTATAGAGATGCAAAAGCATGCCCTCTCATAGCGAACCATATAAAGGTAGCTTTAGTAGGGCAACCTAATGTTGGTAAAAGTATGCTGATCAACTCCATCTCAAATGCTCATCTTCATGTAGGGAATTTCACGGGTGTTACAGTGGAGCGTACCGAGGTGTTGTTTGATTATGGAGAATACCATTTTACCATTGTTGATCTGCCTGGAACTTATGCTCTCAATGATTATACTATTGAGGAGAGAGTAACCCATGAGTACCTTACCCTCCATGAATACGATCTTATCATCAATGTTGTAGACTCAACGAATTTAGAAAAAAATCTACAATTAACATCAGAACTTTTAACTCTTGGAAAGAAAGTAGTTGTTGCACTCAATATGACGGATGAGGCAACAAAAGAGGGCATAGAGATAGATGCGGACTACATGAGTGAGCTTCTGGGTGTAGAGTGCATCAAAACATCTGCACAAACAAAACTTGGGCTAGACACGCTCATTAAAAATGTAGTAACAAGTTACGAGAAAGAGCTTCATAGCTCAAAGCTCATATTTAGTGAAGCTGTAGAGGAGGAGATAGATACTCTTGCAGCTAATCTTAAAAAACATAATTATGAGAGTTCAAATAGCTATAGAAATGTAGCCATCAATCTTCTTAAAAATGACAGAGTAACTTACCAGAAACTTCATGATGAGCCTGTATGGACAGAACTACAACCTATACTCATAGAATCAATTAGGCATATTGAACTGCATCATGATAGTGATGATATTAAAGAAGCCTTTGCCGAGGAGTACGCTTCTTTTAACCGAGGGGTAGTTGCTGAAGTTTTGCAGGAGAAAAAGAAAGTTGCCTTAAAAACTTTAACTGAAAAGATAGATGAAGTCCTTATCCATCCTATTTTAGGGATACCAATCTTTCTTGCCTTTATGTGGGTTTTGTTTCAACTTACATTTGAAGTGGGCTCTATCCCTGTAGAGTGGATTAATGCGTTTTTTGTTTGGCTTGGAGAGGTCATAGGTGCTACCATCTCAAACCCAGACATTCATTCTCTAGTTGTAGATGGTATCATCTCAGGGGTTGGGGCAGTTGTGCTTTTTGTACCAAATATTATTATTCTGTTTATTGGTATTGCTCTTTTAGAAAGTACAGGTTATATGTCACGAGTTGCTTTTTTACTTGATGGTTTTTTTCATAAGTTTGGTATGCATGGACAAAGTTTTATCCCTCTTGTGACAGGGTTTGGATGCTCTATCCCTGCTTATATGAGTGCAAGAATCTTAAAAAATGACAGAGATAGACTCCTTACTCTTTTCATCATAGGATTTATGTCTTGTGGTGCAAGATTGCCTGTATATGTATTGTTTGCGGGTGCTTTTTTTGCACCTGATAAAGCGGGAAATATTTTATTTGCTATCTATTTAAGTGGAGCAATCATAGGTTTGATGGCAGCAAAAATACTAAAAATAACAGCATTTAAAGGGGTTGATGAACCTTTTGTTATGGAGATGCCAAAATATAGACTTCCCTCGTTGAAACTCATCTGGCATACAGTTGTCTCAAAAACTATGATGTATTTGAAAAAAGCAGGGACATTTATCGCTGCGGCATCTATGCTTGTTTGGTTTTTAAGTAATTATCCATCAAACTTAGAGCTTACTCAAAGTTATGAATCTAAGATGGAAGTTGTAGATGACTCTCAAAAGTATAGACTCCAAACAAAACTCAATGAATCTCTTCTTGAACAAAGTTATTTGGGTCGCATTGGAAAGTTTATGCAACCACTGTTTGAACCTCTTGGTTTTGACTGGAAGATGACAGTAGCAATCCATGCTGGTCTTGCTGCCAAAGAGGTGATAGTCTCTACTTTAGGAGTTCTGTACTCTCTTGGAAGTGAAGCAACATCAGATGTGCATCACTCGTTGGGACTTGATACAGTAGAAGCAAATAACACCTTAGTTAAAGCGATTAGTAAAAATATTCCTTTTGCTTCAGCTGTCTCTTTCATAGTGTTTATTATGATTTATCTGCCATGTTTAGCTGCATCTGTAGTTTTTACTAGAGAGGCAGGACACATAAAATATTTCTTCTATCTTTTATTTTTTACGACGATTACAGCTTATGCTTTTTCCTTTATAGCATATAATATAACCTTGTTGTTGTAAAACTTATCTAATTGTTAGGTATATTTAGTTAAAATCTGCTCATGATAAAAATATTAATGATTGAAGATGACTTAGAATTAGCTGAGATACTTACAGAGTACCTTGAGCAGTTTGAGTTTGAGGTTATCACTGAAGATGACCCTTTTAAAGCCGTAAGTATTCTTAAGTTAGAACCATTTGACTTAGTGATTTTAGACCTAACACTTCCTGGGATGGATGGACTTGAAGTTTGTGAGGCTATCCGTGAGCGACAGGATATTCCTATCATCATCTCATCTGCTAGAAGTGATGTGACAGATAAGGTAAAAGCACTTGAACTTGGTGCAGATGACTATATGCCAAAACCCTATGACCCAAGAGAACTTGAAGCAAGAATCCAGTCTGTACTTCGCCGCTATGCTGCAAAAGTAGAAGCAAAAGAGGAGTCAAAGTCTGATTTCAAATGTGATAAATCTGCTATGAATATCACCTATAAAAATCGTAATATTGAACTTACAAATGCAGAATTTGGAATCCTTTCCTATATGATACAAAAACAAGGTTTAGTTGTGTCTCGTGAAGACTTGATTCACAATGTAAACGCTATTAATGAAGATTCTTCAAATAAAAGTATCGATGTAATGGTGGGAAGAATTCGTAATAAACTAGGAGATAAAACACTCATAGAATCCGTGCGTGGCGTTGGATATAAACTATTAAAATAATGACAAAGCATGGAGTTTTTCTTACCGTACTCTTTGCCTTGGTCGTATCGTTTTTGAGTGTAAGCGTTGTTTTCTTTAAGTTTTTCCAGCTTAATAAACAGCAGTATATAGACCATATTTTCACAAAACACGCTATCATCATACAGCTCTACACAGAGCATCTCCAAGATAAAAGTTCTAAAGTAATGCTTGATGTTAATCTAGCAATGTATAAACTTCATCTTGAACATCAAAAAACTATTAAAGAGATGCATACAAATGCTAAGGTTCTTAAAAAGATAGGTTTTAAGAGTATTGAAAACGAACTTATGTTTAATGCCAATGGTTATTACACTGAAAAAGTGATTAACAATATGGAAGTAACTATGTTTGAACTTAAAAAACATATCTATTTTTATATAAAGACTCAAGAGGGTTCTGCTCTTATTGAGGATGAAGAATTAAAACCATATAAATACTTTAGTGTACTTTATACCTACTCCACGGTCATTCTCATTATGAGCATCTCCTTTTTTCTTATCTTAAATAAACTTCGTCCGCTTATCTTACTTCGTAGAAAAATTGCTATCTATGGTGATGGAAATATGGATGTCTCTTTTAAAGTACATGGTAATGATGAGATAGCTTCTGTCGCCAATGAGTTAGAATCTACAAGAGAAAAAATCAATACAATCTTAGACTCTCGAACTCTCTTTTTGAGAAATATTATGCATGAATTAAAAACTCCTATTGCTAAAGGGACTATTGCTACACAGATGTTAGATACACCTAAGCAAAGAGAGCGTTTTAGCTCTATATTTAGTAGATTAGAGTCCCTTGTAAATGAATTTGCACTCATTGAAGAGATCACAAGCATCGATGATAAAGCAGAGTTTGATGAGTACCGTTTAGTTGACTTGATTGATGGTGCTATAGATATGGCTATGGTTGATAAGATGCGTGTATTTGTCAAAGTGGATGCAAGTGTAAAGCTAAATGCAAATTATAAACCTTATGCAACAGCTATTAAAAATATGATAGATAATGGGATGAAGTACTCAGAAGATGAGATGATCTATATCAGTATTATCAAGGGTGAATTATGCTTTGATACAAAAGGAAAACGCTTATCTCAACCATTGAAGTATTATATAGAACCTTTTACGAAAGAGAATCCTGCAAAAAATAGTTTTGGCTTAGGTCTTTATCTTGTTGATAGTATTTTAAAAGCACATGGACAGGTTTTGGCTTATGAATATCATGATGGAACGAATCGTTTTATATTTGCATAAGATTCATCCTTTTGGGAATGATAGGAACAAGTTAGAGTAAGAAGAAAAAACTCAATTTTTTTCTAAATCAAACAAGATATCTTCATGCATAGATTCTAATCTCATTCTATATTCATCACTGACATCATTGATCGCTTTATTGTAGATAGCGTTACCTATCTCTTTGTTGAAAAATTCCAATAAAAATTCCGCTTCAAAAGCCCCCACCTCGGTATCTAGTTCATTGAGGAGATACTCTTTTATCTTTGGTACTAACAACTCTTTTTGTTCTTTGCTAAACTCAATCATCTTCAACTCTCCATAGATGTTCTAGTGCATCTAGTTTGGTTTTTTCTAGTCGTTGCAAGAAGTATGCTCTTGAAACTTCTTTAGCACCTAAGCTTTTAAGATGCTCTGTGGGTACTTGGCAGTCTATGAAGTCGTATCCCCACTTTTTTAGATGCTTTACCAGCATCGCAAAGGCTGCTTTACTAGCATCACTTGTTTTAGCAAACATTGATTCTCCACAAAACACTCCTCCTATTACTACTCCATAGGCACCACCAACTAAGTTGCCATTTTCATAACTCTCAACCGAATGAGCATAACCCATACCCTGAAGTGTACTATATGCTTCAATGATATCTTGATTTATCCAAGTTCCAAGCTGGTCATGCCTATCTATATTTTTACATTCGTGCATCACCTGCTCAAACTGTGTATCAAACTTATAGGTAAATTTTTTCATACTTTTTTTAAGTGATTTAGAGAGTTTAAAGGAGTCGAGTTCCATGATAAGTCTAGGATTAGGTGACCACCAGATGATGGGATCACTCTCAGAATACCAGGGAAAAATTCCATTTTGATAGGCACGAATGAGCCTAGAGGGGTTTAAGTCTCCACCCCATGCTACGATGCCATCTTCATTGGCATCATTTGGATGTGGGAATACAAGAGAAAACTTGTCTAATTTGGCAATCATCTATCTGCTTTAAATTTAAGGGTAAGTTTTTTTCTCAAACCAACTTCTACTTTTCCACCATCTTTAAGTCGTCCAAACAAAATCTCATCACTGAGTTTATTTGTTATGTGGTCTGCAATATATCTTTTGAGCGGTCTAGCTCCCATCTCTGGTGAGTAGGCTTCTTTGGCTATAAAATCTATAGCAGATTTGGAGAGTGTCACTGTAATATTTTTCTTTTTAAGCTCTGTGTTTAGTTCTTGGACAAATTTCTTTACAATACCCTCAATCGTACCAATACTGAGTTGAGAGAACTCTACTGTAGCATCAAGTCTATTTCTAAACTCAGGTGAGAAAAATGATTTTAGCTCTTCATCGGCTGAGATAGTTGCATCTTTGTTGAAACCCATGACATTTCTGGCTGTAGCACCTATATTTGAGGTCATGATAAGTATGACATTTTGAAAGTCTGCTTTGTAGCCATTGTTGTCTGTAAGTGTAGCATTGTCCATGATTTGGAGTAAGATATTGATCAAATCAGGATGTGCTTTTTCTATCTCATCTAAGAGTAACACCGTATAAGGATGTTTTTTGATAACTTCAGTCAAAAGTCCACCTTGCTCAAACCCCACATAACCAGGAGGTGCACCAACGAGGCGAGAGAGTGCGTGTTTTTCCATATATTCACTCATATCAAAGCGTTCAAAGTTGATATCGAGTGTTTTACTTAAGGAGATGGCTAGTTCAGTTTTACCAACACCAGTAGGACCTGAAAATAAAAAAGAGGCGATTGGTTTATCTGATGGTGTAAGTCCAGCTTTAGAGATCTTGATAGCTTTTGCAACTTCAACAACGGCACTCTCTTGACCTATGACCAACTCTTTTAGATCAGCTTCAAGAGTAGCTAAGCAAAGCGTTTCATCTTTGTCGATTTTAGAGCCACTTATACCTACTATTTTAGAGATGGTATTTTCTATATCTGTTACATTTACTTTTGTTTTTCTTTTTTTGATGAGATGAAATGAAGCGGCAGTTTCATCAATGATATCAATGGCAATATCTGGTAAAAATCTATCTGTGATGTAGCGTTTTGAGAGTTCTACTGCACTTACTATCGCTTTATCAGTATATTTTACTTTATGATGTTTTTCATACTTATTTTTAAGACCTTTAAGTATCTTGATACTTGTTTTGATAGAGGGTTCATCTATATCAACTTTTGAAAATCTTCGGCTGAGTGCCTTGTCTTTTTCAAAGCCATTTCTGTATTCTGCAAATGTAGTAGCCCCCATGCATCTTAGTTCTCCAGATGCAAGAGCTGGTTTGAGTTGGTTGGCAGCATCCATGGTACCACTTGTAGCTCCTGCACCAATAAGTGTATGGATCTCATCTATGAAAAGAATAGCATTTGGATTGGATTTGAGTTCATCCATTACACCTTTAAGGCGTTTTTCAAAGTCACCACGATACTTTGTTCCTGCTAACATTGCACTAAGGTCTAGTGCAAATAGATCTGATGCTTTTAAGATACTTGGTACATTACCTGAGACAATCTTAAGAGCGAGCCCTTCAGCTATGGCAGTTTTTCCGACACCAGCCTCTCCAACTAAGATAGGGTTGTTTTTCTTCCTTCGACAAAGTATCTGCATCACTCTGTCTATCTCGTTATCTCTTCCTATCACTGGGTCGATTTTACCATCTTTAGCTTTTTGCAGTAGGTTGATAGAGTATTTTGTAAGATAAGTATCTTCTTCTTTCACATCTTCACTTATGTTGGTATGGGAGATTATCTCTAAAATATCAAGTCTCGATATCTGATATTCATTGAGTAGCATGTGTGTAAAGGTGTGTTCCTCCTCATACAGAGCTGCTATCATATCTCCAATATCTGCATTTTTTTGTCCAGCAGACTGGATATGCTTTATCATAGAATCCACTACACGAGAGAGAGCGACACTCTCATAAGGATCTATCTGGATGCCATTTGGTAAGGGGTCAATGTTTGTTGTGATGTATTGTTTCAGTAAGATTCTCATCTTTTCAACATCACCTCCACAAGCCAAAATGATATAGACCCCCTCATCAGAAGCAAGTATCTCATAAAAGAGATGCTCTATGGTGAGATATTCATGATGCATCTCTTTGGCAAATTTTATAGAATTTTGAATCACTGTATTGAGATTTGGACTGATCATCTATGCCTCCTCCATGATGCACTTGAGTGGGAAAGCACTCTCTTTTGCTTGTTTATGAACAGTAAAAACTTTTGTTTGAGCTATCTCATAAATATAGACTCCGCATACACCTTTGTCCTTTTTATGCACATCTAGCATAATGCTTTGGGCTTGTTCATAAGTTTTGTGAAATACATTCATCAGTATCTCAATAACAAACTCCATAGAAGTATAATCATCGTTGAGTAATAAGACTTTGTATCTTTTAGGATGTTTTATTTTGATATCTTGTTTTAGTTCATGTTCTATATTGGTGTTCATGTTTTCCTCTATTTTGTTACAATATGATAATTATAACAAAGTTGGGGTAACTATGGCAAAACGAATTTTTATTACAGCGACAAATACAGATATTGGCAAAACTTACACAACAAAACTTCTCCTAAAAGAGTTGGCAAGACGGGGAATGAGAGTTGGTGTTATCAAACCAATAGAAACTGGGGTCATTGATGGCGACTGTCCTGATGGTAAGGAGTTGCTTCAATGTGTTCAAGAACTCAATCCTGAGTTTAAAGATGTTAGTCTTGATGATATTGTCCCCATTCAACATAGACTAGCTGCTGCTCCCTACATTGCTAGTGGTGCTCAAAAGTTAAATTTAGAAAAAATAGATGCGAGTGTAAACAAGCTTGAGGCACTTTGTGATGTCCTTGTTTTTGAAGGTGTGGGAGGTTTACTCGTTCCTATTGATGATACATATATGATAGTAGATTTGATACAGCTTTATAAGGCGGAGGCACTTTTAGTGACACATTGTTCACTTGGCTGTATCAATGAGACACTTTTGTCGAAAAAACTTTTAGAAGATATGCAGATACAACACACTGTAGTATTTAACTGTAGAGATAATGAGGACGCTTTTAAAAAGATGAGTGAACAATATTTTAAAGATATTGATTTTGAGGTGATGAAAGTGGATGCAGATATGGACAAAATTTGTGATGTGTTGTATAATTTGTAAAACAAAAGGTTTGTGATTGCAACATTTAACTCGTACAGATGACTTTACTAAACAAGAGATTGAAGAACTTTTAGTAGATGCTAAGAGGTATTCGCAGGGTGGTTTTTTTACTGATCTAAAAGATAAACTTATCATTACACTTTTTTTTGAAAACTCAACACGGACAAAAAGCTCTTTTGAGATAGCGGCAACAAGGCTTGGTGCGAACACTGTCCATTTAGATGTCGCAAAAAGTTCTACAAAAAAAGGTGAGACACTTGTAGATACTGCGATGAATCTTGATGCAATGGGTCCAGATGCCATCATAGTAAGGCATCAAAACTCAGGCGTACCGAAGATACTTTCAAATCATACAAGTGCATCAATTATCAATGCTGGAGATGGGGCACATGCCCACCCAACTCAGGCCCTACTTGATTTGTTCACTTTAAAAGAGCATTTTGGAAACTTAGAAGGTAAAAAAATCGCTATTGTTGGAGATATAAAAAACTCCCGTGTAGCAAATTCAAATATTGAGTTGTTAACCCGTTTTGGGATGGAGGTGATCCTTGTCGCACCTCCTCAGTTTTTACCAAAAACTTCCTTACAAACGACACATTTTTTAAAAGAGATCATAGATGAGGTAGATGTGATCATGAGTTTAAGAACACAAACAGAGAGACACTCTTCTCAAAGCTATGCATCTTTAAAAGATTATGCAAGTGACTTTTGTATCACCGAGGAGTTAGTAGGAGACAGAGATATTGTCATACTGCATCCTGGACCTGTGCATAGAAATATAGACATAAGTGATGCCCTCCTTGCTGATGAACGCTGCAAGGTGCTCGATCAGGTAAGCAATGGTGTCTCTATGAGAATGGCAGTTCTAAAAAAATTGATCAAAACATCAAAATAGGCACTACCTAGTTTGAGTTTTGAGACACTTAATGCTCTTGGGAAAAGAAGAACCCCCTTTTTCTTTATGAGTGATTTTGAGGCAAAAAAAATCATCGTTCTCCCTTTAGATGAAATAGTTGAGCATGATGTAGAGTTTAGTATAGATGAAGCATATCAATACAAGCAACATCAACATCAACATCAACTTGAAAAATTTCCACTTACATTTAAAGAATATCAAAAAAAATTTGACTTTGTTATAGAGAAGATAAAAAATGGTGAAACATACCTACTTAACCTCACACAAGCGACTCCCATAAAAACTCATTTAACACTAAAAGAGATTTACGCTTCTACAAATGCACATTATAAATTACGATACAAAGATGAGTTTATCTGTTTTTCGCCAGAAAAGTTTGTGCAGATTGGCGAAAACACAATTCATACTTTTCCCATGAAAGGCACTATTGATGCAAGCATAGAGAATGCAAAACAGAAAATACTTCACGATAAAAAAGAGATGGCTGAGCATGTGATGGTTGTTGATCTTCTTAGAAATGACCTCTCTATAGTCGCTACAAATATTCAAGTAGAACAATTTCGCTATATTACAAAGGTACAAACTTCAGACAAAGAGTTGTTGCAAGTGAGTTCACATATTTGTGGTAAGCTTGGGGAAGATTGGCATGAGAGTGTTGGCGACATACTTCAGGCACTTTTACCAGCTGGAAGCGTCAGTGGGACTCCAAAGAGGTCAACTTTGGGTATAATTAAAACAGTAGAAAATTATGAGCGTGATTTTTACACTGGAGTTTTTGGTGTATATGATGGAGAAACACTCGATAGCGGTGTGATGATCCGTTTTATACAAAAGAGTGAAAATGGTTTGCTTTACAAGAGCGGTGGTGGCATAACTCTTGATAGTGAAGTGCAAAGTGAATACAATGAGATGTTGGGGAAAATATACTTACCATGAGTGAGATCAAAAAGAAAAATGAATCAACAGATGATTTAAAAGACAATCAAAGTACAAAACAAAGAAACTATATAATGTTTTTACCAGTAATTTCTATATCATTTTTTGGTGTATTGTATGGATTAATCATAAATATTTTGCATGGGGTAGATGGTCTTATTATCCCTTTGGAAGTTTTTATACTGGTGCTCAATATTGTTTTGTACTTTTCTTATAGATCTAAACCAAGCAGATATGATATTGTCGCTAAAATTATAGTGATGCAGTTTTTTGTATTTTTTATGTACCTATACTATGCATATGATATATCTGATTTGAAGTTTCTGTGGATCTATACATATCCAATTGTTTTATTGTATCTCCAAGAGATTGAAGCTGGAAGATACTGGATACTTCTTACCTTGGGGATGATTCTCATAGCCCCTTTTCAGCCATTTGTGGAAGTTTCTTATACTGCTTTTCAAGTCTTATATATTGCATTTGTATTTGTTGTGATAACCATAATGACCTATATGTATAAAGTTCAGATGCTAAAAGCACAACAAACTATAGCGAAACAAAGGGTTGATTTAGAGCGTAAATACCAAGAACTCATAAAAAAAGACTCTATGCTTACAGCTCAGTCTAAACAAGCTGTTATGGGTGAGATGATGAGTATGATAGCACATCAGTGGAGGCAACCACTCTCTACAGTGACTTTAAATATATCTAATTTACAGTTTAAGAAGATGCTCGGTCAAGAGATTAGTGATGAGCTTTTTGATAAAGCGTTAAGCGATATAAGTGATACGGTTGTATATCTTTCAGATACAGTAGATGACTTTCAAACATTTTTTCGTCCTAAAAAAGAAAAAACGAAGGTTGAGATACATGAAATTTTACACAAAGCGGTTAATTTTGTAACTCCAAGAATAAAAGAAAATAAGATAGAGATAGCTATCAATAAATATGTTGAAATCAAGGTTGTTACTTATGCAAATGAACTTATCCAAATAATACTCAATATTCTTAATAATGCCATTGATGCATTGGGTCAAGCAAAGAAAGAAAAAGCCAAAATCATCCTCTATGTTGAACTTAAAGGTGAATATATATACATCTCCATAGTAGATAATGCAAATGGAATCTCCGATGAGGATGCCGACAATATATTTGATCCATATTTTAGCACCAAAGGTAAAAATGGAACAGGCTTAGGTCTTTATATGTCTCAGATGTTAGCCCAAAAACAGTTTGATGGTGAGATTACTTTCACAAGTTCTCATTTAGGGACACACTTTTTAGTTAAAATAAAAAAAGATATATCATCATAGATTTAATGCTTTTAATCTTAGGTAATTTTTTATTACTTTGGTTATTTGCTAGTGAGTATTATTTTATTTATTTTATTTTTTTAGCTGTTTTCTTTCTCATTTTTTCTTTTAAAAAAGTAAGACCTTTTGTTATTTTTATAAATATCTTTGTTGTTGTATCGATTTTGTTGTGGTTGCCTTATCTTGATGATGCGCTTTATGATGTAAAAATACGCCTAGATTTGGAAAACTACTTCATTAGTTTCGATACTTTTACATTGGTGTTACTTAGCTTGTTACAGCTTTTACTCACAATTAGCACCCGATTTGTCAATTTCAAAACAATCTCAAAAAACTTGGGCTATAATGCAATGAATTAAAATAGAGGATACGAGATGTATATTAAAGATTTGAAGTTTTCGTTGTGGGCTGATTTTATCCAAAGAGATTATCTTGATGGGGAATTTAAAGAGTTGATAAAATCTCAAACAATCAATGGTGCTACTTCAAATCCTGCGATATTTAAAAATGCAATTTTAAATTCACCTGCCTATAAAACACAGTTAGCAACATTGACTACACTTTCTCCAAAAGAGAAGTATGAGGCTCTAGCTATCTACGATATTAAAAAAGCTGCGCAAATATTACTGCCACTTTATGAGGGTGGAGATGATGGGTATGTAAGTATAGAGGTTGATCCTTTTTTAAGTGATGATGCATTAGCAACCATTGAGGAGGGCAAAAGGCTTCATGATGCTATTGGTCTTCCTAATGTTATGATAAAAGTACCAGCAACAGAGGCAGGATATAAAGCTATGGAGGCTTTAGTCTCTGTTGGTATAGCAGTGAACGCAACATTGATATTTAAAAAAGAACAGGCTGTCTTATGTGCGGAGGCATTTGCACGAGGTGTCAAAAAGTTTGGCAAGAAGGTAGATACTGTTATTAGTATTTTTGTCTCAAGAGTTGATCGTGCCATTGATGAGGATCTGGCTAAGGCAGGTGTAGCAGTCTCTTTAGCAGGCATATATAACTCAGCAGATATTTACAATAAAATTATAGAGATGGATGTTCTGGGTTGTCGTACACTCTTTGCAAGTACAGGGGTCAAAGGTGATGCTCTGCCTGCACACTATTATGTGGAAAAACTTTTAGCGTACAATAGTGTCAATACAGCACCCGTTGAAACCATCAAAGCTTTTGTCAAAGATGGAAAAACTGGGGAGGCTTTACCTATACCTACTCATACTATCACAGCCCATATGCAAAAAATACAAGATGCGGGAATAGACCTTGAAGCTGTTTTAGATGCTCAGATTAGGGATGGTTTAGTGGCGTTTGAAGATGCATTTAAAGAGATATTGGAGAGTTTATGAGTTCACAACAGATAGATTTTAGCTCTTACGACTTTGTACAGCGTGATAGGATAAATGAGTATCTCAAAAAGATGATAGCCTTTGGTGGAAGCGATCTTCATGTCAAGGCAAAATCTGTCATTCGAGCAAGAAAAGATGGTAAGATTCATCAGTTTTCAGGCGGTATTATCTCAGCAGAAGAGTCAAGAACATTAGCAAAAGAGATACTTAAAAGTGACTATGCAAAGTTTACAGAACTCAAAGAGTATGATACTGTGCATAAGTTTAACGAAAAGTATAGTTTTCGTGTAAACTTCTTTTTTCAAAAAGATGGTGTATCCGCTGTGTTTAGGATTATCCCCACAGAGATACCCTCACTCAAAGAGTTGGGATTACCTGAGATAGTAAGTTCTTTTACACAAAAAGAGAGAGGATTAGTTTTGGTCACAGGTATCACAGGAAGTGGTAAATCAACTACCCTCGCCTCAATGATAGATGAGATTAATCGTACGAAATACAAACATATTATCACCATAGAGGACCCCATAGAATTTACCCATAAAGATAGAAAGTGCATTATTAATCAGCGTTCAGTTGGGAAGGATACCTTATCTTTCAAGTCAGCACTTAAAGCATCTTTGAGAGAGGATCCAGATATCATTTTAGTAGGGGAGATGCGTGACCGTGAAACAGTTGAACTTGCACTTCATGCAGCAGATACAGGGCATCTCGTGTTTTCAACTTTACACACGATGAATGCAAAAGAGACTATTAACCGTATTATCTCAAATTTTCCAGTTGATGAACAGCCTCGTGTCCGTCTCTCTTTAGCAAATGTTTTAGAGGGAGTCATCTCTCAACGCCTTATTCCAACTGAAGATAAAACGGGTAAAGTGACTGGTCGCCGTGCAGCGGCAGAGATACTTGTGCGGACACCAACCATAGTAAAACTCATCTTAGAAAATCGTGATATTGAGATACCAGACATGATTGAAGCTGGAAGGGAACACTACAAATCACAAACTTTTGATCAGTCTATTTTAGACCTTTACAATGAGGGAGTTATCTCTCGTCAGCGTGCAAAAGATTACGCCACAAGTGCATCTGACTTGGAGCTTAAATTGGACGGACTCAATACAAGTGGAGTTGTAAAAAAGAAAGATAGTGATGAGGAGTATTTCGACTTAAAGTGATTTTAAAGCTTAAAAACTGTATAATTCCAAACATTTTTTATTAAGGATTCAATATGTTAGAAGGTATAGTTAGAGAGAGTACTGGTCCGAAGAACACAAAAGCTCTTCGCCGCGATGGATATCTAATTGCAAATATTTACGGAAAAGGGCTTGAAAATATTCATGCTGCATTCAAAATGAATGATTACATCCGTAGTGTTCGCAACAAAGAGTCATTAGCATTTCCAGTAAAAGTAGATGGTAAAGAACTTAGCGTTGTTGTTCAAGCATACGAATCACAACCATTAACTGGTGTATTATTACATGTAGATTTAATGGTAGCACAAGCTGGTGTAGCAACTCATTATATGCTTCCTGTTGAGACAACTGGTGAAGCACTTGGTGTTAAAAACAAAGGTATGGTATTTATTGCTAAGCCTCGTTTAAGAGTAAAAGCAACTATTGAGAATGTTCCAAATAAGATTGTTGTAGATGTTACGCCAATGGATATTGGAGATGCTAAGCTTATTAGAGATTTAGATGTAGTTGACAATGTAACTTTCACAGATGACGGTCGTGTATCTGTACTAAGTATCATCAAAGCAAAATAACACATCATGTTAAACACTATAATGAGCAAAGCCCATTATAGTGGCAGGGAAATAATTCCCTACAACCCTCTAAAGTTACAAAAAAAAGTTTTTTTTGAGTATTTAAAGGAATTTAAATGCTCATAGCAGGTCTAGGTAACCCTGGGTCTAGTTATGAATCGACCCGCCATAACATAGGTTTTATGGTGGTGGACGCTCTTATTAAGCGTCAAAATGCTACGAAACTTTCCTCTTCAAATTTTGAATGTGATCTCTACAAATTTCAAAATCATTATCTATTAAAACCCTTGACATTTATGAACTTATCTGGTAATTCTATATTTAAAGTAAAAAATTTTTATAAGATAGATGAAGTTGTTGTAATACAT
>Ga0256829_1001494_pt1 | contig 19076 bp, 16 predicted proteins | sample 131447metaG_FD_185979 | JGI IMG/M metagenome (GOLD analysis project Ga0256829, IMG submission 185979) | Hydrothermal vent microbial communities from Lau Basin, Pacific Ocean - 131-447 | ecosystem: Environmental > Aquatic > Marine > Hydrothermal vents | place: Pacific Ocean: Lau Basin | collected...
GAAAGATAGATGTCGTTATTCCTAATCAAGAGGCCACAAGTTCGAATCTTGTTCGGGACACCACTTTTAGGTATTATCCAAACATCAGATTTGGTAACCATAGTGATATAATTGGAACATAGGTTATAAGGATTAGCCCCACAAGTATGGTCAGTGCCCATGGAAGTGAAGCCACGACTACATCTTTTAAGCTAAGCCCTGTTATGCCACTTGCAACAAATAGATTTAAGCCAACTGGCGGTGTTATCATACCTATCTCCATGTTGATTACCATGATAACCCCTAGATGAATAGGGTCAATGCCAAGCTTCATAGCGATTGGAAGCAAAAGTGGCACTGTAATCATAACGATAGAGCTTGGCTCCATAAACTGCCCCATAAGCATAAGTAGTAAATTTACTATAATTAAGAACATTATAGGTCCAACATGAGCTTGCAATATTAGATTTGTTACATATTGTGGTATACTTTCATCTGTCAAAAAGTGCGAGAAGATCATTGCATTTGCTATTAAGAAAAATATCATAGAGCTTGTCATAGCAGAATCTAGTATGATTTTATATATATCTTTAACTTTTAAATCTTTATATATAAAGAATGATATAAAAAAGGCATAAAATGCACTAGCAGCCCCTGCTTCAGTCGGAGTAAAAAATCCCCCGTAAATCCCACCAATTACCAAAACTATAAGCATCAAAGCCCAAAAGGCCTCTTTGAATTTTTTCATTCTAACACTAAATGGCGCCATCTTGGTTCTTTTAAATCCAAGTCTAACAGCTCCTACATAAGTAACAGCCATCAGCATGAAGCCTATAAGGAGTCCAGGTATGACACCTGCCATAAAGAGCCTGCCGATTGACTGATCTGCAGTAACTCCATAGACGATAAATACGATAGAAGGTGGTATCAATATACCCAAACTTCCAGCAGTTGCTATCGTTCCTATAGCGTATTTTGTAGGGTACCCAGCCTTTTTAATAGCTCCATACATAACTGAGCCAATGGCAACAACAGTAGCTGGAGAGCTACCTGAAACTGCCGCAAATATAACGCTTGCAAAAATAGCAGCGATTGGTAAACCACCTGGCAGATGCCCAACTATAGACTTTGCAAAATCAATAATCCTAGTTGATGCACTACCTTTTGACAGAAATGCCCCTGCTAGGATAAACATAGGAATCGCCATCAAAGTGTATTGGTCTAGTCCATCAAAGACTTCAGATGGTACACCCATGAGATTAAAATCAGTAAACATAAGAGCTGTAACCATCGTACTGGTACCTAGACTAACAGCAACTGGCACACCTATTAACATCAGTGCAAAAAGCAGTATAAAAAGAGTGGCTATCATCATAATGGCTCTTCTTCCTCTTCTGGTACATCTACGCCTGATCGTTCACTTGTATCGTGTATAAGCTCTTCCTCAGTAGTTTTCATAACCTTATCTGCATCCTCTTTTGCTACTTCAAAAATCTTTTCACCTGCCCTATAAGCTGCTCCACTAAATGCAAGTGGCAGAACCAATGTTGGTATCCACATCGGAACATTTAAGTCGATACTCATCTCATCCATGTCTTGCAAGATCACGATAAGCTGATAACCAAAATAGGACATAAATGCAAGATATATGCAAGACAAAGAGTAAGAAAATATCATAAATGCCTTTGCCACTGGTGCTGGTAGCTTCGTCAAGAGAATTGTTACTTGTATATGGATTCCTCTTTTAAATCCATAAGCGGCACCGAAAAGAGCACCCCACATAAAAGCATAGTTTGTAAGCTCACCCGCCCATGTTATACTGTCATTCAGTATATATCTTGCTAGAACATTTATAAATGCTAGAGTCACACCAACTGTCATCCCTAAAACTGCCAAATTTCTATTGATAGCCGCGACTCCGACATCCAATATAGAAAAAAACCTTCCCATAAACAACACCCTTGTAGTTTTATGAGGTCAAGGTGAGCCCTGACCTCCTTTCTAAATCGCTCTCATTTTTCATAGAAAGTTTTTGCTTTCAGCAAAACCGCATTTGCTACTTTTGAGCAGCTTTGATTAAATCTTCTCCTATAACATTGTAGAATTTTGGATAGATTCCTACCATCACTTTTCTCCAAGCATCTGTTTGCTCAGGAGTTAATGTGTATATCTTAAGCTTACCAGTTTTTTGTGCATATGCTTTAACATTGTCTAAGAATTTTCCTTCAAGTGCAGATGCCTCTTTTCTCTCATATACTGTTGCCTCATTCATAGCTTGTATGATTTTTGGTTTTAAATTAGCTGGAAATTTATTCCAAAATCTTTTACTCATAACCACCAAGTAGCCTAGGTAGCCGTGATTTGAAAGAGTTAAACTTTTTTGTACTTCATAGAACTTTTTTGTATAGAAGTTAGATAATGGATTTTCACCTCCATCCACAACACCTTGCTGAAGTGCTGAATAAACTTCTGAAAAAGGAAGAACTTGCGGATTTCCGCCTACTGCTTTAAATTGAGCTTCAAGAACTTTTGAACTCATAATTCTAAATTTTTGACCTTTTGCATCTTTTGGCCAAAGAAGTGGTTTTTTGTTTGTTGAGAGTTGTTTGAAACCGTTATCCCAATAGTTTAGTGCCACAAAACCTTTTTTTGTAACCATATCTCTTAATTTTTGACCAACAGAACCATCCATGACAGCATGAACATGCTTCATATCTCTAAATAAGAATGGAAGGTCAAAAAGTTGCATTGCAGGAACTAATCTTGTAAATTTTGAGAAACTTGGAACTGCCATTTGAACATTTCCTATCTTCAATGCTTTCATAACAGCCTTGTCTGAGTATAATTGAGAGTTAGGAAATACCTTAACCTCTACCTTGCCATTTGTCAACTCTTTTACTCTTTTGGCAAAAAAGTCAGCCGCTTTACCTTTTGGTGTATTTGGACTTACAACATGTGAGAACTTGATAGTATAATCAGCCGCAAATGTTGAAGAAACTAAAAACGCTGCAACAGCAGCAATCTTAACAAACTTTGTCATGTTAATCTCCTTTAGAATTTTTGTTTTCAAGCTGATTATAAGAAAAAGTTGTGTCTATCTTATGTATTATTAGGTCAAATTATAAATTTTTATATAATTTGAGACAATTTAGCGCAAAAAGTAACAATTTGTAACTTTTTGCGCTAAAAAGAGTTTAGCACAAGTTTCTGTTACAACTTGTAGCCTATGCTTTGGATATTTTTTAAGCTATCGTGAGGAAGTTTTTTTCGTAGATTTTTTATCATTAGACGAAGTGCATTCAGGCTCATATAATCACCATCCCACAGATGAGATTCTATCTCTTCATAGCTAATAATGCTATCTCTCTCTATCATAAGTTCTATGAGTTTTATCTCTTTTTTTGTCAATTCAAATATTTTGTTTTCATGTTTTATAATTTTTTTATCTATATCATAAAACCAGCCATCTTTTATCTCTATAATTCCGCCATTGTGGATAGAGTTCAAAAATTTATCTAGTGCATCGACGAGCTTTGTTTCCGTGATCGGTTTAACTATATAGCGCACAAGTGATAGCTCTATGGCATCTAGCATATAGTCAACCTCTGTATGAGCAGAAATGATGAGGATTTGGGCTTTTGCATCTTTTTTTCTTATTTTTCTTGCAAGCTCTATACCATCTATAATAGGCATCTTTATATCTGTGATAGTTAAGTCTGGCTTCTTTTGCAAAAACAGTTCATACGCTTCTAGTCCATCTTTTGCAAGATATACATCTTTGAAAAACAAGGAGAGCATCTCTGAGACATTTTGTCTGACTCCGACTTCATCTTCGGCATACAAAACTGATAAACTAGATAGTTTTTTTATCATCGTTTTATCCACAAAAATCCTTTCTTTAAGAAAAATATATCTATTATCATAATATAATTTACCTTAAGGATATTTTTTTGAAAATTATAAAAGAGAACAATATATCAACAGTCATCATCATAAGCTCTATGATAGTCATCAGTTCACTGGTGCTTTTTACGAGTTATTTTTTTATCTCAAACCAGTATGATATGTTCAACCGTGAAATCAAAGATATAAAAAACACCTTCATACAATCCCAAAAAAAAGATATAAAAAGAGAAGTTGACTCTGTTATAGAGTATATAAAATACAAAAAATCACTCAAAAATTACAGTAGAAAAAAACTTCAAAAAGAGGTCATGGGACTGATAAAAAATATAAAGTTTGGAGAGAATAAAAACAACTATATCTTTGCATATAAGATACTAAACTATAATGGTGGCAAGAGATTTGCCAAGATGCTTATAAATCCAAATAGGCTGGATTTGGTAGGAAAGTATATATCTGATGATTACAAAGATAAAAATGGTAAAGAGTTTAGAAAGATATTTTTAAAGGATATAAAAAAGCAGGGTTACTCTTTTGTTACATATCTATATCAAAAGCCAAATAGCTTCGAGATAAGACCTAAGGTTTCGTATTTTAAGCTTTTTAAAGAGTGGGATTGGGTCATAGCGGCTGGAACATATCTTGATGATATAAATGCAAAAATAGCACAAAAAAAAGATGAGATTAAGAAAAAAATGTATCTTGATATCACTTCGTCTATCTTGATATTTTTACTTTTTTCTTTAGTGGCGAATATATTTGCTATCGTTCTTGGAAAACAAATCGACAAGTTTTTCAAAGAGTATAATACCAAAATCTTAAATAAAACAGATGAATTGGAGATGCTAAATAAGACCTTGGAAAACAGAGTGGCACAAGAGGTTCAAAAAAGAGCCGAACAAGAGAGACTGCTGATAGAGAAGTCAAAATTTATAGCACTTGGTGAGATGATTAGCAATATCGCTCACCAATGGAGACAGCCTCTATCTCAACTATCTGCTATAATCATGAATATAAAATTTAGATACACACTAGGAAAGCTTGATGATGAGACGATGATAGAAAAAAGCAAAGAAGCGGAGAAGCTACTTGATTATATGTCTGAAACCATAGAGGATTTTAGAAACTTCTTCAAGCCAGAAAAGGAGAAAAAAGAGTTTGCACTAAAAGAGTCGATAGATAATGTCCTAGGGATAATCGGAAAAACCATCAAAAACCAAAATATAGAGTTAAAACTAAACATAGATGAAGAAATTATAGTGTTTGGCTATAAAAATGAGCTAGAGCAGGTTCTTTTAAATATCCTCTCAAATGCAAAAGATGTCCTCTTGAAAAACAGAAGAAAAAATCCTCATATAAATATAACGGCAAAAAAAGAGAAGAGCAGGTTTCGCATCTGCATCGATGATAATGGTGGCGGAATTAGCATAAAACCGATAGAGAAGATATTTGAACCCTATGTCAGCACTAAAGGAGATGCAAATGGGACGGGAATCGGTCTTTATATGTCAAAAATAATCATAGAAAAAAATATGGGTGGCAAACTAAAAGCCCATAACAACAAATTTGGGGCTAAATTTACTATAACTTTAGGACACATCTAAAAATTAATATGTTCCACGGTTGGCAAAGATATATCTGGCACTTTTCTATGCTTGGTTTGTTTAGATGTTTGTCTAGGTTTTTTTATCCTCTTTTTATGCGAGGTCTCTTTTTTTATCGTGTTTGCTTTTTTTATAAAAAAGAGGTTTTGAAGGCGAGAGTTGTTTAAGATGATATAGACCAAATCACCTCTGTTTGCAAGTTTTTTGTAGTGATAAAATCTAGCATATGGCAATTTTCCATTACTTACGCTTACAGCCTTTACTTCATATAACCAAGTTTTTTTACTCTTTTTGTACTCTAATTTTTTGATGATGCCTTTGATGCTTCCCGTATATGTTGATGTGGCAGGTTGTTTGATAGTCTGTGTTGTTTTTATATTGATAAAACTATCCCCTTTCTTCTCACTTTTTTCGATAGGCACTTGCTGTTTTACATGTATCGTAGTTTGAAAAGGCTCAGTTTTTTTACCATTTGTAAAGTTAGAAACCACGCAACCTTGAAATAGAAACAGCACAACAATGATAAGATAAAATTTTATAGTTTGCAAAATAATTACTCCCCCGACTCCATAATAATCTTGCAATAATGATAACCAAATCTTCATTAATTTTTAATTTTATGGTATAATATCGTCTTACTTAAATGGGGTTGACAAGGCTTCGACAGGAATAGTGTCATCTTTTGACTGCATGTCGCGAGTGAAGGACTTGCGTTACCGAACCTTCAAACAAACAACTGCTAATAACAGTAACTATCGTCCAGCTCTCGCAGTAGCGTAGAGTTTAACTTATAAGCTTAACCGCTTTGGACTGCTTCCTCTTTTGATTCTATCTAGAGAGATTTTGGAAGTATCATAGCTTGATAGATATATCTTGAGTATGCCTCAACTTAAGATGAAATTATGAGGTTCGTCTCGTTTGAGCTTTGTTAGTTGTGCGAAAGCGAGATTAAATCTAACAACTATTTTAAGCATGTAGAGGTTGAAAGTGGCTATTTTTGGACTCCGGTTCGATTCCGGACAACTCCACCATTAAAAGTAGAGTATCAAAGTTGCTACATATAAAAATTAAAATGCAAGGAATTTTACATATGCGATATCTGTTTTTGCTCTTATTGACATTGTCTTTTACATACGCATCACCTTTAGCTAAACAGGCAGCAAGTAACGCTGATTTCTCTAGCTTTGATTCTGAATTTGAAGCAACTGATGCGACAAATCAAGCAGAGATAGATCCTCTTTCAGGCTACAATAGAGTTATGACAAACTTTAATGATTTTTTCTATACAAATTTACTAAATCCAACCGCAAGAGCATATAAGGCAGTAGTTCCAAAACCAGCTAGAAAAGGGATAGACAATATTTTTAACAATCTGGCATACCCTCTTAGATTATTGAATAATTTGCTTCAGTTTAAATTTAAGTATTCCTTTATAGAGACACAAAGATTTTTGATAAATTCAACTATCGGCTTAGCTGGTCTCGTTGATGTAGCAAACGATAAGTTTAATATTAAACAACATCAGGAGGACTTTGGTCAGACTTTGGGACATTATGGAGTTGGAGGTGGTTTTCACATAGTTTTGCCTCTTCTTGGTCCATCAAATCTTAGAGATAGTGTTGGCTTGGTAGTTGATGGTCTGGTTAGTCCTATGACATATATACAGAGTAGGGGATACAACTTGTTCAATAACAATTCCGAGGCAATCTCTGCAAAAACTGTACAAATTATAAACTATAACTCTTTGCATATTGGCGAGTATGAAAAACTAAAAAAAGATGCGATAGATTTATATCCATTTTTGAAAAATATATATGAACAGAGACGAAAAAAACAGATATCGGAGTAAACAATCATGAAACAGATAATCATAAGCATACTGTTGGTGGCGAATCTTTTTGCACTAAAAGAGAATCAAATCCAAGTTTTTATGAGTAAAAATATCAATAAAGTTGTACAAATTTTAAAACATGCTAAAGAAAACAATATAAGCACAAGCATAGTTAGCCAAAAGATTTTCAAGATTTTTGATCCTGTTTTCGACTATAAACTTATGGCTAGGCTTGCGATTGGTGGAAGGGTCTGGAGAGAACTTAATGGTGACCAAAAAGCCGAGTTTACCAAACTGTTTACCAAGAGACTTAAAGCATCATATAAAGCAAAACTTGACATGTATGACAATCAAGTAATCATAGTAAGCGGTATAGATAAAATCAAAAAAAACAGAATCCTGCTATTAAGTGAGATAGCCGACAAAAAACAGAAGTATGACATAACCTACAAATTTTATAGAAATTCAAAAGACCAGTGGTACATATATGATGTCAAGTTGTTAGGTGTCAGCATCATACAGACATACAGAGCTCAATTTTCAGATGAGCTAAAAAAGATGAGTTTTGACAAATTGCTTCAAAAATTAAACACCAAATCATAATCTTAAATGTTCAAGTCTCTATACGAAAATTACATACTAAGGTTTCCTAAGACTATACTCATTTTTATAGTTTTTCTTACTGCTGTATTTGGCTATTTTGCCACAAATTTGAGCATAGATGCTTCTGCAGACACACTTTTACTAAATAACGACAAAGATTTGGCTTTTACTAGGGAGATAGAGAAGAGGTACTACACTCCAAATTTTTTGGTGCTCACTTACACTCCAAAGAGTGGACTGTTTTCAAACAAATCACTGGGCACACTTAAAGATATCAGTAGTGACTTAAAAAAGATAGGAGATATCACCTCTGTTGTCTCTATTCTAAATGTTCCTCTTTTACAAAGCCCTGTTCGCCCTGTCAAAGAGTTGATGCAAAAGATCCCAACTCTGCAAGACAGAGATACCAACAAAACACTTGCAAAACAGGAGTTTTTAAACAGCCCCTTATATAAAGATAGTTTAGTAAGTAGTGATTTTAAAACAACTGCTCTGCTTTTAAACCTAAAAGATGATTTAAAGTATAGAAATTTTATAGAAAAAAGAGCAAAATTAGAAAAATCAAACGATAGAGTGAAACTTGAAAAACTTCAAAGAGAGTTTAAAAAATACAAAGACAAAAAAAGAGAACTGACACATAGGACTCTGGGTCAAATAAGAAAAGTTGTAGCCAAATACCAAGGAGATGCCAAGATGTTCCTAGGTGGAGTCAGTATGATAGCAGATGATATGATAGGCTTCATCAAAAGCGATCTTTTAGTGTATGGCTCTATCTTGTTATTGATGCTCATAACTACTCTTTTAGTCATCTTTAAAGAGGTTAAATTTGTACTGATTCCCATACTTGTATCTATCGCGTCAGTCATCTTTACGACTGGATTTTTGGGGATTTTTGGATGGGATGTCACTGTCATATCTTCAAATTTTGTCTCTTTACAGCTTATCATAACACTATCTATCATACTACACCTAATAGTCAAGTATAAAGAGTTAGCAAATGATACAAAACTAGACCAAAAAGAGTTAGTTTTGCAAACTATTTTATCAAAAGCAAAACCCTCATTTTTCGCTATCATCACTACAATCGCTGGCTTTGGTTCGCTTGTTTTGGCAGATTTAAAACCAGTCATAAATCTAGGCTATATGATGAGTCTAGGGGTTGCCACCTCTTTAATCGTCTCTTTTATACTCTTTCCTGCAATCATGATGCTTTTTCAAAAAAGTGGTAAACAGTTAATCCATAACAAAAAATTTAGTTTGACAAAAAGCTGTTCAAATCTGGTCATACATAGAGGCAAAATGATCATTATATTTGCTTTTATTATAGCTTTGGCTTCTATTTATGGAGCGAGTAAACTAAGAGTTGAAAATAGTTTTATCAGCTACTTTAAGAAAAATACAGAGATTTACAAAGGCATGGAGGTTATCGACAAAAAGCTAGGTGGCACCACTCCTCTTGATCTAATCGTCACTTTCAAAGAGGACAAAAAACCAAAAGGAGATACTAACACAGATAGCTTTAGTGAATTTGACAGTGAATTTGACAACAACCAGAATGAAAATCAATACTGGTTCTCACCAAATAAAATGCAAACTATACAAAAAATACAATCTTACCTAGAGTCCCTGAAAGAGGTTGGAAATGTGGAGTCTTTTGGCACACTTCTCGAAGTTGGGAAGAGACTAAATAGTGGCAAAGATTTAGATACATTTGAATTGGCAGTTTTATATAACGAGATGCCAAAAAAGTTTAGAAATATCATACTAAATCCATATGTGGATATCAAAAAAAATCAAGTCCGATTTGCTATGAGGATTATCGACTCAAACCCTAAACTAAGGAGAAATGAGCTGATTCATAGAATCGAAAACGATATACCAAAAATAGTCAAAAATAAAAATATAGAGTTTAGACTCTCAAACCTAATGGTACTATACAACAACATGCTCCAATCCCTTTTTGAATCCCAAATACTCACACTAGGAGCTGTTGTATTTATACTATTTTTGATGTTTTTAGCACTATTTCGCTCTTTGAAGATTTCACTTATCGCCATCATCACAAATATGATACCAGTCGGGATAATCTTTGCTGTCATGGGATTTACAGACATACCACTTGATGTCATGACTATAACCATAGCCTCCATAAGTATAGGAATCGGGGTGGATGATACTATACACTATATCATCAGATTCAAAGAGGAGTTTGAAAAAGACAAAGACTATATAGCAGCTATGCAAAGAGCTCACAATAGCATAGGATATGCTATGTACTACACCTCACTTGCTATCATACTTGGCTTCTCAATACTGGTATTTTCAAACTTTATACCTACTATCTACTTTGGTCTGTTGACTATTTTGGTTATGGTAACCGCTCTTATGAGTGCACTACTGCTTTTGCCAAAACTGCTCATAAAATACAGAGCTTTTGGCTAAGAGTTTATACTCTCTTTTATGTTTTTTGCTATTTGTGAGATTTTTTGGATTTTTTTAGTATAGCTTAGTGAGTCATCTAAAAGAACTTTGACAAAAGCACTTCCAACTATGACACCATCAACTCTATTTGATTTCTCTTTGGCTGTCTTTTCATTGACCCCAAAACCTATATACAGATCAGTTTGACTCTCCTGTTTTATCTCTCTTATGATTTGACTCAAATCTTCACTAGTGCCTGAGCCGGTTATGCCCATATATGCTACTAGATATATAAAACCTTGAGCATTTTTTACGACTCTTTTTATCCTCGCCTCATCATCAGTTGGTGCTACAAAACTAACAAGCGAAATATCATTTTTCGTAAAAATATCTCTATATGCAAATGTCTCCTCGTGTGGAAGGTCAGGAATGATAAAACCTTTAACACCTCTATCTTTTGCTGTTTTGCTTATATTTTCTACACCTTTATGGAAAAAAGAGTTAAAATACCCCATCCAGTAAGTCTCAATCTTATCTGAAATTTTTTCGGATATATCAAAGACATCTTGAGTTTTAAAACCATTTTGCAAAGATTTCAGATTTGCCTCTTCTATGATTGGTCCATCTGCGACAGGATCAGAAAAGGCGACACCAAGTTCAAGCTTATCTGCTCCAGCCTCTTTTAGAGCCAAAGCCAAATCTACACTAAAGTTTACATTGGGAAATCCAGCGGTTATGTATGCCACTAGACTTTTTGTTTTTCTACTGTTCAATTATCTCTCCAAATTTACTGGAACTTTTATGATGAGGGGGTTGAGCATGCTAAAGTATTCTCTGTCTTGCTCTATATCTTGTCTATAGAGTTCAAACTGGTCACTTATCAACAAGAGCCAATCTATAAACTCTTCACTAGCAGGACCTTTTACGACTCTAGCCTCTTCTGCCACATCTTCACTTAGAGTTGAAAGTTTCACTATGGGGTCGAGCTTTAAAAACCCGCCAGCAGATTTTAGATTGTGAAATATCCTGAAAAGTTCTCTTATGTTGTCTTCATACTTTTCGGCTTTGTTCAGGTCTATAATCAAAGGTTCCAAATTTTCGCACATAACTGCATAGTGATTGACGAAGTCTTCAACAATATCTAAGTCAAAATCAATCTCAAGCTGAGTATAGATACCCATAATTTTCCTTTCAAAAAGCCTATATATGACTACAAATATAATCTTAAGTACAATTGTACCATTTTTTTGATAAAATCATTAAAAATTATTTTGGATAATGTAATATGCAAACCATAAGTTCTATAAAAAACAGCAAATCAAAGACACAGATTGTCATGATTACAGCATATGATGCTCTTTTTGCATCTCTGTTTGATACAAAAGTGGATATGATATTAGTTGGTGATAGTCTAAATATGAGTTTCAATGCAAAAGCAGATACACTTAGTGCGACTATGGAGATCATGCTCTACCACACAAAAGCGGTATGTGCAGGAGCTAAAGATACTCTAGTGGTATGTGATATGCCTTTTGGTACATATACTGATGAAAATATGGCTTTGAAAAATGCATCCAAAGTGTATCAAGAGACAAATGCACACGCAGTAAAAATCGAAGGTGGACAAGAGAGAGCCCATATAATAAAAGCTTTAACTTCAAACTCGATAGCAGTCATGGGGCATATTGGGTTGATGCCACAATTTGTAAGACAAGAAGGCGGATATAAGATTCGTGGGAAAAGTGAAGAAGATATAAAACAGCTCATGCTTGATGCAAAAGCTGTCGAAGAGGCTGGTGCATTTTGTATGGTTATCGAAGGCGTAAAAGCTGAAGTTGCCAAAGAGATAACAAAAAGCATAAGCATCCCAACCATTGGAATAGGCTCTGGTGTGGGTACTGATGGGCAAGTTTTGGTTTGGAGTGATGCTTTTGGATTTTTCAAAGAGTTTAAACCAAAATTTGTAAAACACTACTTAAACGGTGCCAAGATAGTTGAAGATGCTGTTATTTCATATGCAGATGAAGTTAGGTCCAAAACTTTCCCTGCAAAAGAGCATACATACTAATGGAAAGAGTTGTAGAGATAGATAAAATTTCATTTGAAAATGATTATGAAACATCATTGCGACCGACTAATTGGGGTGATTATATAGGTCAGGACAAAATCAAAAGAAATTTAAAAGTTTTTATAGAGGCATCAAAAAAAAGAGATGAGTCTTTAGACCATGCTCTCTTCTTCGGACCTCCTGGTCTCGGCAAGACAACATTAGCTTATATAATCGCAAATGAGATGGAAGCAAACATCAAGATGACGGCGGCCCCCATGATAGAAAAAAGTGGAGATTTAGCAGCAATTTTGACTAACCTTGAAGAGGGAGACATACTCTTTATAGATGAAATTCACAGACTTTCCCCCGCCATTGAAGAGATTTTATACCCCGCTATGGAGGATTTTAGACTTGATATCATTATAGGAAGTGGACCTGCGGCTCAAACTATCAAGATAGATCTTCCTAGATTTACACTGATTGGAGCAACTACTAGAGCTGGAATGATAAGCTCTCCTCTTAGAGATAGATTTGGTATGCACTTTAGATTGCAATTTTACAACAAAGAGGAGTTGGCACAAATCGTCACAAAAGCTTCACATAAATTAAACAAAATCTGCCATACGGATGGGGCCATAGAGATAGCTAGAAGATCTCGCGGAACCCCTAGAATTGCCTTGCGACTTCTTAAGAGGATTAGGGATTTTGCCGATGTAGAGGACGAAGAAGAGATAACAAAACCAAGATGCGAGTATGCACTTGAGGAGTTGGGTGTAAATGACTTAGGTTTTGATGAGTTAGACTTAAAATACCTAAAACTACTGATAGAAGCAAAGGGCAGAGCATTGGGTTTAAGCACCATAGCCGCTGCACTCAGTGAAGATGAAGGGACAGTGGAAGATGTGATAGAGCCCTATCTGCTTGCAAATGGCTACATGCAAAGAACTGCAAGAGGTAGAGTCGCCTCTACAAAATGTTATGAACTTTTTAAACTGACTCCTCTTGGTTTAGGAGGATTATTTGAGGGATAAAAATATATGAATACGCAAAGAAGTTTTTTGATAGCATTTTTCTTGGTGGTGCTATACTGGCTAGTGAAATTGTACGAGCCTTTTTTGGTAGTTATTACTGTTGCTACTCTTTTATCAATCGCGACCTATAATATAAATAGCTATATAAGGAAATACCTAAAAAATAGGATGTTCTCAGCAATAATATCTACAATACTGCTTTTTGTACTATTTTTTGCACCTATTATATACATAATCACATCTGCCGGTGAAGTTTTTAATAACTTTGATAACTCTTTGGTTGACAATACCATAAACTACATAAAAAGCATAAACCTAAAACTTCCAAGCACACTATCTTTCTTTCAGAGTGATTTAGATAGTTTTATCAAGAGTCTTGATTTGAGCCAAGTTACAAAAACAGCTCTATCGTATCTAGGTGCTCTTGGCAAAAATAGCGCTAATTTCTTGAAAGATATGCTTTTGATTCTTATCTTCTTCTTCTTTGTTACACTAAATGCAAGAGAGCTTGGTAGCTATTTTAGAACCGTACTTCCAATGAAAGAAGATGAGATAGATATCATATTTGATGAAGTTTCAAATGTCATGAGTGTTGTGTTTTATTCGATACTAACAACTGCCATATTTGAGGGTGCGCTATTTGCCATCATTAGTGTGATATTTGGATACAATGGCCTGCTTTTTGGTATATTTTATGGTTTTGCATCATTGATACCGATAGTTGGCGGTGCTTTGATGTGGGTTCCTATTAGTGCTTATGAATTTGCGAATGGGAACTATATAGAGGGAATTACTATAGCGCTATACTCAGTTATCGTGATTTCAATCATAGCGGACACTTTTGTAAAACCACTCATCATCAAATATATAAACAACAAACTATCTGATGTTAAAGCAAATATAGATGAGATGTTGATATTTTTCGCGATATTTGCTGGGCTAACTACTTTTGGTTTTTGGGGCATGATACTTGGACCTGCTATCACTACGCTATTTATATCTTTGATGACGCTATTTAAGTCCCTTAAAGATAAGGGGCTAGATATTTAACTCTTTTTGGCATTTTTTTAGTAGCTTTATTATATTTTCGTGCCTGTTTTTGGTTTTATCTATGAAGTCTAGTTTTTCTTGCTTGATGTTGTGAAAAGTTTCAGAGACTCTATCATAATCAAGATTTAAAAAAGTTCTGTTCTTATTCATCAAATTCTCTAGTTTATATATGAAAAAACTCTCATTTAATCGATGTTTTATATCTTCAAGAGTTGGATAATATAGAGAAAATCTCGTCGGGTTTTGTTCATAAAGTTTTGCAAAACTCTCCATCTTTTCATTTAAAAAAGAGATACAAATCCCCGTAGCATTTTGATAATTAAACTCGATTGCACTCAGTATATGCTCAAAACCTGAACTTACATGTGCTCTTGATTTTAGCATTTCATCATTGTATGGCTTCAAAATATGCTCATACACTCTCGCTGCAAATTTTCTAATATTTGCAAATTCGATATCGGAGTGAATCTCCTCTTTTTTCCTTATGATACTGTATGGGCTCTGCCATCTGTATATATCTTCTTCAAATTTTTTGTAGATTTTACTATTTGTCTCATCTACTCTGTTTTGTATATCACTCAAAACTTTTGCATACTTTTTGAACATTTTACCGACTATATTATCTTCATAAAAAAGCTTTTTATAAGCCTCATCGGCATTGATAAATGGCGCTTCATACTCAATTTTTAAGTACTTGTCCTCTTTTTGCAGCCAAGCTTTTTTCTCTTTTTTGTACCTCTGTTTTTTTACTATCTCCACATGGTTGTAAATCTCAGTTGCTATCACATCTATGATTTGTGTGATATTCACATATGCATCTTTTAGCTCTGTGGCAAACTCTTTTTTTGCCCTTGTGAAGGATTTTTGTGAAGAGAGTTCAAAATCCTCTATCTCTTTTTTTAGTTCATTATAGATTTTGACGCATATCTCATACTGATTTATGATTTTCGTACACACGCTGTTTATCTCTTTTTTTATGCTGTACTCTTTTGACTCAATAGCTTTTGGCTGAATCTCATTTTTTATAAAATCTATAACTTTTGATATATTTGACACCTTAGAGAGTTCGATATTTTCACTCAAGTCGCTATTGATAATATCATTTATCTTGGCATCATACTGTGCGTATACCTCTTTTATGGTATCAAAATTATTTGCCTGCATATTATTTTCAAGTTTTAAGCGTAGAGATTTTGTAAATTCATCTAATGCTTCGCTCATGAGCACTAATTTATCGCTACTTCTTGATTTTAGAGCTTGTTTAGCAGAAATGGGCACAACATCACTAAAAAAATCTCCGAAACTCTCTTTGACATATGCCACACTTTGATTAATCTCCTCTTCGCTAAATTTGTCTTTTTGATTTAATACACAAAGGGACTTATTTTTATACAAAGAGAGGTATCTTTTTAGCACTTTTGCCTCACTCATCTTTCCAGCATTGTCCATAAGCGTCAGCCATATGATTCCATCAACTTCATTTAGTACATTTATCGTAGTTTGAGTATCTTTGTATGACAATGAGTTTAGCCCTGGAGTGTCAACAAAAACTATATCTTTTAGCATATTTAATGGGGAGTAGAGTATAAGATAATCTATATCTTCCACCCCTTTTCTTTGGTCTATAAATCTACTAATATGCTCAGCATCATGATACTCATCTCTTCCATCTTTATACTTAACTCTTATCTTTAGCTCCTCGCCATATCTTATATAATTTACCTTTGATGTCACAGGAGTTATGCCAGTTGGTAGTATATTTTTTGCCATCAAGGCATTTAGAAAAGTTGATTTTCCACTAGAAAACTGCCCTGTAATTGCTACTTTCATGGGCTCTTTTACTCTGATTTTCAGTCTATCCAGCGCATCTACAAGAGAGATGGACGGAGAGAGTCTATCATCAAGCAAAAGATATCTTGCCTTTTTTAGCAAACCCAAAAGTGACTCATCAAATGTTGGCTTTTGACTCAAATACTCTTTTTTATACGCTACTACAAAATGTTCAAACAGACTCATTTTGCACCCTCGCTCAAAACTTCCAAATCTTTTTTTATTTTAGTTAAAATCTCTTTTTTACTCTTTATGGTCTGCACTCTTTGTTTTTTATCTCTGCTCGATTTTTTGATACTCTTCATACTCTGCTCAAGCAAATTATCTTTTGTTTTGATTTCATCCTCTTTTGCTTTAACTCTCTTTAGATTTATCTCTATAAAATTTGCCAAAAGTTCCTCATCTGTTTTTTCCAATTTTTCATTTAACATCTGCTCTAACTCATCTATATTTTTTTGCAATATTTTTTCCAAATTTATATCTAGTTTAGAGAGTGAATTTTTCGCATATTTTTGTATCATACTATCTATTTTTTCTAACATTACAGCTCTATTTTGAAACAAAACCAATGATTTAAAATGTTGCTCAAAAAACTCTTTGGAGTCAAAGTCTTGATTTTTATATTCTTTGCCACTTTCATCATCCTTAAAACTTCTCTTTATGATTTGTGATGAGTCTTGCATCTTTTTCTCAAACTCATATCTGTAATCACGCACCAAATCAATCAATCCATCCTTTAAACCAAGTTCAACTATATACTCAATCCTCTGTTTTTTTGGTAATTTTTTGTTTTTTCTAATCTCGTAAGAGATGTCATCCATGACTCTCGTTTTGATGATATCTTTTAGATTTATAAGCTTCTCTTTTGAATATTTATGCAATATTTGAAAATACTCTCTTAGCTCCTCTTCTTGAGCTTTTATGGTCTTTTTAACAGCCTCTAAACCCTCTAATAATCTAACTTTTTCTAACCTATAAGCCTCAAACTCTTTTTTTCTCTCCACTGAGGATTTGCCAAGCAGTCGCTGTTGCTCATCAAATATCTGCATGTTTTGCTCTAAGATAGACAAAAGTTCATTTTGATTGCTTAAAATGATAAGATTTGCTTTTTGGCTATTTGCCCCAAATAGCACACTATTTAGATAATCTTGTAACTTTAAAATTCCACTATTTTCTAAGTCATACCCTTGCTCTTTTGCCTCTTTTACTCTATCTGTTTTAAGAAGAAGAGCCATCTTTCCTGAGAGTGGGATAAAATCTATTTTGTCTATTATCGCTTTTAATTTATGGCTTCTATTTTGTTCGGCCAACCGTTTCTCTATGCTTGTTTTTGTGTACTTGATAACCTCATCAAGCTCTTCTTTGCAAACTGTGTCGATTCTTGTTATCACGACAAGGAGTCTCGCTATATTTTGGTAAATGATAGAATCTATGATGAAATCCACATCTTTTTGGGTGGCTGATTGGTTGACATTCATCAAATGAATCATCAAATCACACTCACTCACATAACCAAGCGTTATCTCTTCTCTTTGTATGATGGGGTCATCAAGCCCTGGAGTGTCAACAATCTCAACACCATCTTTTAAAAACTCCAAATCACTGTAAAGTTCAACACTTTTTACCAAGTTGCATTTTTTATCTGATTTTTCTGCGGATGTATATAGCTTCAAATCCTCTATATCAACTTTTTCACTTTTGCCCTCATCTTTGATATAAAGGCTTAGATTTTCTTTAAAGTGACTCTTTGTCTCATCTATAAATTTTCTTATACTAGCTATCTCTTTTGCACTGTTTTCTATCCTTGCAAACTCCGATTTATTCCAAAAATTTACTTTTGCATATCTGTTTTTTGAATACTTCAAAATAGTTAAATTTGCAGTTTCAGGGATAACTGAAGTGCCAAGTATCTCCTCTTCCAATAGTGCATTTAGCATGGTTGATTTTCCAGCATTTATGATGCCTGTTACTCCTATGGAAAATCTCTCATCTTGCAGTTTTCTATCTATTTGTTCTAGTTTTTCTATAAATATATCTGACTCAACACACTGTTTTAGATTCTCTTTTGCAGCTTTTAGTATATTTATGGAGTTTTTATAAAAGTTTTCATCACTTTTGGCAACACTTAGTTTTATCTCGGTTTTTTCATCACTTTTGCCTTTTATAAGAGCAAAAAGCCCTATAAGCCTTCTGCTTATATAGTAGCTGATAATCCCCTCTTTTCTTAGAGTTTCAAAATTTGCCTTTAGTGTTTGCGTTAAATCCATATCTCCTAGTTCGACTATAAACTCTAAAACTCTCTTTTGAAACTGCAAAATCAGACATTTATCTATAAAGTTATCTCCAAAAGCTCCACCAAAAATCAGTCTAAATTCATCAATATTTATGATGTTTTGTAGATTTTCACTATTTATTATAAAAAGAATAGAACAACTATCACAAAACAGCTCATAATCTTCATCATAAGTCTTATATATTTTCTCCAAAAAACTCTCTTGTAAATCCTCTATAGAGTCACTGTTTTCATTCCAGCTTAAAAGAAAAAAATCATTTAATATATGCACATGTATCGCCTAATAAAAAGATTTGGTATTATATCAATATTTGAGAGAATTTATTATAATTTGTCGTGCAAATACTCTGGTGCTATCTAAACGAACAGTTAGCAAAAGCACTCGGTAAGGCAACCATAAAAGCGGAGTGGGCAGTGGGAAAGTTAAAGAGGTTGGACTTGATTGACAGAAAGTCTCTGATAGAGTCCAAGCATAATCAAC
>Ga0256829_1001495_pt1 | contig 19073 bp, 15 predicted proteins | sample 131447metaG_FD_185979 | JGI IMG/M metagenome (GOLD analysis project Ga0256829, IMG submission 185979) | Hydrothermal vent microbial communities from Lau Basin, Pacific Ocean - 131-447 | ecosystem: Environmental > Aquatic > Marine > Hydrothermal vents | place: Pacific Ocean: Lau Basin | collected...
TCCGAGCTGTTTGGTGTACTGAGAGGCGGAGGAATTGGCTTTTTAGACAATACTGGGGCGCCAGATTATTTTTCGACCTATTTTCAGATTGCTCCTCCAAGTGATTTTTATGGCGGCTTTGAGCTAAGCGATTTCGACACAGATTCTTATCCGGATCTTATTGGATATGCTGATGGAGTGAACGCTTCAGAGCGCGAATTATTCTATCACAGAAACCTCAGTGGAGCAGATTGGGGTGTTCAATTAACTATAGATTCTTTAAACGACAGACGTCTACGGACAATGACTGTAGAAGACATTGATCAGGATGGTTATATGGACATTCTTATGAGCGGTGGATTGGGGGATTCACTTTTGTGGTTCAGATACGAAGAATCCTCGGGAGGCTTTAGCAGTCGCATTCCGTTCGGGGATGATTATTATAACCAGACAGCATATGTTTTTTTAGTTCGCACTGATGATTCCGGTTCTTTTCAAGATCTGCTAGCCTTCCCAACTGATAAGATTTATAATTACGACCTAGCTAGCGAGAATTTAGTTGGCAATGGATTTTTTGATATTCCCTTGGGTAATTGGTATTACATTGATGTTCAATACATTGACTTGGATAATGATGGCGACCTCGACATGTTGCCCAGTAGAGCGGCTGCAACCCCTTATGTAGTGATTTACGAGAATGACGGTCTGGGAAACTTTCCTGAATACGGAAACATACTTACCGATTACAATTTTAATAGGCCGGTACGAGCCCCGCTATACGGCGCATTGAACGGGGATGACTTAATCGATATATTTTACCTGAGAGACGATGACGACGGTTTCATGAATTCGACAGTAGCTTATATTCAAAATTTAGGGGATTTAAACTTATCTACACCTCAAGAATTAGATCTAACGGCAGTGTTAGATGACGTTTACGATCTGTTTGTCCACGATATGGACAATGATGGTGACGCGGATCTATTTGTCAATAACGTTCACAGTTCCACAGCTGTTGACCCGGTTTGGTATTATGTGGAAAATATCGACAGCTTTACCGGTCCTATTACTCCTGTCCTGGTATGCGATAATTGCGAGGGGGACGAAATGAAGTTTGCAGACTTGGACAACGACGGTTTTGACGATTTGATCTTCGGTCATGAACAACAAGTAGTTTGGATAAAAAACAATGGCGATGGTAGTTTTGAACCACAAGAAATACTTGCAGAAACGATTGGTGGCCTTATTCGTCATCTCGAGGTAGGCGATCTTAGCGGAGATGGTAACACAGACATCGTGTACAGTCAATGGAGTACGGAGAACATTTATTGGTTGCAAAATACAGACGGTACAACCGAGGGTTTTTCTTTAGAAGAAATACCACAAGGATACACAGGGAGGCGCTATTTAAAGATTCTTGACGTCAACTTAGACGGTCTTAACGATATAGTCAGTATTCGATCTGGGGCCATGGTTTGGTATGAAAATTTAGGGGATTCTAGTTTTTCTTTGGCCCAGGCTATTGCAACTGGGGATTCCGAGGAATTATGGCCATTGCACGTAACTGTAGCAAATATCGATGAATTTAGCCCTCCAGAGATCATAATCACTTCTATCGAGGACCCAGCTTTATACAGGAATCAAAACATTCGAACATATTCGTATTTCGGCTTCGACTATAACGAGATTCAAGGTAAGGTCGCTTTCGACTATAATACTGACGGCTGTGATAGCGGAGATCCGAACATTCCAGATGTGCTTATACGATCCGAATACAGCAGTGGCTCTCAGACGGTGATTAGTAGTGATCTTGGATATATTATGAGTGTGCCCAGCGAGGATGTCACAACCGCCATTGCGGGTGGCTTGCCCGAGTTTATGACAGCTACGCCAGATGAGTATAGCTGGACTTTCGGCGGAGGCGAATTTGTCAATGCAGATTTTTGTGCAGTGACCGATTTGATCTTAGATGACCTTTCTATAGATTTTATTCCTACCAGCGGACTGCGCCCCGGACGTATGGCGAGTTATTTACTTCGTGTTTCCAACAATGGGACAACAGCACAGGATGCTAGTGTAAGCCTTAACTACGCTGCAGCCGATCTCAGTTTAGTAAGCAGTTCTGTCGCACCTACTCTAGACACGCCAGGTATGTTGGAGTTTGAATTTCCCTCCCTTTTACCGTTTCAATCTGTAAGTATTCGGCTGCGTTTTCAGGCAGAAGAGCCACCAGAAGTTGTATTGGGTGATGTTTTGGAGTTTTCTGGGGATGTGATCGGAACAGAAAGCGATGCCACTCCAGAGAACAATTCCTTTGAATTCTTCCAAGAGGCCACAGATTCCTATGACCCAAACGACATTCAGGTATTAGAAGGTCCGGAAGTACATATCGATAATGCTGGAGACTATTTGAACTATATCATTAGATTTCAAAATCTAGGTAACGCAGAGGCTATCGATGTAGCAGTAGAAAATGCTATCGATCCGAATTTAGATTGGACCACCTTTAAACTTATGGGAATGAGTCACAGCGGAGCCGTTACTATAGAGAACGACAACCTTTTGCACTTTGAATTCGACAATATAAACCTTCCCTATGCGGAAGCAGACGAACCCGGCTCTAACGGTTATATTGCTTACAGGATCAGGCCTAAGGCCGATGTAGAACTCGGGGATGTAATCTCCAATGTAGCAGACATCTTTTTCGATTTCAACCCGGCCATCACCACCAATACGGTCACCACTACTTTTGTTCAAGACCAATCGGGGCCTATGGGCAATACCGATGCCGTACGTTTATTTCCAAACCCCAGTATGGGTGTGGTCAATCTGCGTGGTCCAGATCTTATTGTGCAATTACAACTGTTCAATCAGCTCGGGCAAGTGGTCTGGCAATTGTACGATAAAGAAGGAATCACTGTTGCGGATATCAGTTCCTTGGCTCCGGGTATTTATTTTGCCGAAACAGTGGACCGTTCCGGAGATCGTCGCATTGTGAAATTGATCAGACAGTAAGGCGAAGCACCGCAAAGGCAGCTTCGAATGGCGTGGTCTTTTTTTGGTCTAAAAGCGCTTCTTGAGTTGCAATGGCTTGCAATACTTCAGGTTTGTTGTAAAAATTATCTAAGACCGTATTGCTTATGGTCTCCTTGAACCAATAATGCTCTTGTTCATTTCTTTTCTGACCAAAGGCAGCACTTTCCTTTGTTTGCTTTTTGTAATCAGCTATCAGCTCGTAGATCTGGTCAATTCCTTTATTCTCTAAGGCGCTACAAGTCATGGTTTTCGGGCTCCAGCCATTTGCTTTCTGCGGATAGAGGTGAAGCGCTCTATTGAATTCTGTCTTGGCCAAACGGGCCGCTTTCTCATTGGCACCATCCGCTTTGTTGATCACAATGGCATCGGCCATTTCTATGATCCCGCGTTTAATGCCTTGTAATTCGTCTCCGGCGCCCGCCAGCTTCAGCAGTAAAAAGAAATCTGTCATGGAGTGCACCGCGGTCTCGCTTTGCCCTACACCCACTGTTTCTATCAAGATAACATCATAACCGGCAGCTTCGCAAAGCACAATGGCTTCTCGCGTTTTACGGGCAACTCCGCCTAAGGAATCGCCGGAGGCCGATGGTCTAATAAAAGCATTTTCTGCCTTGACCAAAGACTCCATACGCGTTTTATCGCCCAAAATACTTCCGTGACTAATACTGCTGGACGGGTCGACTGCCAATACCGCTACTTTATGGCCTTTGCTCAAATAAAGCTGTCCAAACTGTTCTATAAAAGTGCTTTTGCCCACTCCAGGAACCCCAGTTATTCCGATCCGAATGCTGTCTACAGTGTGTGGTAAACAGGCTGTGATAAGTTCTTGCGCTTGCTGCTGATGTTTTTTTGCTTTGGATTCTATAAGGGTTATGCCCTTAGAAAGGGCAGCGGTCTGGCCAGCTAAAATACCTTGCAACAAGGCTTGCTGGGATTGCTTTTTAAGTCGGTGTTTCTTGATACTTTGCGCCGCAGCTTGGCTCAAACTCTCCGGCCGCTCTATGCCCGGGGTCTCGCTCAAAGCCGAATCCGTTTTCTTTTTGGCGCTCATTGGATCAGTGATTCATTTTTACAGGAACCACCACATTGTCCCAAGCTAAGATCATGACCAAAGTATTCGGGCCGTCTTCTGCAAAACTAATGGTGAACTGTTCCATGGCGGTGAGGCTTTTAGAAATTGGAACCTCAGTGACCACTACATCGTAATTCGGATCGCGCGAAGCTTTAGCATTTAAGAATTTCACACCCCAGCCGTACATCTTAGAATTAAAGATCACCGTCCATTTGTCTTCGTTGGGTATAGTCCATAAACTGTATTTGCCTGCCGGTAAGGTCTGTCCTCCGATCTTGAGGTCTTCATCGGTTTCAATGGTTGTTGCCTCGTTGGCACCGGTACGCCATACCTCCCCGTAAGGAACCAAGCCACCAAATATCTCTCTTCCTTTTTTAGCCGGACTGCAATAAAAGACATCTACATGTAAATTTCCTTGGGTGTAGGTTATGGTTTGTTCCGGACTGTGTTTCTTGGTCTGTGACCGCATAATAGGGCCGATAACAAAATAGAACAGCGCGATAAGTAAGAGTGCGCCGCCTAAGATCCGCATTAAAATTCCGCTGGAATTCTTCATAAAATAAGCTCTTTCTGCCTTAAAGAAATAAAGGTAGTAAATTTACCACTAAGCAATTTTATAGGGCTGCTTGAAACTTTTTTTAAATTTTTTGAAACGCCATTAAAATTGTCTCGTCTTTAGACCGAATAGCAATCCAAAAAAACCATCAAGTGTCAGATCTGCTACTTATAGAGCGATGCAAGCAAAACGACAGAAAGGCCCAAATGGCGGTATATAACAAATACTGTGAGGGCATGCTGGTCATCGCAAAAAGGTATATGAAAGACACGGCTTTAGCCGAGGATGCCATGCAAGAAGGTTTTATCAAAGCCTTTCAGAAATTGGCGCAGTTCAAAGGGGACGTCACCTTTGGAGCCTGGCTCAAGCGAATTGTGATCAATACTTGTCTAGACACCATAAAAGCACAAAAGGCCGTATGGACAGGTATTAATGAAGAGGTGATGAGTGTGGTAGACGACCAAGACCACACTGTCCCAGACGGAACTACTGTCAACGAGGTAAAGACGGCTATAGCCAACCTACCGGAGAAGTACCGACTGGTAACGCAAATGTTCTACCTAGAAGGGTATGACCATAGCGAGATCGCTTCTATCATGAACATTAGCGAGGCTGCTTCGCGAACCTGTTTGTTCCGCGGAAAAAGCCAGATCAAAAAACAACTAAAGCACTTAGACCATGGCACAGGATATTAGAGATTTATTGCAGCGAGATGCCCAAACGGAGCGTGCGGATCTATCTGCCAACCACCAAGATAAGTTTGCTCGTTTATTAGACGAGCGACTGCCACAGCAAAAGAAACCTATGTTTTTATGGCTCAAGGTAGCAGCTATTGGAATATTGCTTTTAGGGATCGGTTATATACTAATGACCAACACCAGCGGTGAACCGCAGGAGCAAATGGCGGTAGAGGAGACCTTGCCTGCAGACAATCAAGAAAATCAAAAAGCGAGCAAAGGCTTGAGTGATTTTTCTCCGGAATTTAAAAAACTGGAGGACTATTACACCAGAAGTATCACTATGGGGATAGCCTCCTTAGAGGTTAACCCAGAGAACCAAGAACTGATAGACGGCTATATGAAACGCCTGTCTACCTTAGATAAAGAATATAAAAGACTGAATGCGGAATTGGTCAATGTGGGTCCTAATGACCTGACCGTGAACGCTCTGATCGATAATTTGAAATTGCGTTTGGAATTGCTACTCAAACTGAAAAACAAATTACGAGAACTTAAATCAGCAAACAATGAGAACAACAATCAAGTCTAATTGGATAGTAGGGCTGCTCTTTTTAAGCGCAACCACTCTTTTCGGACAAGTAAAGGAGAAAAAGACCTTTGACACCGATAGCGATGTACGCATCGAAGTAAACAGTTCCTATGTGGACTTTGTCTTTGAGACCTGGAATAGAGATAAAGTTGAGGTTACTGCGGAGTTGGTAGGTGAAGACCTAACCAGAGAGGAAGCCAAGGAACTTTTAGATGCCTGGGATTTCAATGTGTCCGGAGACAGCAACCGTATTACCATAAACAGCGGAACCAATTTTAACCTGAACTGGGATAGCGATTCGCTAGAGGCGCTAGAAAGCCTGGAGTCATTAGAAGCTTTAAAAGAACTAGAGAATCTAGAGATCAACCTAGAAGGCTTGGGCGAAGGCCTTGAAAAATTGGGGCCAATGTTAAAGGATGTATTAGGACCAATGATGGCCAATATGTCGAGTAATCCCTTACCTCCAGATTTCTTAGAAGGACTAGAAGGATTAGAATTTGACTACGACGCCTACGAAGCCGACAAAGAAGGCTATATGAAAAAATGGGAAGCCCAACTCGAGGAGCGCTTTGGAAAAGACTTTGAAGTGAAAATGGAAGCTTGGGGCGAGGAATATGCCGAGAAGTGGGAAGCCTGGGGAGAAGAGTTTGGCGAGAAATGGGCCAAAGAATTCGAAGACTGGGGCGAAGAGTTCGGTGAGAAATTTGCCAAGGACATGGAAAAGTGGGCCGAAGGCTTTGGTGAAGACATGGAGAAATGGGGCGAAAAATTTGGAAAGGACATGGAAAAGTGGGCCGAAGAATTCGAAGCCGAGATAGAAGAACTAGAAAAGAAGAACGGTGGCAAAGTGTTTATCATGAATGGTAAAGATTACGATCTAAAGGGCGTTAAGCGTGTGATCAAGATCAAAATGCCTAAAGATGCCGAGTTAGATCTCAACGTGCGTCACGGAGAGGTAAAACTAGGAGCGGTAAACAACATCAAGGCCGATCTGAACTACAGTACATTTATTGCAACTACAGTTGATGGAGGGGACACCTCCATCAACGTTGCTTATGCGCCTGTATTTGTAAAGCATTGGAAAAACGGTGCCTTGGGAGCCAATTATGTAGACACTTGTGTGATCAACCAGGCAGATAATATTACCATGGAGGCCAATTCTAGCAACGTCACCTTTGGCGTGCTCAGTAAAGACGCCATGCTCAATGGGTCTTATGGCGCTTTGGTGATCAATAACTTCGGAGCCGATTTTTCTTCTGTGGCGTTGAACTTAGACAATACAGATGCCAACATCTTTTTACCAGAAGTGGCTTTAGATATTTTCTTTAACGGAAAAAAGTCCAGCATTAAATTGCCTTCGGATGTGACTTCTAGTTCTAACAGCATGAACGGAAATTCTATGCTAAAAGGCTATCACCTGAATTCAAATTCTAATAGACTCATCAACATCACAGCCGCCTATAGCAATATAACAGTACACTAATAGCCTTAGGGCCTCACCGCCTTAAGGCTTTCCATTTTATTTACATCGCTGTTTACAGCGCCAAGTTTATTGCCCGTTTAGGGCATTTCTCATTTAGAAAAGGCCATAAAAAAACCAGCCACATTGCTGCAGCCGGTCAACTAACTAAAATCAAGGATGTGGTTTAGTCCTTGGTCACTAATTTTTTGGTCATATAGAATCCGGTAAGCAATCCGGCTCCTGCCATAAAGAAAATGGTTCCTGGGAACGCAATTTCTCCGCTTAATCCGAGTACTTCATGAAATAATCCTCCGAAGAAGATCCCAGCACCAATCCCCATAGAGAGGAGTGCCAAGTTGAGAATAATGATCTTAGACACATTGTGTGATCCGCGCTTGTTGCTAAAAAAGATGGAGGCGTCTGCTCCTTTTTCAATCAAAGCAAGACGCTCTTTGTTACGCGCACTGATGTACAAATAGTAGATGCCAAACAAGACACCGAAAATGATAGGAATTACAATTACTTCTGATCCCATTGTATTTAGTTTTAAAGTTTATAGTTCATTTTTTAATTGATGATGCTGATATCTGCTCATTTGTCTCTAAGACGCTCCGATTTTTAAGTCGGTTACAGAAAAGGTAAAATATTTTTCTAGCTTGCTGTGTAACCACGCTGACCCTAATGGCGTCTTACCTTTAAATGAATCAAACCACTGACCACCATTTTATAACACAGACCCTGGCAGGTGACCCTCAGGCCTTTGGGCAGTTGGTCATGCGCTATCAAGATTATGTGTTCACGGTGGTCAATAGAATGGTACAGCATAGGGAGGAGGCTCAAGAGATAACTCAGGATACATTTGTCAAGGCCTACGGTTCTTTGTCGAGTTTTAGAGGAGACTCTAAATTTTCATCTTGGCTATATACCATTGCGTACAGAAAGACCTTAGATCGCATTAAGAAGAATAAACGTTATGCTGAATTCGATGCGTTGGAGCAGGTTCTATCTGCGGATGAGGACACAGAAACCCACGGGCTTAAGCGACTAGTTGCTCAAGAGCGATCGGCTACCATAAAGGCTGCCATTGCTCAGTTAGAACCAGTAACTGCGGCCTTGATCAGTTTTTATTATTACGAAGAGCTCTCTGTAAAGGAAATAGAAAAGATCACGGACTTGACTCCGGATAATATAAAAGTTAAATTGTACCGAGGACGCAAGAAGTTGTTTCAGTTGTTACAACAAGCGCAGTTCCCAGAAATACAACACGGTTATGGAAACCTTTAAAGACCCAAAAGACGCGCAGACCAGAAAATATTTGAATGAGGCTGGTATAGACAAGGCTCCAGAAGGAACCTATGCAGCCATCATGGATCAGATCACAGCGCTAAATGCATATTCTATTGCCTATAAACCGCTTATCAGTCGAAAAGGTTGGTTTGCGATAATTGGCGTCTTTGTACTCTTTTTCGTGGGTGTGTTCTGGGTGCCGATAGAGAAGTTTTATCTAAACAATATTCCGCAATTAGGAAGCCTTAATGAATTTTTAGGACAACTTCAGGTTTCCAATACCACCTTATATGCAGTAGGGTTTTTAGGGCTATTCTTATTGCAATTGCCGTTTTTAAAACGCCTTTTGGACGCTCAAAAAACCTAGCGCAGATCAAATAATCAATACATAAAAAAACCGCTGATGCATTGCACAGCGGTTTTTGTTTTTATCAGCTTTAGGATTAATCCTCGGTCAATACCCATTCGCCTTTGTCGAGTAGGGGAATGGCTTGTTTGTATTTTACCGTTTTGGATTCTCCGCTCATCACGTGTTTTATGGTCACCTTTTCGTTACGTCCGATCTTAGGGCGCTCTCTGGTGATCGTTTCTGTCACTTGTTGTTGCTGAGGTTGCGTGTTTCCGGCAGCTCTTGCTTGAGCAGCGCGCTCGTCCATATTAGGGATCTCGTCTTTTTGGGTGGTAAGTTTGTCGTTAGACCTTATCTGACGGGCCTCCTGTATGTTCTGATTCTCCTGAGGCAATTCTCCTTTGTACAAGAAAGACAACACTTCTTTATTCACTTTGTCGATCATCTCTTTAAAGAGTTCGAAAGCCTCGAATTTATAGATCAGAAGTGGATCTTTCTGCTCATGCACAGCCAACTGAACGGATTGCTTTAGCTCGTCCATTTTACGCAGGTGGGTCTTCCAACTATCATCAATGATAGCTAGTGTAATGTTCTTCTCAAAATCTTGAACCAATTGTTTTCCTTCGGTCTCATAGGCTTGTTGCAAATCGGTTGCAACGTTCAGCGTCTTAACGCCATCTGTAAATGGTACTAGGATTCGCTTGTACTTATCGCCTTGGTTCTCGTATACATTTTTGATCACCGGGAACGCCTGAGAGGCCGCCTTTTCCATCTTGTCCTGATAGTGGGCATAAGCCGCAGTGTAGACTGTGCCAATGATCTCGTTCTCACTTTTAGCGTCGAATTCTTCTTCGCTCACCGGAGAGCTCATTGAGAAATAACGGATCAGATCGAATTCAAAATTCTTAAAATCTTTTACCGGTTTGTTTGCTGCAACGATATTTTCAACGGTGTCGTAGATCATATTGGCAATATCAACACGCAGACGTTCGCCAAATAAAGCATGGTAACGACGCTTATAGACCACCTCGCGTTGGGCGTTCATCACATCGTCGTATTCCAACAAGCGCTTACGCACGCCGAAGTTGTTCTCTTCTACTTTCTTCTGGGCGCGTTCAATAGACTTAGAGATCATGGAATGCTGAATCACTTCGCCTTCTTTAAGTCCTAAACGGTCCATCATCTTGGCAATACGCTCGCTACCAAACAAACGCATCAGGTTGTCTTCTAGCGAAACATAGAATTGGGAACTTCCTGGATCTCCTTGACGTCCGGCACGTCCGCGTAACTGTCGGTCTACACGTCTGGAGTCGTGACGCTCTGTACCAATAATGGCCAAACCTCCGGCTGCTTTGATCTCTTCAGTCAATTTAATATCCGTACCACGACCTGCCATGTTGGTTGCAATGGTTACCTGCCCAGGCTTTCCAGCTTCGGCAACGATATCCGCTTCCTTTTTGTGCAATTTCGCATTCAATACATTGTGCGGTACATTGCGAATACTCAGCATACGACTCAAGAGCTCAGAGATCTCTACAGAAGTAGTACCGATAAGTACTGGTCTTCCTGCAGCAGAAAGTTCTGTAACCTCGTCGATCACTGCGTTGTATTTTTCGCGCTTGGTCTTATAGATCTTGTCTTCTCTATCGTCTCTGGCAATAGGACGGTTGGTAGGAATCTCCATTACATCCAACTCGTAGATCTCCCAAAGTTCTCCTGCTTCCGTTATCGCAGTACCGGTCATCCCAGAGAGCTTGCGATACATTCTAAAGTAATTCTGCAAGGTAATGGTAGCAAAGGTTTGGGTAGCCGCCTCGATCTTTACGTTCTCTTTGGCTTCTATCGCTTGGTGGAGTCCGTCGCTGTATCGACGTCCATCCATAATACGACCTGTTTGCTCATCCACGATCATCACCTTGTTGTCCATTACGACATACTGCGTGTCTTTCTCAAAGAGCGTATAGGCTTTTAAAAGCTGATTCAAGGTGTGAATGCGCTCACTCTTTACAGAGAAGTCTCTAAAAAGGTCTTCCTTGAGTTCGGCCTCTTCTTCTTTGGAAAGCTCTTGGGCTTCGATCTTGGCGATCTCGGTTCCCATTTCTGGCATCACAAAGAAGTTCGGATCGTCTTTACCCGAAAGGAATTCAACTCCTTTGTCTGTAAGTTCGATCTGGTTGTTCTTTTCTTCGATCACAAAATACAGCTCGGCATCTACCTTAGGCATTTCGCGATTGTTGTCTTGCATGTAGAAGTTCTCTGTCTTTTGCAAGAGTTGTTTTATCCCTTCTTCGGATAGGTATTTTATCAGAGCCTTGTTCTTTGGCAATCCGCGGTAAACGCGAAGCAACTGTAGGCCTCCTTCTTTGGTGTCACCTTCGGCGATCAATTTCTTGGCCTCGGCCAAAACTCCTGTAAGCAATTTGCGCTGTACGTTAACGATCTCTTGGATCTTAGGTTTAAGCTCATTGAACTCATGACGGTCTCCTTGCGGCACCGGCCCAGAGATGATAAGTGGGGTACGTGCGTCATCGATCAAAACCGAATCCACCTCATCCACAATGGCGTAGTGATGCGGACGTTGTACCAGATCTCCCGGAGCGTGAGACATATTATCGCGCAGGTAATCAAAACCGAATTCGTTATTGGTTCCGTAGGTGATATCTGCGTTGTAGGCAGCTCTGCGCTCTGCGGAGTTCGGACGGTGATGGTCAATACAATCCACACTCATACCGTGGAACTCGAAAATAGGAGCCATCCAAGCGCTATCACGTTTAGCCAGGTAGTCGTTAACGGTTACCAAGTGCACACCGTTGCCAGCAAGGGCGTTCAGGTAAACCGGTAGGGTTGCTACTAAGGTCTTACCTTCACCCGTTTGCATTTCTGCTACCTTTCCTTGATGCAGGGCAATACCACCAACCAACTGTACGTCGTAGTGGACCATATCCCAGGTCACTTCTTTCCCGGCAGCGTCCCAAGAGTTAGACCAGATCGCTTTGTCTCCGTCTAAAGTGACATAAGCCTTAGTTCCAGAAAGTTCACGATCAAAGGCAGTAGCAGTCACTTCTAAAGTGCTGTTTTCGGCAAAACGCTTTGCAGTTTCTTTAATAACGGCAAAAGCTTCTGGCAAGATCTCGTCCAGGAACTGCTTTTCAATTTCGTACAGGGCATCTTTTAATTGATCGATCTCGGCATAGATATCTTCTTTGCGTTGGATATCACTCACGGCCTCAGCCTCTTCAGAGAGCGCTTCGATCTGTTTTTTGGTTTCCGCTTGAGCCTCGCGTAATTGGGCTCTAAAGGTGTCGGATTTAGCGCGAAGTTGGTCCAGGGTGAGCTGTGCCATTTCGCCTTCTTTGGCTTTAATCTGGTCAACCAAGGGTTGAATTTCGCCCAGATCCTTTTTGGCTTTATCGCCAACAAATACTTTTAATACGTTATCTAAAAGACCCATGTCTTGTGTGTTTCTTTTTTAGCGGTATAACTCAGGCTTCTTTTTATTCAGACTGCAAAAATGCAAACAGCTGTAAATCAGAGGAATTGAATCCGAAGATAGTTCCTTCAGCCGCAGTTCAATAGTACGCAAAAAAAAAGCCTCCTGCGAGACTTTTTTATTTATAGTGGATTAATATTCATCCTCGTTCCAAAGGTAATCTTCGTCAGTGGGATAATCTGGCCAGATCTCTTCGATAGAATCGTAAGAGTCTCCTTCGTCCTCAATGGCTTGAAGGTTCTCAACAACTTCAAGAGGGGCTCCCGTACGAATAGCGTAATCGATCAATTCGTCTTTGGTAGCAGGCCAAGGTGCGTCGCTCAAATATGACGCTAGCTCTAAAGTCCAGTACATAGCACTTGTTGCATTTAATTTTTGCAAAAATAATTTTTTAGATCAAAAAGTCAAGTAAAATCTAAATTATTTGTCCGTGAATAAAAAGAACGTAAGAATATCAATTTAAAAAGCTGATATTCAGTTAGTTAAAATTAATTAATATTTTTCATTGCTGCCGATGGAATTAGGAGCGGTTTTAATACTTCTCCGGGATCCACTTGATTTCCTCGGCTTGCAGTTCTTGTGTCAACATCCGTGCCAACACAAAAAGATAGTCAGAAAGGCGGTTTAGGTACTTCAATACGGCCTCATCAACAGCTTCAAAATCGTTGAGTTGTGCTGCTAAACGCTCACTGCGTCTGCATACACAGCGCGCGATGTGACAGAATGACACCGTCTGATGGCCTCCTGGCAAAACAAAGTGCGTCATAGGTGGGAGCAGTTCGTTCATACGATCCATTTCGTGTTCTAAGGCTTCAATATCTGCAGGGCTGATCTTGGGGATGTTCAGGCGTTCTTTGCCACTTTTCAAGATGGCCTTTTCCGGATCGGTAGCCAAGATGGCACCAACAGTAAAGAGCTTGTTTTGGATCTGCTCTAAAAACTGCTTGTGATTGGCAGCTATCTCCTGATCGCGAACAAGTCCAATATGTGAATTGAGTTCGTCTACAGTGCCGTAGCTTTCTATGCGGATGTGGTGTTTGGGAACTCGTGTCCCTCCAAAAAGCGCTGTGGTTCCTTTATCGCCGGTCTTGGTGTAAATCTTCATTGTCCTTTCGTTTTTCATAGTATCGTTTGCGGAACGATCTGTTCTTGCGACTGCGCGATACTTGCGCGTTGCGTTTGTTCCAGAAAAGAATCAGGACCAAGAGCAGCAATAAGCCGCCAACTACGAAATAAGGATTTTCAAGATAGGCGTCCACAAGCTTACTTGGTTCGGGTGTCTGATTCGATCATACCATCTTTAAGACGAATTACCCGATGCGCATGCGCCGCAATGTCTTCTTCGTGCGTTACCAGAATCACCGTATTTCCGCTCGCATGGATCTCATCGAATAAATTCATGATCTCCAAAGAGGTTTTAGAATCCAAGTTTCCGGTAGGCTCATCAGCCAGAATTATAGAAGGCTTGTTGACCAATGCCCGCCCTACAGCAACACGCTGTCGTTGCCCTCCAGAGAGTTGGTTGGGTTTGTGGTCCATACGATCGGCCAGACCAACATCGGTCAAAACCTCTTCTGCCCGCTTAGAACGAGCACTTTTAGAAGCTCCTGCGTAGATCATTGGCAAAGCCACATTTTCTAATGCAGTAGTTCTTGGTAAAAGGTTAAAGGTTTGAAAGACAAACCCGATCTCTTTGTTGCGAATGTCGGCCAATTCATCGTCGGTGAGGTTACTCACATCTTGTCCGTTGAGTATGTAAGTTCCGTCGGTAGGGGTGTCTAAACAACCCAAAAGATTCATTAAGGTCGATTTTCCAGAACCGGAAGGCCCCATCAAGGCTACGTATTCGCCTTGCTCAATATCGAGGTCAATTCCTTTTAAAACCTTTACAATTTCTTGTCCTAACGGGAAATCCCTTTTGATACCGCGGATCTTAATAACTGTACTCATAAAAACACCGATGGTTTATAGTATGCAAGATACTTCATTCTACGCACATAAGACGTAGACAGGCTGGCATTGTTACAATCTTAACACAAAATGTTGTTTGGGTTGTTCTTTGCGAAAAAACACCCATCCCCAATGGAAGGAGTCTATGGTGACCGTCACCTCTTGGTGAGCTTTTATTTGCTGCCAGGCCTCGGTCATTGCTGCAGACCAATATATATCGTCTAGAATAAGCAAGCTATCATTGTGAAGCTTAGGCAACAACTGCTTAAAGGTGAAAAGGGTGAAGTCTTTAGTGTGGCCACCATCTAGATAGACCAGATCCCAAGTTTGGTCGTCTTCATTTAGAAAATCAGTGAATAAGGCATTCACAGGAGTAATATTGTTAAAACTAAACCGCTTAAATCCTTTTACCGCTTCAGCAAGGGTGTTGGGGCAGCGTTCAACGGTAGTGATATTTCCTTCTGGATGCCCAATGTGCATGGCTACCGTTCCTTTGCCTAAAGACGTTCCCAGTTCTAACATGTTTTTCGGCTTGAAATAGGCCGTTATACTAGCCATAAGTTCCTGCGTCTTTTGGGACATACCAGCAACTTTGGCAATCTGATCAACCCCTCGCTCTTCACTTTTGAAAACACGTGAGCCTGCTCCAAAATCCTCCACCTTTATTTTGAGCTGTTGCCCAATTAAGTATTTGTAGTGCTTTGGCAGTAATTGTTTTAACTCAGGTGGAATACGAGTTTTTACTCCTTCGGTAATTAGTTTAAACACAAAAGGAGAGTGCACGGCATGCTCGTTCTTGGAGTGCCACAGAAAACTCAAATATTTGAAAAACTCATACATCGTTAATCCTCCAATTTCATGGAAAGCTCAAACCAGCGTTCGGTCTTTTCTTCTAGGGTGGTAATGATCTGCTGCAATTTTAAAGACTCTTCGTTGATCTTGTCCGTGTCCCAATCCGCAGTGGCAAAAGCAGCTTCGAGTTGTTTTTTTTCGCGCTCAAACTTGGCAATGTCGCGTTCTAAGGCCTTGTACTCTTTCTGCTCGTTATAGCTGAGTTTGGCCTTAGCGCCAGGGTCTTTCCAATCAGTCTTTTCTTTTTTGGTTGTTTTTTCTGTCGGATCGCTGCTGTCTTCGTAGGCCCTAAAGTCGCTGTAGTTGCCTGGAAAGTCCTCAATGACTCCACCTCCCCTAAAAACCAATAGGTGATCTACCACCTTGTCCATAAAATAGCGGTCGTGCGAAACCACGATCAAACAGCCGGGATAATCCAGCAGGAAACTTTCTAAAACATTTAAGGTGACAATGTCCAGATCGTTGGTGGGCTCATCGAGTATTAAGAAATTCGGATTCCCAATAAGTACAGTACACAGATAGAGACGCTTGCGTTCGCCACCGCTCAATTTTTCTACATAGTCGTATTGCTTTTTTCGATCGAATAAAAAGCGTTCTAGCAACTGCCCGGCAGAAAGTTGTCGACCTTTTTTAAGGGGAATATAATCGCCGTACTCGCGGATCACATCAATGACCTTTTGTCCGGGCTTCACTTCTATGCCAGCTTGAGAATAATAACCGAACTTGACCGTTTCTCCAATAACGATCTTTCCAGCATCAGGGTCGCTTACTCCAGTGAGCATATTTAAAAAACTGGATTTACCGCTGCCGTTGTTTCCAATGATCCCAACACGCTCTCCGCGTTGAAATCGATACTCGAAATTTTCTGTGATCACCTTATCTCCAAAGGCTTTACTCACTTTGTGGAACTCGGCAATTTTAGTGCCTAAGCGCTCCATATTGAGCTCCAGTTGTAGTTCGTGTTGTTTTCTTCTTTGATGCGCTCGTGCTTTTATCTCGTGAAAGTCGTCTATACGAGATTTACTTTTGGTGGTGCGGGCCTTAGGCTGTCTACGCATCCAGTCGAGCTCTTTTTTGTAAAGCTGAACAGCCTTGTCAGTCTCCACTTCAAATTGCTCCAATCGCATTTGGCGCTTGTCTAGATAATAGGCATAATTACCTTTGTAAGAATACCACTGTCCATTATCGAGTTCTACGATCTCGTTGCAAACTCTATCTAAGAAATAGCGGTCGTGAGTTACCATAAATAGGCTCACTTTTTCGCGAGTAAAAAAAGCTTCCAGCCATTCGATCATTTGCAGATCCAAATGGTTGGTGGGCTCGTCTAAAATGAGCAGGTCCGGAATATTGATAAGCGCATGTGCCAAGGCCAGGCGTTTCTTTTGTCCGCCAGAAAGATTACTCACCTTTTGATCCAAGTCGTGTAACTGGAATTTAGAAAGCACGGTTTCTATGCGGTTCTCAAAATCCCAAGCCTGTGCCGCTTCCATAGCGTCAAAGGCCTTTTGCATAGCTTCCGCATCTTCTGGATTCTTTAATGCTAAATGATACTCGTCTATGATCTTAAGGGTAGGTGAGTCTGTGTGATAGATCGTCTCTTTGACCGTTAGATCGGCCTGCAGTTGTGGTTCTTGTGGTAAGTATGAAACTTTTAGGTCCTTTCTAAACACAACTTGCCCACTATCTGGAGCTTCTACCTGGGCTAGAATATTCAAAATGGCCGTCTTGCCTGTTCCGTTCTTGGCTACAAAACCAATTTTTTGTCCTTGGTTGATCCCAAAGGAAATATCTTCGAACAGCACGCGCTCCCCGTAGGCCTTAGCAATATGTTCAACTGAGACAAAATTCAATGCAGAAACTTTGGCTCAAAAATAATCAGAAAATACAGCATCCCCGGGATTTCTTTTTATTATTAGATGCGTTAGGTTATATTTGCTTTAAACTAGTTAAACACTTAATGAAGTCCGCCGTTTTATACGCCCTAGTGGCAGTTCTTCTTTCGTTCTCTTCTTGTATCCCAACCAAAAGGCTGACCTATTTGCAGGAGGACTTAGGATCAAATGATTCTCTGATGTCCGTTCGCAAAGTGACTCCACCTTATCGCGTGCAGGTAAACGATATGATAAGTATCCGGATCAAGGCATTAGATCAGGAACTTGTAGGTATGTTCAATCCGGTAGGAGAAAGTAATTTGAACGCTACAGGAGAAGAACGACTTTATTACGATGGTTTTACGGTAGATCAGCACGGAAATATCAGAGTGCCAACTCTTGGAGAGGTCAATGTGCTGGGTTACACTGTAGAAGAGATTCGAACTACCATAGAGGAACGTTTGCTATCCGAATATTTTAAGGAGGATGCCAATATTTTCGTAACCGTTAAATTGGCGGGAATTCGCTATGTCATTAATGGCGAAATAAACAGGCCCGGATCTAGTGTTATTTATCGAGATAGGGTTTCTATCATGGAAGCAATAGCCACTAACGGAGATATCCCTGTCACTGGAGATAAAACCAATATTGTTATAGTTAGACAGTATCCGCAGGGACAAAAAGTGCACCACATAGATCTAACTACCATAGATGCGGTGAATTCGCCTTATTATTACATACAACCGAATGACCTGATACTTGTGAATCCGCTGCCAGAAAAGTCCATCGGGACTGGAACCACCGGCTTGCAATCCTTTACAACGATCATCTCGGTAGTTACGGCCTTAACCTCTATTATTCTATTAGCGACCCGTTTGTAATATGAGTAAAGAGTTCGAAATAGAATCCCCCGAATATAATTTTGACTTTAAGGGCCTACTGGTTTCCTTATTGTCTAATTGGAAGCTTTTCTTAGTTTGCTTGGCTATTGCCTTTGGAGTTGCATATTATATCAATGTCCGCAAATTACCGGTCTACACTATGAGTAATATGATCTCCATTAAGGACGATCAAAACCCTTTTTTTACCACCAATACCAGTTTGACCTTCAATTGGGGTGGAACCACAGACAAGGTGAATACCGCTTTGATCATCTTGCGCAGCAGAACACATAATGAGGCTGTAGTAGACAGTTTGCAATTTTACACCAACTACCTGCAAGACGGTAAGTACCAGCGTACAGACGCATACAAATTGGTGCCCTTTGAGTATAAAGCAGACACCTCCAAGTACCAGGTGCTCAATGTCCCGATCACCATAACGGTTAAGGATACCTCCACCTTTGTTTTGGAGGCTAATTTTGATAGGGACAATTACCGTATCTCCCACTATGGTAAAAAGACCACAAGAAACTGGTCCCCAGAGAAGTCAACCTATAAAGGAGAATATAAATTTGGAGAGGCAATACGTTTACCCTTTTTAAATGGTGAGTTCCAGTACAAAAAGTTTCGCGGCCGTTTAAATACTCCCTACTATATTAGCTTTTCGAGTTACTATCAGGTGATCAATCGCTATAAGCGGATCAATGTCTTTAACGAATCAGACGGATCTTCTGTGCTGGTAATGCGATTAAATGGAAGCAACAAGGCACGTTTAGTGGACTATTTGAACGGTTCTGCTCAGATCCTTCAAGATAACCTCTTGGAGAGAAAGAATTTATTTGCCACCAAGACCATAGACTTTATCAATGAGAGTCTGGAAGATCAATCTCAAGAGCTCAGTGCGGTTGAGAATGAACTCAACGACTTTAAAGATCAGAACGGTATTTACAATCTGGGTCAGGAAGGGGCAGAGATCTCTACTAAATTGAGGACTTACGACCTAGAGATTGAACAGCTTG
>Ga0256829_1001496_pt1 | contig 19072 bp, 19 predicted proteins | sample 131447metaG_FD_185979 | JGI IMG/M metagenome (GOLD analysis project Ga0256829, IMG submission 185979) | Hydrothermal vent microbial communities from Lau Basin, Pacific Ocean - 131-447 | ecosystem: Environmental > Aquatic > Marine > Hydrothermal vents | place: Pacific Ocean: Lau Basin | collected...
TAGTTTATTGTAATTTATCAAGATTGTAGCATAGTTTGTTGATATTATTAGCAAAGTTTAATGGAAAAATCATTGTTTTGTTCCTTATTTAGTGTATGATTGTAGCAAAGTTTAATGGAAATGTCATGTAGATGTAATGAGCTAGAGATTCAAAAGTATAAAAATAGACTAAGTGACCCTTTCTTAGATAGAATAGACTTAAATATTGTAATGCAAAATGTAAGTAGTACAGATAAAGCTAGTTTAAGCTCTTTAGAGATGCACGAGATGGTTGTTAAGGCACATATGAGAGCAAAAAAACGTGGACAAAAAGGGTTTAATGCAAACCTAAGTGATAAAGAGATTAAGGAGTATTGTGCCTTAAGCCAAGAGGTTCAATCTATCTTAGATATAGCAATTTCGCGTTTCACACTCTCTTTTCGTAGCATAAAAAAGGTGCAAAAGGTAGCAAGGACTATTGCCGATTTGGCAAAGAGTGATACCATAGAAAAAGAGCACCTGATGGAAGCACTCTCTTATCGCAGACGTTAGCTAAACATTATAGTAAGTAGCATTTGGATGATATACCACTAATGCAGACGTACTTTGCTCAGGGTGAATCTGAAAAGTTTCACTAAGCTCTATACCAAACTCTTCAGGCTTTAAGAGGTTAAAGAGTGGGCGATTAAGCTCTAAGTCAGGACATGCGGCATAACCAAAACTATAACGGCTTCCTTGGTACTTGTTCATCTGTACATCTGCGAGAGTTGGTTTCTCTCCCTCTGCGATGTTGAGGTCTAGTCTTATCTGCTTATGGGCAATTTCTGCAAGGGCTTCAGCGAGTTCTACTCCAAGTCCATGAAACTGGTAGTACTCGGTGTAGTCACCTTTTTCATATATTTCTCGCTCTACTTCACTGAGCTTTTCACCAGCACTTACACAGGTAAGGGCGATAACATCGTGTCTATCTGCATGGAAGAAGTCACTTAGAGCACGATGCGGCTGTTTTCTCTGTCTAGGAAAAGAGAACTTCTCTACTGCATTTGCTCGTACATCTTCTAAACTCTCACGATTTATCTCTTTTTCACTGAAGTAACCTTCCGACTCATCAAATATAAGTAGTTCAGCATCATCACTACGGCAAGGCCAATATCCATAGATGATAGTAGGCTCAAAGAGTTTTTCATCTATAAATTGTTTTTTGAGTCGCTCATATGCTGGCCAAACAACTTCATCGAGTTGTTTCTGATACTCCTCTTTTTTCATCCCCTTAGAGCTATAGCCCCAGCGTGATTTAAAAAGTATCTTATGGTTTATCCACTCAAACGCCATCTCTATCTGTTGCTGAGTAAGTTTTATTTCACGTCTGCCCCAAAATGGAGGGGTAGGTACATTTACAGTACGATTAGGCATCTTTAGCTCTTCAAATGGAGGGATTATTACCTCTTGAAGCTCTTTTTTCTCAACTACAGGAGCATTAGGGTGAAGATTTGTATCTAGGTTTCCAGCTTCTATACGACTCATTGCCGTTACACCATCAAAAGCATCTTTGCAGTAAAATATAGGTCCACCGTAAGCTGGACGACAGTAGTCATCAATAAAACTACGAGTAAGAGCTGCCCCTCCTAAAAGAATAGGAATAGTAATACCTTTTTCTTTGAGTGTTGTGAGGTTTTCTAGCATCACTTGCGTTGACTTCACAAGAAGCCCACTCATACCTAATGCTGAAACATGCCCCTGCTCCATGTTTTCTAAAAAGCTATCAAGATCAACTTTGATACCGAGATTATTGACCTTGTATCCATTGTTAGAGAGGATGATATCTACTAGGTTTTTTCCAACATCATGTACATCCCCTTTTACTGTTCCAAGAGCAAGAGTAGTATCTACCTCTTTTTCTACCTTTGGTAGGTAAGGGTTGAGGTGATCGACTGTCTTTTTCATAGTCTCAGCTGATTGGAGTACGAAAGGGAGCTGCATCTGTCCACTTCCGAAGAGTTCTCCTACAACTTTCATAGCATCTATAAGTATTTCATTCACAATAACTTCTGGTTTAATGTTATGACGAGCCTCTTCAACAAGAGGGATCATTCTATCCTTGTCTCCATCCATGAGAAGTTTCGCTATTTTCTCCTCTTCACTCATGGCGAGATACTCTTCATCTACAGCATCATTATCCACAGCTTCTTTTGTACTAAAGTGCTCTATAAACGCAAAGAGGGCCTCTCCATTTGGCTGGCGGTTGAATATAAGATCATCACAGATTTTTTGATCCTCTTCGCTGATTTTATTGATAGGGATGATATGTTTGACATTGATGATGACCGAAGTAAGTCCAGCTTCTATACAGTGGTGTAAAAACATAGAGTTTAGGTATGGTCTGGCATCTTTATCGAGTCCAAAAGAGATGTTTGAAAGACCTAGTGTCGCACTTACTTCTGGGTGTTTTTGACGAAGTGCTCGAATAGCTTCTATGGTGTTAATACCAGCATTCCAGTACTCTTCATCTCCACTTCCTAGTGTAAAAGTAAGCACATCAAAGATAAGATCCTCTTTTTTAAGACCATGTCTATTAGTAGCAAGATCGATGATACGATCTGCGACTTTGAGTTTATCTTCTACAGTTTTTGCCATTCCCACTTCATCGATAGTAAGACAGACAAGAGAGGTACCAAATTTCTTAGCCAGTTGACAGACTGCATCAAACTTTGGTTCTCCATCTTCAAGGTTAACAGAGTTGAGAACCGGCTTTCCACCTATGTGTTTAAGAGCAGTCTCCAGCCCTTTTGTGGAAGTTGAGTCAGGCATAAGAGGCAGGGCAATCTTTTGATTATACATCCCTATAACTGCTGTCATATCTTTTGTCTCATCACGTCCTGCAAAACCAACATTAACATCTATCATATGGGCACCGGCACGTACTTGTTGCTGTGCTACAGAGAGAGTACCCTCGTAATCTTCGGCTAAGAGAAGTTCACGGAAAGCTTTACTTCCTGTGGCATTTGAGCGCTCTCCCATGAGAAGTGGGGCTGGTTCTTGCTTGAGTAGGGTAGTGTTAAAGAGTGAGGCTATAGAGGTCTCATGGCTACCTGTTGCTACTTTTGGAGTTTTGCTAGTAACGGCATTTACTAAAGCACGGATATGCTGAGGTGTAGTTCCACAACAACCTCCTAAGAAACTTACACCATCGTAGTTTAAAAACTTCTCCTGTTGTTCTACAAACTCATCTGGTCCCATTGGATAGTAAGTATAGCCTCCACGGTTTTGAGGTAGACCTGCATTTGCATGAACAGAGATAGGTTTATGCCAAAGTTCAGAGAGAGTTTTCACATGCTTTAACACCTGTTCAGGACCTGTTCCACAGTTAAACCCAAGACTTAAAATGTCAAAAGGCTCTAGTATAGTAGCAATAGTTGTAGCATCAGTACCGATAAGCATAGTTCCACTCAGCTCGATAGTCACAGAGACCATGATAGGAAGTTCGGTTTGCATCTGGCGGTTTGCCTCTTGACATGCATGCAGAGCTGCTTTTATCTGGAGCGGATCTTGACAAGTCTCAAGGAGAAATATATCTGCACCACCATCGATTAGCGCCATACAAAACTCAGTATATCCTGCATACATTGCATCATAAGTAATATGCCCTAGAGAGGGAAGTTTTGTTCCTGGCCCAACACTTCCAAGACAAAAACGTGGTTGCTCTGGTGTAGAGAACTCTATACACTTCTGTTTTACAAGCTCTGCTCCAGCCCTTGTAAGCTCATAGGCACGATCTCCTATTTGGTATTCATCTAGTACCCAAGAGAAAGAGCCAAAAGTATTTGTTGTAATGAGGTCCGCACCAGCAGTGAGATATGCATGAAAAATCTCGTTGAGAATTTCGGGTGCTGTAACATTTAAGAGCTCGTTACACCCCTCCTTACCTTCCCAAGCTGCTTCACTTATCTTATCATCGCGTTGTTGGAGCTGTGTCCCCATAGCCCCATCTATAATGAGTGGGCGTTTTTTGATTGTGTCTAAAATATATTGTTTAGTATTCATAACTTGATTTTACCATTTTTGCGCATAAAAAATTCTTTTAAGAAAAATATAGATTTTTATAGATATAATAGGAAACAAAAACAAGATAGGAGTTTATTATGTTGAAAAAAGTTTTAGCAACATCTTCAGTAGCTCTTTCACTTATGATGAGTGGATGTGGCAACAACAGTGAAAGTACATGTCGCATGGATGTACAACTCTCAATAGATAAAGGGAACTATACTCAAGCGATAGATGCTCTTAATGGTAGTTGTTCATCAGCATTTACACAGAGTGATAAAAATTATAATTTAGCAACAGCTTATATGGGTAAAGCAGGTTTAAGTGCAAGTGATGTACTAAAAATTATTATGGATGCTGATAACACAAGTGGATCAGGAAATGATAATACATTTTCAACTTTTATCTCAAGTTTTAATGATAATAAAAGTAAAAATGCAACTGTTTATCTGCAAGATGCACAGGATTTTTATCTCAAGTCCATTGCACACGATGGGAAAGATACCATTAATACATTATGTACCCAATCAGATCTCAATAGTAGTGAAAGTACACGACTAAGCAGTGCTTGTCTCTATCTAGGTTTCAATCAAACATTGCAAACTGTGAATACAATTACACTCCTAACAGGAGATGTAGGTACTTTAGTCTCTTCTATTGATAATAATAGTAGTACAGTGCCATTAGATATGCAAGCTAGTTTAGATGCTCTTTCTTGGGCGACAAGTACAAATTCTGTGCCAAACAGTTTTACTGTAACTGCATCAAATATTACAATAAATGAGAATAATGTAACGGCTTTATCTCTTGTATCTCCCTCTGGAGAAATCTTTTATAGATTGGCACAGAATGATGTAAGAGGTAGCAAGAACAGTACAATTTTAACTGATGGTTATTGTGATGTAAATGGAAGTAAAGATAACTGTAAGGGTATTGAGAAGAATGATGGTAGTATAGATACTACAAATTTTGCTGCAGCAAGCTGTTATGCATGTCCCGTAGATTTCGGTAACAACAGTACACAAAATGTTGCTGAATTATTAGTGAGTACACTCAATGGTGGAACAGATGCCATTGCAAATGTCTCAAATGACCCTGATATTATGGATAGTGTCAACAGCTTCAAAACGGATTTAGGTGTGAGTGCTGATGCAAATGTAACTGTTCAAGATATATTAGACTATCTCAATAAATAAGGAATAAAAAATGAAAAGATTACTACCTCTCTCGTTTATAGCTCTTAGTTCTCTGCTTCAAGCAGATATGGCGATCCAAGAATTTATTTATAAAGATGCCCGTATAATGGGTGCTGGTGCGGCAAATACTGCTGTTGGTGGCTACTCGAGTTCTCTCTTTTACAATCCGGCAGGACTGATTAACATCAAAAAATCACATGGCATGGAGGCGGAACTTTTAGGTTTAAGTGTTACAAGCTCATCTCAAACACAAAATTTTGTTAATGATTTAAGTGATGCTAGCGATAGTGAAGTTATCGATGTGATGAAAAAGTATTCAGGTGATGCTTTTAATGAAGATCTAGCAAACTATAGTTCTTTTTCGTATCATATGGATTCAAATATAGCCTATTCTATAGGTATTCTTGCATCTGGAGATATCAACTTTATTCCTCATGCGAATGAAGGAACTAATGGACTTTTAGAGACTCACTCTAGAGTATATGGTGGTGTTACATTAGGTGCTGCTTATGAATTAGACAATGTGTTAGATGGGAGTGTTACACTTGGTGTGGGTGCTAAGTATATCCAGCAAAAATCTTATGAGGTTGGTTTGACTGAGTCTGAGGTTATTCAACACAAGGACGATTTGTTAACTTATCTTCAAGATACCTATGAAGTGGACAATTCAGGATTTGGCATAGATTTAGGTGTTTTGTATAAACCCTCGTTTCTTGCTTCGTGGCACCCCTCTTTTGGTGTGAGTCTAATGAATATAGGAACACTAAACTTTACTGACTCCTATGGTGCACAGCCTATGACTCTCAACTTTGGTGCAGCTATCGCACCTAAAATTTCTTGGTTAGATTCCCTTTGTGTCTCACTTGATTATGTAGATGCCTTGAATGCACAGCAGATGAGAATAAGAAACTATAATCCTTATTATAGTAATGATCAGTACGATAATGCTGATGTAGAGTTTGACATGCTACAGCATATTCGTGCTGGTGTAAGTGCTGGTATTATAGATAATGAGTGGTTTTTATTGACACTTAATGGTGGGCTTTATCAAGGTTCTTATACTGCTGGTTTTGATATGCAAGTCACAGTGTTAAAGTTACAATTTGCTACTTATCAAGAACAGTTAGGCTCACAAGTTGGACAGTTAGAAGATAGAAGATATATGGCTCAATTAGGTATAGGTTGGTAAATTATCACAAAATAATTACATAAGCAAACAAAATTATTATAATTACTATTATTTATAATAATTTTACTTATTTAAGTATTGATACTCCTAAGTTGATGGTATAATGTCATAAATGAATAGTATGGAGTATAAATATGAGTGAAAAGAAAAAAGATTTTAAAATACCATCGCCGTGGAGACATAAACGCTATGTTGTGTATTCAATAGCAACCATTGTTTCTCTCGTCCTTCCGTGGATTGTCATTAATGGCAACCACTTTTTTCTTCTTAGTTTTGATAAAATGAAGTTGCATTTAGCATTTGTACAGTTTGATATGCAACAGTTATATCTTATGCCTTTTCTTTTAATGCTTCTTTTTCTTGGTATCTTTGGGATGACTGTTGTTGGTGGACGTGTCTTTTGTGGTTGGGTATGTCCTCAAACAGTTTTTCGTGTCATCTATCGTGATCTTATAGAGACAAAGATTCTCAAGCTACGTAAACGTATTAAAAACAAACAGCAAGAGCCTGATATGTCTAAGCCTGAGAATAAGGTGAAAAAAGTTATCGCTGTCCTTATTTGGTCTGTGTTAGCGGTCATTGCGGGTGCTGACTTCATCTGGTATTTTATACCTCCTGAAGATTTCTTTAAATACTTAGCAAATCCTATGGATCATACAACTACTTTTGGTTTCGTTCTTGGTGTAGCATTCTTTCTTATTTACGATATTGTGTTCTTAAAAGAGAACTTCTGTATCTATGTATGCCCTTACTCTCGTGTTCAGTCCGTACTTTATGATGACCATACAGTAATGGCACTTTATAATGAGCATAGAGGTGGACATATTTACGAAGGACATGAAAAAAAGTTTACAAAACAAAAAGAGATTCAAGTAGAAGAACCTCAAGCAGAGTGTACGACCTGTGAATCTTGTGTGACGGTATGTCCGACGCATATCGATATCCGTCAAGGTCTACAGCTTGAGTGTATCAACTGTTTAGAGTGTGTGGATGCTTGTACAACAGTTATGGGTAAACTTGGGAAACCTTCTCTTGTAACATGGTCAAGTGATTATGAGATAGTAGATCAAAAAGGAAAAACAAAATATTTCCGTCCTAAGGTTCTTGCTTATATTGCACTGCTTGTTGGTATTAGTATCATTCTCGGGGTGATGGGAAGTAAAAAAGAGCATATGCTTCTTAATATCAACAAAGAGACCCGTCTTTACTCGACAAAAGCTCTTCCTGATGGTAAGGTCCGTGTTGATAACTCATTTGTATTTTTATTACAAAATACAGAGCATAATAAAATGAAGTTTTACTTTGATGTTATCCCTCCAAAAGGCATGAAAGGAAAGATTATTATCGTAAAACCAGCAAAACCTTTTATGGCAACTCCTGGTGCTAAGAAGAAGAAGATTGTTACCCTTAGAACGACTGATGTCCTTGTAGATGATAAAAGAAAAGACACTATTATCCCTATTACGATTCATGCTTATGCTTTAGATGCTAATGGCAGTAAAAGTACAAAAATTTCTGTCTATAGAAAATCTACTTTTACATACCCAAAAGAGAGTGTTTTAAAGGCAGCAAAATAATATTTTAGAACCTCTACTTTTTCTTAAACTTTTTGTGGTCTTAGTCACCACAAAAGGAAATAACTCCTTTTATCCATGATTATCAACAAAACAAAAATAATATTTTGCTATAATGTCACTCAAAGTTCTCGGACTTGTTAAAATTATCAAAGGATAAAAATGGCTTTTTCAGCAGAAAATAGAAAAGGTACGATTTCTGGTATTATATTTGTTGCAATTTTTGCAGCGGCAGCAACTATGATAGCAGATTTAGCACCAATAAAAGCACTTGGTATTTCTCCCTTAGTAGTCGGTATCGTTATGGGTATCTTTTATGCAAACACTCTACATCAACATATTCCAAGCGAATGGGGAACAGGTATCACTTTTTCAGGAAAGAAAATCCTGCGTTTTGCAATTGTATTTTATGGATTTCGTGTTACATTTCAACAAATTATGGCTGTAGGATTAAGTGGTTTCACTGTTTCTGTTATTATGCTTACAACTACTTTTCTCCTCGGTACATATCTTGGTATAAAAGTTTTTAAAATGGATAGAGATACATCCATGCTAACAGCAGCTGGTGGTGCTGTATGTGGTGCAGCAGCAGTTTTAGCAACGGAGCCAGTTCTTGAAGCTGAAGGTCATAAAACGGCAGTTGCTGTTTCTATGGTTGTTCTCTTTGGTACTATCTCTATGTTTCTTTATCCAGTGCTTTATACTACTATTATAGAAAATGCGACAGGTTTTTTACATATGACACCTGAGCAATTTGGTATTTATACAGGTGGAACTATTCATGAGGTTGCACAAGTTGTAGCAGTTCCTGCCTCTATCCCAACATCAACTATTCATGATACAGTCATGGTAGGTGGTATGGCAATGTCTCCTGAAGAAATGCATACTCAAATGGCAAACTCAGCGGTAATTGTAAAAATGACTCGTGTTATTTTAATCGCTCCAATGCTTATAGTTCTTGGTCTTTATCTCTCTATGCAAGCGAAAAAAGCTGGAGGGGAAGGTAATGGTTTAACACTGACTATTCCTTGGTTTGCAGTTTACTTTGTTGGTATGGCAGGATTTTATTCTATTTTAGTAACATACTTTGGGCTTAAAGCAGATACTCTTTCAAGCACAGCAGTACTTCTTAACTCTATTATTGGAAATATTAATCAAGTAGATACTTTCCTTCTTACTATGGCGATGACAGCTCTTGGTATGGGAACAATCTTTTCTAAATTTAAAGGCTTAGGTCTTGCACCACTTTATACTGCAGGTAGTATGTTTGTATGGCTTGTTGTTGGTGGATTTATTGTAACAAAGGCTGTTACTGCAATTTTATAAGCACTTTTTTTAAGGCTACTATTTAAAAAAAGAGTATATAATCTTATAAAAATAGTTCATAGGAGTCAGAAGTTATGTCGCACTTACCTAGTACACTTAACTCTTTTTGGCTCTGGAGAGAAATCTCCTCGAAACTCGGTGTCTCTAATCCTGCTTATAAGTACTGGAAAAATACACTGAGTCTCAAACTCAATAACAAATATGTCTTTTTAAAAAAAGACACACTTCCTCAGAAACATCTTCATATTCAAGAGATACTTACGGACCTTTCTGGACACCTTCCTATTAAGTTCGCATCGGATCAACTTCATGTAAATGAACATCTTTTTTCAAGTGATAAAATGAAACTTCATAAAGAATTTGAGTATAAGTTTGTCGAAGATGTAAAGTTTGTAAACATTAGGAAATTTTTTCGTGAAAATGGCATAAGAGTAGGAAAAAATTCTCTTGTGCAGTTGGGGAAACTTAGAGATTTAGAGTTTACACCTGAGTCCACATTTTATAGACTCAAAGATGACTATGCGGTAGTGGTTTACGACTGATGAACTCTTTTTTTATTGAGTATCGTGATCCTCTTTTCTCGATAATTGTATTTTTTGTTATTGTCTTTATGATAGCTTTTTTCTCTTACTGGTGGAATAAATATCGTTATAGTGAAGACACGAAATATCTTACAAACTTTTTAGATCAGTTCTCTACTCTTCCCTCAAAAGAGGAACTTCGAGTACTCATAACAAGTGGTGATCTCTCTGAAAAATCATGGCTTCTTCTTGCTACTTCATACTATAAAAATGGAGATTACGAGAAGAGCATCGAAATTTATAATGAACTTCTGAAAATCTGTAATCATGAAAGTAGATTAGAAACTATGTATCTTTTAGGAAAGACTTATTTTAAAGCGGGATTTTTAGAGCGTTCAAAGCAGATATTTTTGGAGATACTTAAAACTACTCCTCGTACACCAGAAGCTTTGAAATATCTTCTTTTAGTCTATGAATACATGCGAGATTATCAGTCTGCCTTAGAAGTTTTGGAGCCACTTGATGAGCTAAAGAAAGATATAACCTTAGATACAGTGTACCTACAGACCTTAGCACTTCTCAATGAATCAAAACATACACCCCAAGAGAAAGTTACACTGCTCTTAAACAGTTATAAAAAGCATCATCAACTTGCTTATATGATATTTGAGTATATATTTAGAGTGAATCCTCTCTTGGCATGGGAGCATTTTGATAGCTCGAAGAGTGCATTATTGAGTGATATACTTTGGAGAATTGACCCAAAGGATTTGAATTTAGATATAATTTCACAAAATGGATATCTTCGGGAACTTTATACGGCTCGTGGCGATATAACACTTGCACAGAGTAGTGCAGTTTTTGAACTTGATGTACTTATAAAACTCCAGGGTAAAGCGAGTGCTACTTTGAGTTTTGAGTATATTTGTGAAAACTGTAAAAAGGTGTACCCCTTTGCATTTCATCGCTGTGCGTCCTGTCACTCTATAGACACTTCTCGTGTTGAATGGAGCTTGAGCAAGGATTACTACAAAGATTTTAGTCAGGAAAACAACTCATTTCAGTAAGAGAATAATTAGAAAATAGAAGAGGCCCCTTATGAATAAGAATATTAAAACATTAGAAGAACAACTCAATTATAAGTTTGAAGACAAGTCGCTTATTATTGAAGCGCTGACACATAAGAGTTACAAGCAGCCCTACGATAATGAGCGTTTAGAGTTTCTAGGCGATGCTGTACTTGATCTCATCGTAGGTGAGTACCTTTTTGTAAAGTTTAGAAAATCAGATGAGGGGAAACTCTCAAAGATCAGAGCATCACTTGTGAATGAGACAGGTTTTGATAAGCTTGCCCGTGCACTTAACTTGGGTGATTATATACTTCTTTCAAATGCCGAAGAGAATAATGGTGGCAGAGAGAAATCCTCTCTGCTTTCCAATGCTTTTGAAGCAGTTATGGGTGCTATCTATCTTGAAGCTGGCCTTGATGTTGTGAGTAAGATAGCGATAGATCTTATCGAGTCAAATCATGATGAGATTTCACTTGATTCACTCTTCCGTGATTTTAAAACAACACTTCAAGAGCTTACACAAGCTCGTTTTGGGATTACTCCTGAGTATAGAGTACTCTCCAGTCGTGGACCTGATCATCTTAAAGAGTTTGAAGTAGGTGTTTTTATAGAAGGTAAAGAGTATGCTCGCGCTATAGGTAAAAGCAAAAAAATAGCACAACAAGAGTCTGCAGAAGTAGCAGTTAAAATACTCAAAGGGGAGCAGTAGTGAATAGTTTTGGAATCAAACTTCGTTTTAGTACATTTGGCGAGTCGCATGGAAAAGCACTAGGCTGTCTTCTTGATGGTGTTCCTGCCGGACTAAATATAGATGAAGAGTTTATCCAGAGTGAACTTGACCGCCGTAAACCGGGAAAGAGTGAGTTTGAAACTGCTCGTAAAGAGGATGATAAAGTGGAGATTTTAAGTGGTGTTTTTGAGGGTAAAAGTACTGGTACTCCCATAGCTATGGTCATATTTAACACAAATCAAAAGTCAAAAGATTACACAAATATCAAAGATATTTTTCGCCCGGGACATGCTGACTTTACTTACTTTCATAAGTATGGAATAAGAGATTATCGTGGTGGTGGACGTAGCTCTGCTCGTGAAACTGCTGCTCGTGTTGCTGCTGGTGCTATTGCAAAACTTATGCTTAAAGATTTAGGTATAAGTGTGAAGAGTGGGATTAGTGAAGTTGCTGGGATTAAGAGTGAAGTGTTTGACTACGAGTCTGCAAAGAATAGCATCATATATGCACTTGATAGTAAGGCTGAAGTTACTCAAAAAGAGGCGATACTTAAGGCTAAAAATGAGCATGATTCTGTAGGTGGCGTTTCTCGTGTACTTATAGAAGGTGCACCTATTGGGCTAGGACAGCCTCTTTACTATAAACTTGATGGTGTTTTAGCAGATGCTATGATGGGTTTAAATGCTGTAAAAGCTGTAGAGATAGGGGATGGTGTTTTAAGTGCTCGAGCTACAGGTTCTACCAACAATGATGCAATTCGTGCAGATGGATTTGAATCAAACCATGCAGGGGGTATTTTAGGTGGTATAAGCAATGGGGATGATATAGTTCTTAATGTTTATTTTAAACCAACTCCTTCTATCTTTAAGGAGCAACATACAGTGACTACAAGCAACGAAGAGGTTGACTTCTCGCTCAAGGGAAGACATGATCCTTGTGTGGCTATTAGAGGCACTGTAGTGTGTGAATCAATGGCTGCTCTTGTCATAGCGGATATGTTACTGCTTAATATGGGCTCACATATGCAAGGACTTGTAAAATACTATAACTAAGGAATTTTTATGTCAAAAATATACAAAGATGAACATAGTGACGAGTGGTTTTTTTCTGATGATAGCTATATCTTAAGTGAGACAGATGATAAAGGGATTATTCTCTATGCAAATGAACTCTTTTGCGAAATAGCTGGATATACATTAGATGAGCTCATTGGAGAGCCTCATAACATAGTACGGCATCCAGATATGCCAAGAATTGCATTTAAGGGCTTATGGGATGATATCCAGACTAAAGGATTTTGGACAGGTATTGTAAAGAATATACGAAGAGATAGAACTTTTTACTGGGTCTATGCTACTGTACTTAGAAGAGTACATTCAAATGGTGATGTTACATATCTTTCTGTGAGAAGAGTTCCAAGCAGAAGTGATGTTACTGAAGCTATAATGCTTTATGCAGAGTTGCGAACAGTTGAGTAGATTTCAAGTAAATAGAAAGCTACTCCGTCATATCCTTAATAATCTTTTCAATGTAACCTTGTGCTTCACGAAGTTTTTTTGTTCCCTCTTCATCATCTCTCATATTAAGAGTAGTAATCCAGTTTTCAACTGAAAGAAATCCCATATGCATCTTACTTTCATCAGTTTTCTTGTAGATAAAGAAAGAACATGGAGCCCAAGCACCAGCTTCTGGGTGAGTTTTAGATACTGGGTAGATTACATCAAACTTACAGATTGAGTAAGTATGGTAAAAATCATAAACACCAGTGTAACCGCGATCATCAAAAATCTCTTCTTGAACATTTGTATAGTTTGGTAGTAAGAAACCTAGAGGTTCCATCTCGCCTTCGAACTCAGCTTCAAAATCATCAATAAAATCAGAAGGAGATTGTCCATCATAATTTACTTCCATTTCAAAGTTAGTTGCTAATGTCTTATTAGGGAATTTCACAGTATGATTTAGTTCTTTAAATGTACCGTTTGGCATAGCAGCCTTAAGTGCTTTGTGGATTAGATCACTGTATTCTATCAGGTCTGGATCAGTTATTGGTATATCAACCGCCCTAGCCATACCGTTGATTGTTAATGTGGAGATATTCATTGAACCATCTTTCGCTTCCCAGATTGACATTGTAAGCGGTGTTAGTGCACCAAAACTAGGGTACTTCTTGATAAGTTTAAATGTTAGGTCATTGTTAATATACATTGCAAGGTTATAAACTTTATAGTTTACTTTTCCAAATCTTGCTTTGAAAGGTTTATTCATGTCATTATTACCAGGAATACTTAAACCTGTAGCATCAAATGCATCTTCAATAGACTTTGTTGTAATCTTTCCATCTATATTAGCTGAAGTGAAAACTTGTACATCTTGAATCTTCTTAGGTTTTTCTGCTACTGATGCTGTTGCCATAGAACCGTTACAAGCAACTAGCAACATTGTAATAAGTGTAGCCATAATTAATGTGTATATTTTCTTCACATTTATTCCTTTGTGTAAATAATTGCTTTGATTCTAGCATTATTAATATATAATATATATTAATAATTCAATATTTCTACTCTATCGCCTACTTTGATTTCATTCTTACCATTTATAACTTTTGTGAATATTCCTCTATCATTTTTTAAAAGTTTAGGAAGTTTAGAATCAACACTAGAGAGACCTTTACAGAGAGTACAGTTTTGTGTTATTTCTAAAATAGTTTCTCCTATTTTTACTCTATCCCCAGACTTGAGATGATAAGGACTTACATCTATTAGAATATTTTCTCCAAGAGAACCCGTGTCAATAGTTATACTGCTCTCTTGTGCGAGTTTATAACTTTCAAGAGAAGTAAGTAAAATTGAACGCATAAGATTTTTATTGTAAAATTTGTCATTATGTATGCCAAATTCATCAAGAAAAATCTTATCTACCTTGAGTCTTGTTTTGTCTGCATTGTCTTTTGTAATAAAAAGTTCTAGTACTTTTCCTGTCATATTGTGCTCTTGTTATTGAAGTTTATTTGTGCAAGTTGTTGAGAGTAGAATGAAGTGTGTATAGTAGTAAAGAGAAGGCGATTTATAAAATCGCTTCATCTTTGTAAAATCATTATTTGATTTTAGCTTTACCTTTACCAGTCTTACCTTTACGGTCAATCCAGCTCATCTTAAGTTTATCACCCTTTTTAAAACCATCAGCTTTAAGTTCAAACTTCCAGATAGGATTTTTAGATAAAAACTGTGAAGTTGAGAAATCAACTACTTGAATACCGTTAATTTCACCATTGAGGTGAACGATAAAGTTCGCATCTTCTCTGTTTCCAGTTTTTTTCTCCATCATATTAAATGTAGTCATACCATGCTTTGCCATAGCTTTAACTTTAATAACACCATTTTTTAATTTTGCTTTTATTTTCATAATATACCTTTATTAGTTAATTTTCTGTAAAAAGATGAAGGGATTAACCTTCACAACCACCAAGTGCAACATCTAAAGTTTTCTTAGCAGCATAGAGCTTGCCATCTTTACCTTTAGCAACAACAGTTATAGTACCTGATTTACCCATCTTAATCTTGATAGAGTATTTGTTTATACTGTACTTGTTTGTAGTGATTGCCATTACAGCAGACTCAGGGTTAGCATCTTGAAGTACAAGAATACTTTCAACATCTAAATCAGTTGAAAAATCAACAGGGACAGCCCCACCATTACTTGCAACATCAGGTGTTTTAAGTGTTACACCCTCCATTACTAAATCACTAGTACCATACATACCTTTAATAGCATCATCAACTGTTTTTGCTGACCATGTAGCCGGCTTAGTCTTTCTGTAGTCTTCTGCTTTTACACTAGCAGGTACAACAGCTAAAGCTAATGCACCTAGAGTTAAGTTTAAAAAATTTCTTCTTTCCATAATTATTCCTTTTGTTAAGTTTACTTGCCGTTGATTAAGTAATCAACAACAGTTTTAAAATCTGCATCAGAGAGTGAAGATCCACCCTTCGCTGGCATACCACCATCGGTACCATGAATACCTTTTTTGTAGACACTGTCAATTCCATCTGCGAGATAAGGAGCCCAGTCAGATTTAGCACCTAGACCTGGACCTACACCATTTCCATGACACATTTCACAAGTGTTTTTATATACAGCGGCAGCATCAACTGCAACTTTCTTCTCTTTTGGAAGACTTCTAACATCACTCATTGGAGGTAAAAAGTCTTTAATTCCACCATTTTTGATATAGATAGTTCTTGCTGTCTCTTTCTGACAGTTTGTCATACAACGCACAGCACCTTTTTTAAGGTTTTGTGCACCAAAGTTTGTTGGATTTGCATAGTATGCACGCACATCATTTAATGCATCTGGACCATCTATATTTGGTTCAAACCCATCTCTATTAGGCATTTTGATTTTTAAGAATTTTTCACGATTAAGTACATAATCATCATCAACATCCACACCATCAATTTTCATCTCATTTATATTTAAGATATATGCAACTAGAGAGTATACCTCATCATCAGTTAATGATTTTGTAAATGGGTGAGGCATACCATCTTTTATGTACCAAAAAAGAGTACTAGCTTGTGGCCAGTAAGAACCAAATTCACGTACAGGTCCATCAGCTTCTGGATCTTTCCATCTATTGTTTGTTAAAGTCTTTTGTAGGTCATATGCATTTCCTTTGGAAAGTGAAGGGTATCCACCACCACCAGAACCGAAGTCACCATGACATGCAACACATTTTGCATCATAAATATCACTACCTTCATCAGCAGTACCGCTTCCTTCTGGTAAACCAGTACCATCAGGCATGATATCTGTATTCCATGCAGCTAACTCATTAGCCGTAGGAACTCTACCATTGTTGATTTTAGGTGCATCAGCAGCTACTTGTGGGTTTACATAGTAAGGACCAGTTTTGCCATTCATTACTGGGTAAGTGCTTCCGCCATCAATAGTTGCTTTACCATTTACTTCAGTAGTTGTATTTGAAGTAGATGCACTACCTCCCATACAACCAGCTGTTAAGACTGCTAAAGCGGCTGCTGTAGACGCACTAAGTATGAGTTTTTTATTGAACTTAAGCATCTTTCACCTCTTTCATTGTTCTAATTTCTACATGGTTGATTTTACCAGTTTCAGTAACTTCCCATGTCTCAACTGCATTTCTATGATAAACTGCTTCAACACCCATTACACCCACTTCTTGATCAATTGTAGGTTGAATATATCCAGCATCATCCATAGCACGAGAAGTAAGAAGAAGTTTCTCACCCTTCTTGTATGTATGCATATATGACCAACGAGTCCAAGATTTTGGAAGGACTAAACCTTTTAGATCTGCTTTAATATAATTACGACCACCATCAAATGATAGATCTACACCTGTTATTGTTCCCATTCCAGACCATGCAAGTCCTTGAATCTCTACAATATCACCATCTCTTAATGAAGTCCAATCGATTTCAGGAGATGGAGAAGTTACTGTTGAGTTTACTTCGTTTGCATAGAAATGTTGGATCGCTTTACCTGTTGGCTTAAGATCCGTATATTTAGAAGTCTCTTCTTTACAATACCAAGGTTCTGTAGAAAATTCTAAACGCTTTAACCATTTAACACATAAGTTTCCTTCCCAACCTGGAAGTAAAATACGTACTGGATATCCTTGCTCTGGACGAAGTGCTTCACCATTTTGTCCCCAAACTATCATAGCATCATCCCAAACTTTATCGATTGGAATTGTTCTACCCATTTCAGAACTATCAGAACCTTCAGCTAACATCCAAAGTGCTTCTTTTTTCACACCCAAGTCAGCTAAAATAGTTTTTAAGTAAGTTCCTGTCCATTCAGCTGAAGACATAAAACCTTTTGCAAATTGAACAGAGTTAAACTGCGGCCCTCTCCACTCTTGTCCACCATTTGCTGGACACTCAATGAAGTGAGTACGAGTCACACTAGGGTAACGTTTGAGTTGCTCTAATGTAAGAACAATAGGCTTTTCAATAAGACCATGAATCATTAAACGGTATTCTGCAGGATCTACATGTGCAACACCACCATGTGAACGTGAGAAAAAGAGACCATTTGGAGTAATAATCCCCATTGATTCTTGAATAGGAGTAACAGCGATAGATGCTCTGAAGTTTCCAGAAGCAAGTAGTTTAGTGTTTCTTCTTAGTACATTATGCTCATACTTTGATGGCATGCCGTATCTATTCTTAGTAACTGGGTCACCCCATTTTTGTCCCCATGGGACATGGTGCATGATAGCAGGATCATCAGCTCTAGCGTTTGATGATATAAGAGATGTTCCAGCTATAGCAGTTACTGACGCAGCTGCTTTTTTGAAAAAATCTCTTCTATCAATCTCTTGATTAGATTTTTTATTATCCACATTTTCTCCTTTAAAGGTTGTTATTGCTTATTTTTAAATTGAATATATTACTCTGTTGTTTAAATGCACAAAGCTTTTTACCCTCACATTATGCCATGTTATGCTTAAGTATATATTTATGATTTAGGGCATTTAAGGGTTTTGTGATAGAAAAATATAATAATGGTGAATTATTAGGCGAAAGGTGCTACAAAAAGTAACATTCTGAAAAAGTCTATTTTTTCAGAATACCCATTATAAGGTAATTATTGTTAGTTTTATCGTGAAAAAATATCACATTATAGGCTTCATGAGGGATCTCTTTTATATTTTCATCATTAAAGAGAGCGGATTGCTTATATTTGTGTGCTTTGGTTGGAAGGTTGACTAAAATTGTATCAAGATAAAGTTTAAACTTTTTAGTTGCCAAAAAGTCTTCAAGTGCGAACTCATCTAAAATATCTTTAAGCTGTTTCTCATAAGTTGGGGTACATAAAATCTGCATACTATTTCTCTTTTGTTTTGAGCCAGTCTGAAATCTCTTTCATACTGGCAAAGAGTTGTTTTGTACTGCTCTTATCAGCCTTATAGGCATCTAAATCTTTTTGCATAGCTTCTACTAACTCTTCTTGTGACATTTTTTACTCTTCTTCTGCTTCATCATCTACAGGTTTTGGATTACCAAGAATGACATCTACATCGTCGCTGAGTGAAGTAATATCATCAATAGCATCTTGATAGATTTCAACTTGTGCATCTGCATCTTCTTCTTCATCTGCTGCACTGTTTGCTTCATTGAGTGAGTCTATGATCATATAAGCCTTAAATGGCATACCGTAATTGTAAGCTATTTTTCCACCCATTTTTCCTTGATAAAGTGTTGTTGCCATAACTCCAATCACTAAAATAACAGAGATGGCTTGGATAGCATAGTTGTGTATTCTGCAACCAATAACTTTAATAAGAGCTATAATAGCCATAGCTATAGCAAGATAGAGACCTAATTTTTTGTGTGCAAGAAGTGTTGCCTGTCCGGCATCACTAAGATATTTATAGACTTCAGGTCCTGCTTGACTTCCTGT
>Ga0256829_1001497_pt1 | contig 19063 bp, 18 predicted proteins | sample 131447metaG_FD_185979 | JGI IMG/M metagenome (GOLD analysis project Ga0256829, IMG submission 185979) | Hydrothermal vent microbial communities from Lau Basin, Pacific Ocean - 131-447 | ecosystem: Environmental > Aquatic > Marine > Hydrothermal vents | place: Pacific Ocean: Lau Basin | collected...
TGTTAAGCCGTGCGGTTTCAGTGATAATGTCCAGTCGTGCCTTTCTCAACAAGGTACGCTCTCCCTTGTACATGTATTCGTAAGCACTTTTGTATTCACCCAATTCAGCCAAAATGATTGCGTGAGACACATAGGCATCCCATTGTCCGGAAAGGTCTTGATTCTGCTCTGCTAAGGCAATAGCTTTGAGGCCGTAGGTTCGGGCTTCTTCTAACCTATTATTTTCGTGTAATGAGGAAGCGTAGTGAACATAAGCATTTGAGGTATCAATATCGTTTCCGAGCATTTCTCTAATTTTTACTGATTTGGCTATCCAGTCTAGCGATGCTTCATGGTTGTTATCTTGTGAGTAAAAATATGATTTCAACAAATAGGCATATGCCAGCGCAACAGCGTCTTGGTATTTATCAAACGTGAATATGGCATTTTCTAAAATTTCAAACGCCGCTGCCCGTTCACCTACAATATTTATCATCTGTGCTTCGGCCATTTGCGCTTCAGCAATCAACAGTGTTCGATTGGCTGGGTAGCTAGCTAACGCTCGCTGGTAATGAACAAGAGCTGTTTCATAGTCGTTTATTTCGTAGCTTACGCTTCCTAGAAAATAGTCTGCTTTGCCAGAAAGGGTTTGCCAACCGTTCTCTTCTGCGTCTTCTCTTATCTGGGCTAATGCTTCAATGGCTTTGGTATAGCGCTGAAGATAGGCTTGATTAACGGCAGCATGGAGTAAAAGTGTTGTTTTCCACTGTCTTAGATTTGTGTTTGACACGTCTGAATCTTGGTTGTCAGGCAATAGCGAGAGTGATTTTTCATAGTAAGCCTCTGCTTCAGTGTACTGGCCAGATAAAGCTGCGCTAAACCCTTGTGCGAAAGCATGTAAGCTTCTGTGCTCTCCGTGGTTAAAGGGTTCTGATTCAGCTAAATGTAATGCCAGTAGATCAACTCTTTGATATGCAACTAGCAGATGAAGCAGTGATTCGTGGGTTTCGAGAGTGGGTGAGTTTTGATAAATGTTCGATAGTGAACGGTATGCCTCGTCAAAAGGTGTTATCGAGTGATCATCTCGGAAAAAATTAGCATAGCTAGTAATGGGAGTAAGCACACCCAATAGTAAGGTGAGTGTGACCGCCCTCCACGTAAGACTGTGTATTTTTGTCATCACCCACTCCGTGTGACTTATTCTTGTTGGTTAAATAATAAACCTTTATTGGTTGCTTTGTATACAATTCTTGTTTGCATTTGCAATAACTACCGTATTATTGATACCTGTCACCGCGTATCCTCAGGGCTTATTCATCGCCGGTTATAGATTCATGGTGGCTAACAGCCTCGATGAACTTTCTGACTCTCAGGGTCTGATGAATTTTCTGAGGGTGAATGATGTACAACTTGTGTGGAGTAGGTGTGTTCTCTTTTAATACTTGAACGAGCGTACCATTTCGCAAATGTGACCTCACAATATAGTTGGGTAGCCTAGCAATACCTCTTCCGTCCAGTGCTCGATTAATTAGGTTTACGTTGTCATTAAGCTTTACCGCCCCTTTTATGGGGTAACGCTTTTGGTCGATTGTCCAGGTATCTATGTCTGGGCCATGCAGGCATTGGTGTTGTGTTAATGCAGCGCCATTCTCAGGTATTCCACATCGGTCTACATAACTGGGCGCTGCAACAATAATGTGTTCATAACTCATCAGCGGTTTCGCCACCATGTCTTGTGGTGGTGTATTCGTCGAGCGAAATGCCAAATCAAAATGTCCGCGATTCAAGTCGTGTCTTTGATAGCTAGAATCGATACTAAACGTTACTCCTGGGTGCGTTTGATGAAAGTCATAGCAAATATCACTAAGAATGTAGTGGGCAAACATATTTGGTGCTGTGAGAGATATTTCTCCTGCTAACTCGGTTTGTTCCTTGTTGAGTTTTTTTTCTAAGGCAACTACAGCATTGTTGATGATTTGCGCCTCAGCATATACCTGTTTTCCCTCAGTTGTTAAATTGACTTGTCTAGTGGAACGTTGAAGTAGTTTTACGCCCAGTGCTCGTTCCAGCTCTTTAATTTGCTCTGATAAATAGCCTCGTGATATGCCCAGCTTTTCAGCTGCCGTACCATAGTTCAGGGTCTCGGCGACGGCGGAAAAGAGCATGAGTCTTTCTACTTTTTTGTGAGATTTCATTATGTGCTGCTAGAAGAAACGGGAAATTGCTACCTTAATTCATGGTTATAGTGAATTCAATTGTTTGTTATAGCGAATGGTGATTTCGGCTTTTTACCCTGTAACAATTTGCCCTAGCCGCTACACTCTACTGAAATTCTTAGTGAGAAAAGTGATGACTAATTTACCTATTCAAACTTACTTTCCAAGCGCCAGCCAGTTGGTTTACGGCTGTATGGCAATTGGCGGAGATTGGAATACCAACCCCACAACCGCTGAACAGAGACTACAGGCTCATAACGCAATAGATGCGGCGTTGGATGCAGGCATAAATATGATTGACCATGCCGATATATACAAAATGGGTAAAGCCGAAAAGGTGTTTGGAGAACTACTTTCGCAGCGTCCTACGTTGCGCTCTGAGTTAATTATTCAGTCTAAGTGCGGTATCCGATTTGATGATGATTTAGGACCAAAACGCTACGACTTTTCAGCGTCATGGATCCTAAATTCTGTTGAGGGAATTCTCACACGTTTGAACACCGATTACCTCGATATTCTGCTACTCCATCGTCCAGACCCGCTTATGCAACACGAAGAAGTGGCCGAAGCCTTTCATCAACTGCATCAATCAGGCAAAGTTCGTCACTTTGGTGTATCCAACATGAATGGGGCCCAGATGCAGTGTTTGAATCACTACGTTGACCAACCACTGGTTGCGAATCAAATAGAAATGAGTCTAACTAATCTGGGTTGGTTGGAAGAGGGTATTTATGCGGGTAATCCTGAAGGTCAACATGTGAACTTTACTGCGGGAACTCTGGAGTACGCCAAACTCAACGGCGTTCAAATGCAGTCGTGGGCACCCGCTAGTCAAGGCAAGTACTCAGGGGCGAGTGTAGCTCTGAATGCTAAAGAGCAGGCAACCCGCGATTTAGTAACAACCCTTGCCCAAAAATACAATGTAAGCCCAGATGCATTAGTACTTGCGTGGCTAATGCGTCATCCGTCGATGATTCAGCCCATTATTGGCTCAGCAAACCCCAATCGCATAAAAGAAAGTGCTCAAGCAACAACCTTGACTATGACCAGAGAGGATTGGTATGCCTTGTATGTGAGTGCTCGTGGAGATGAGTTGCCATGATTACTACTTATTAAGTAGATTCACCGGGTGTGTTTGTTCCCTGTGAACAGACACACTGAAGAAGTTAACCAAACAACAAAGCGATTGCTAACCCAGCAAGAATAAGTCCCATCATTTTATTGAACAGTGTTATATGCCGATGTGATTGTATGAATTTATTCATTTGGCTCCCTAACAGCGCCCAGCTTCCGATACCTACAAAGCAGATGACAAGATAAATTCCAATAAACAGGATTAATCGCGTGTTCGACTCGTAGACACCAAAAGCACTGCAGCCTGCTACGCAAGCAACCCAAGCTTTTGGATTGAGCCACTGCATAAACCAACCCTGCGACAGTGAATAAGTTTGTGAACTAGTTTGCAGGGTTAACTGGGTTGCTGGGCTTGAATATATGTTTAACGCTATGTATAGAAGGTAAGCACTGCCTAGATACTTCAAATAGTTAAACGCGCTGGGCATATAACTACTCATCTTTCCTAAGCCCATACCAGTGGCAATTAGCAAAGCAACAAACCCCATGGTTGAGCCACTTACAAAAGGTATCGAACGCAATAAACCATGATTTAATCCACATGTCATGGCGATGAGGTTAACCGGTCCTGGGCTGATGGACATAACCAGTGAAAACAATGCCATTGATAACACCATACACTTTACTAAATGAATTTATACCAGCGACTAGTGTTACCCATTGTTGCTAAAATGATTAGATGCTTTAATTTGATTTTATAATTCTAATTTTTGGAATAATACGGTGATTAATGAACTCAAAGCTATGGCGATTTTTGCTGAGGTAGTAAAGTTAGGATCATTCAAGGCTGCGGCTTCTTCGCTAAATCTATCGCCCTCGGTTGTAAGCTATCATATTTCTAAACTTGAAGAGAGTACGGGAAGTGCACTGTTATACCGTTCGACTAGGAACGTGTCGCTGAGTAGTGAGGGTGAGGCTTTTTATCAACATGTGAGAAATATGCTACAGGCAGCGCACCAAGGCATGACGTTATTGTCTAGCCAACAGAGTCAACCTTTTGGGAAGCTAAAGCTAACCATGCCCACAGCACTCAGTCGCTCGTTACTTAACGAGCGAATCGCAGATTTTGCGTTAGCGTATCCCAAGATAGATTTACACATTGATTACTCAGATACGCGAAGCCGGATTATTGATGAAGGAGTAGACATTACCATTAGAGCAGGGGAGTTAGAGGATAGCGACCTCAAATCCACTCCGGTAGGGGAAATAAACAGGCTACTTGTTTGTGCCCCTGATTTATATCGAAAGCATAGCAGACCTACAAAACCAAAAGACCTTACCTACTGGCATTGGATCAAGTTACAACAACTTTCCAATAGTCGAGTGTTTTTACGAGAAGGGCAACGTCAAACAGTGGTGTTCAACAGTCAAATTGAGGTGAACAGTGTAGAGGCTATTTATCAATACTGCCTAAAAGGTTTGGGGTTAGCAGTGTTATCAGATTCTCAAGTCAGCAATGAATTAGACACAGGTAAACTTATTCACGTGCTTAAAGACTGGAAGGTTGAACCCTTAACACTATCAGCCGTTTGGCCCAAAAATATCCAGCCCGGAAGTCATGCTAGGTTGTTAATTGATTATTTAAAAGCAGAGTCTTAAGCAGTGAACTGCTATAGAAACCGGCACTAATCTCACTATTTCTGAAATTCAGGCAAATAACTTGCGTACTTACGAAATGGGGCAAACCCTGGTGGTTGACTATGTTTTGGAAGCACAAGAAGCCGCAGGAATGGATGTAGTGGTAGATTTTTACCTTGTGCACAGTGAATCAGATAATGCCGAGGGCGACCAAGAGCTAGAAATTACTGAAACTCACTTTTTGTCATCAATTACTCACTCAGCCGTTGCAGACGGCAGTAGTGTTGAAGCGTTTGATGTATAAATGCCATCTGTTGCAATCAGCGGTAATTATTGGATTGTTGCTATTGTTGACCCAAACAACGATATTGAAGAAATCAATGAAGACGACAACCATCCTAGTATTGATAACGAAGGTCATGTGAATGGTGATTTTCCGGCAGTTGAAATCAATGTTATCGCACCTCCAACGCATGATTTTGATCTTGTCTCGGCGTACATCGATGACGGTGTAGTGGTTCTTGATAGCCCCGAAGTACATGCAGGAACTGGCGAGCATCACACTGATATTATTGGGCATATGGATGCAATCTATCATGGTCCTCATTCCGCTACTGCATACTTGTCGGCCGAAGTATTAATTAACGGAAACTACCAAGCTGTAGAATTGTGGGACGCTGCAAGTGCTGACTACGTTCTAAATCAACCCATTGATTTTGCATACAATGGTGATGAGCATTTCTTTGGTTTCGACATAGCCTTGTCAGATGCGCAATTAGCATTGTTGTATCAAGGCTACAATGCAGCGAGTAGTGACAACGAGCTAACTATCAGATTGTCATTAGAGGATACCACAGCGGCAACAGACGATGATGAACACACTGAGCACAACAACGAGGCTGTACTAACCGTACCCCTTTTCTTTTTTGAAAGGGTTGAAGAAGTATCGTCAACGGCGTCAACCGACGATTGGGTTGATAGTAATGACATCGAGTTCACCGGTAACAAACTTACCGTAGATGGATCTTACGATAAAGGCTACGGCGATCAAAGTAAGTTTAGGGTTGGTGTCGAACTCGCCGGTGAACTTCAAGTTGACTTGTTAGACAAAGCAGCTTCTCTTGAAGCTGGTGGTAGTGTGGATATGTGGGTATTTAATGCGCACAACACTATATTTGGTGTCTCGTTTGATGGCCAAGCTTACGTTACTGGTTTAAACACCGGCTATGACTCCGAAATGATCATTTTTAACACTACCGTTTATGAGGATGCTTATTGGAATGCTCAATTTGAGAAAACCTTCGAGCAGTCGTGGGAAGAAGAGCGCATTCTTGCCCAAGCAAGATTTACCGTGGGACCAATCCCAATCAACGTATCAGCGGGTATTGAGGGCGGTATTGGTTTTGAACTAACCCTTGGCTACGCGCTTAGTGAGTTGTACAGTGAAGGTGACATATTTTCCGCTAACTTTGGTGGTTTTGCCACTGGCGGTGTAGATCTTGGTTTGGTTGCTGGTGGTGTCATTGTTCAAATCGATATTTTAGACAATGTACTCGCCCTTGAGAGCTCGGCAGAGTTAGCGCTGTTGGAAGACGGCGTTGCTAACCCACGAGTAGATTATAGTTTCTTACTTACCGATGATATTGATGCTATTAGCGGGCAGTTTGGACTGTACGCTGATGTTAGGAGCATTAAGTGGTGTAAGAAGTTCTTTATTCCTTACCCGTGTGGTATCAATACAAACACCTTTTATTTATGGCTTTATCAAACGCCAAGTGTGTTTGAGAAACAGTGGGTAATATTGTCGGCAGAAGATTCGATCTCAATTTAGCTAGATTGGTAGAAAAATAAACGAATGACCCATTATCAATGACAGTTAGATTCATTACCCGTTGTTTTGGTTTTGCCCTGTTAACCTTGTGGCTTTCAGGGAGAAGTCTTGCTCAAGAGACACGTGAAACCCAGTGTCTTCGAAGCTTTGATGTTCGTATTAATACGCAAACCGAGTTTGACTTTGGTGACAAGAGCCATACGCATCACAACTTAACTGGCCAGTTAACTCTTGTCCCTGTAACTCATTCTACGTTGCCGCCAAATCTGACGTGGTGGGCTCTACAAATGACCGACGTTAAGCAAGTGGGGAACGGCGTTGTCATGAATCACGATGCAACGTATGAATTACCTTTTGCTGTGGGGTTAAACGCTCAATCGCACATCGACCAATTTTACTTTCCTGTTAAACTACCAGAGCAAGAGCAGGATAAGCTCAAAGGGTTAGCTTATTATTTTCAGTTTGCGAACCTAGAAGAGTTAAGAGAAAAATCACCGGATAATTATGCTCGAGTAGAGCGCGATACCATCGGGCTTAGCTCTGCACGCTATGCCATTGCAACTTCCGAACAAGGCTTACAGTACGTTGTAAAAGAGAAGTATGAATACAGTGCCAATAGCGGAATATCGGGGTAGGGCGCTGAAACCAATACCGTTCAAAACATCCATATACTGTCTAGCCAACATAGCATGGTTCCCGATGCGTGTTGGTTTGCATCGGTTACAGGTGAAGAATCATTGCATTTTTCGGGGTTGGGCAATGCTTTTTCTTTAAGAACTGACCAAAGTTATTCAGTGACACGCCTGTCTACATTAGCCGATAGCCTTCTTGGTGAGCTGCCTAGCGACCTTGCTGTGTGGCAGATTGAGGAGAAAGAAAGCGCGTTATCTGAAGAGGAATTGGCGGCACTGGCTGATGAATTCAAGGCGCAACTAATGACCTATCCACTGACCGAGTTGAGAGCGTCAGAACTGGCTTTGTGGCTAGAAAAATACGACCCTGTTATCGACACCCTCACCACTTTATTTATTGAAAAGGCGTTCGATGACCAGACAAATATGCGTTTATTTAATGCGTTGGGTCATTTAGATAGCGACAATGGAAACCGATTGTTGGTTAATTTAATGCAAACCAACATGCTCTCGGAAACTGAAAGGTTTAGGGCAATGCGAGCCATAACCACTGGGACTCGAGCATTAACTCCACAGCTTGCCGAACAATTATTAGTGATGCTAAATGACCAGCCATTTGAGGGAAGTGAATCATTGTGGGGATCGGCAATTATGGCAATGGGCGCTGTCTTAGAGCGAAGGCAAAGCAATGAGCTTACTCAAGATATTCTGAATGCGCTTCAAGACAAAGTGGGTGTGGCGTCAGATATTAATGAGAAAGCTGCATTGATTGCAGCCTTGGGCAATGCTAGTAACCAAGATTCATTGAACATCATTATTAATCACCAGTGTGATGAAACCCCTCGGGTAAGGGCTAACGTGGCAACTGCATTAGGGCAGATAGGGACGCCAAGAGCACACCAAGCTTTGTCTGGAATGCTGTACACAGAAACAGACAATCGTGCTCAACAAGCTGTGTTCGGTGCTATAGGACAGTTTGAACTGGAACAAACCGACATTGACACTATCACACAATTGGCCAGTGAGAGTGATAGCGAAAGAACCCGTGCTAGTGCTATAAAGGCCATCGCAACGCAAACACACAAAAAAGAAGTTGCTAGTGCATCGCTACAACGACTAATGCGGAATGAAACCAGCCGTAGAAATTTTACTCTCGCTGCCAAAGCACTTGCTGCGTTAAATAGTTCTGACAATTAACGTCTAAACAAAGCGTTGGTTCTAATCCCAGTGTGAAAAATACTCTAGTAAAAAATCAATTGCCACCCTAACGCGCTGAGGCATAAATCGCTTATTGGGATACACTATCCAACTATTCGTACCTTTTCCCCAATAGGGTTCAAGGATTGGAATGAGCGTGCCGTTTTTCACTACTTCCTTAAATGTACTTTTGGGCATGTAGGCGATACCCAACCCCTTGACACATGCGCTTAAAATTAAATTAGCATTGTTGCTCTTCCAGCGGCCTTTTACTTTTACAAACTCTGGTTTACCCTCCAGAGTAAACTCCCATGTATCCTTGTTGGCAATTAAGCAATTGTGATCTTTAAGGTTTGCTGGGTGTTTAGGCTGACCATACTTTTCGATATAGAACGGGCTGGCAACTGCCATCAACGGCCGGCTGACGAGCTTACGTGCGATTAAATTGGAATCTTGTAATTCTCCGTAGCGAATTGCAAAGTCTACTCCATCCTCTAATAAGTTGACTAATCGACTGTTTAAGTCGATTTCAACGGTGACGTCTTGATACATTTCAGCAAATTCCATCAGAGCTGGCGCTAGGTAATGCTCGGCAAATCCTCCAGCAGCAGACACTTTAAGTTTTCCTGACAGATGTGTCTCACGTTGGGACACTGCATCGTTAGCCTGCTCGATTCCCTCGATAAGTTCTTTTACTTGTTGATAGTAGGCGTTGCCACTATCTGTTAACGTCACCAAGCGAGTAGAGCGGGCGAATAGTGTGCATCCTAACCTATCCTCTAGTCGTGACACCTGTCTACTCACATGACTTGTACTGCATCCAAGTTGTTTCGCTGCGGCCGAAAAGCCCTGAGTTTCTGCAACAGCAGAAAATTCAACAATACCTTCAAAACTATCAATCATCTTATTGTTGCAATATAGCAATACTGTTTATCTATTTTAGAGGATTATCATCATATTTGGTATGAACTAGTATGAGCGTCTGACATTTATCAATGCAAATATTTGTGAAACCGCTATGAAGAAAGTACTTATTCCCGTTACTAACCATGCCACTCTTGGTAGCACCGACCAACCCAATGGTACCTATGCGCCTGAACTTACCCATGTATTGCACGAGTTAATGAGAGCTGGTATCGACTATGATATTACTTCTATCCATGGTGGAAAGGCTCCTTTATACGGTACTGATGTTGAAGGTGACGATGTAAATCAACAAATTCTTGCTGATGAGAGTTTCCAGAATCGAATCAACAATACCATTCCGGTAAACCAGGTGGGTATTGACGGTTATGATGCTATTTTCTATCCGGGTGGATTTGGACTACTGAGTGACCTTGCAATCAATATGGAAATTGCACAATTTGCTGCAACTCATTATGAGTCCGGTGGGGTGATCGCTGCGGTATGTCATGGGCCTGCTGCACTGCTACCCATTACATTAAGCAATGGAGAGTCACTTCTTGCAAATATCTCTGTAACAGGGTTCACTCGCGAGGAAGAAATTGATTTTGGTACAATTAACGATATCCCATTTTTGCTTGAAGAGTCATTGACGAGAAAGGCTGCACGTTTTAATAAGGTACAGCCGTGGGGATCTTTGGTTGTTGAAGATAATAGGGTTATTACAGGTCAAAACCCTACAAGTGCAAGTGCAGTTGGCGCCGCGTTGGTTAAAACACTAACTCAATAGTGCTGCGTTATTCCCCATAAAAGTTGGCACTGGTTGCAGTGACTACTGGGACCAGTGAACTAACCAAACTACTGCAATTACCAGAGATAAAACCTTTGGTTCAAATTTGTAGTAGTTTGCAGTTTTTGGGTCAAGCTGAAAGCTTTTTTCAATCTAGACTACCAGGATCGAAAACCACGTTAAAATCGCGAGGAGAATACTCACGAAGACTGCTGCAGAGCCAATGTCCTTCGCCTTACCACTTAGCTCGTGTATATCAAAACTCACTCTATCAACCACGGTTTCTACGGCGGTGTTAAGTAGTTCAACAATGAGAACCAAAAACAAAGTAATGAACAGAAGCAATTTTTCGACAACAGTAGTGTCGGACATTACAGCGATGGGAGAGAGTACAAGAATGGCTAGAAACTCTTGCCTAACAGCAGCCTCACTTTCGAACGCGGCTTTTAAACCTTTAATAGAATACCAGCTTGCATAAACTATTCGTTTTAACCCTGTATTTTTTTCCATTCGTTTCACTTCTTATTGAATTCACGTGTAACTAATTGCTGAATGTGCGACTGTGTTATTGTAGAGTATCGCGCAATTGTTAAACAATTAATAACTTAGCGTAAAAATATTGCCGCAAGGAGTGTGAGTATGAAAGGTGAACAGCTAAGCCGTAGCGATGCGTCTTTGTCCGGCCTAAGTCAATATTGGTGGTTTAAGGGAGCTTTAGGGATATTACTTATTGCTGGAATTTTTCAACTCGGTTATATATTGGGAAACTTGGCATTTGCGGGCAGTAGTTGGCAAAACATAAGTGCATTGCAGGTGGCTATTATTGGTTCAGGTGTTTGGGCTTTGTGCGAAATAGTTTCTATCATGCGCAGAACTGAATTGAAATAAAAAGGGCGACCATGTGCTAGTTAGGTAATCCCTCACCACCTAACCAGAACATGACCACCCATGACTTGCATGAGATTGTAGCAGAGGGTTAGTTAGACTCGTTCATGTACACGGTTTTCTTGTCTACATACTGTTCTAGGCCAAAAGTGTATGCAGTTGTAGATTTACTCACATGGCTAGATTATTTAGCCGTTGGTATTTTCGTTTTTTGTTGGGCAGGATATCGATATTATCTAGAAAAAGGAGAGCGGGGTAGACGGGGGCTCATTGGTGTTACTCACGAATATCGATTGCAGTGGGCAATGGAGTCCGCCACTCGAGATATTCCCGTGAGTTGCGCGGCGCTAACCTCCAATTTAATGAGTAGTGTGTCGTTTTACGCCAATACGACAATTTATATTATCGCTGGTTTGTTAGCTCTGGTAGGTACAGCTGATCGTTTGTTGTCATTCAGTACAGATATTCCGTTTATGACTGAGGAAGCCCATGGGTTAATCGAACTTAAACTCATGTTACTTATTTTGGTGTTTATTAGTGCGTACTTTAAATTTACTTGGTCGCTTCGTCAGTTCAATTTTCTGTGTATCCTAATTGGCGGTACGCCTCACGAGAGATACATGCCTGGCAAAGCCTTTTGGGAGCGCAGTGCTAGGCGCGTTGCCAAGATTAACTCTATTGCCGGTAACGAATTTAATCGTGGGATACGCGCTTACTACTTTGGAATTGCGGCATTGGGGTGGTTCATTCATCCAGTGGTATTTATTGCAGCCACGTTTTTGATTACTTTGGTGGTATATCGTCGTGACTATCATTCAAAGGCACTTAAAATCCTGCGTGATGAATACCCACCTGAAATACGCGAAATTCAGATGCCGCCAAATTTAAAACAGTAAAATGAAGTGCTTGCGATTAGTGAGAGCAATCAGAGAATTTAGAAAAAGTATGTCGCCTTCGCTGATTGAAAGCAACGTATTTTCACAGAACGCCGAGTACACGTCCCTGTGCACTCGGCTCTGGTATACACTACGCGTAAACCGCTTTTAATGCCTCTACACAAGCATCAGTTTCCGACGGTGTTCCTACGCTGATTCGAGACCACGTATCATAGCCGGGCCAAGTACGACCAACGACTTTTACACCCAAAGTACGCATCTTTGCTGCAAATTCATCATGGGGCATACCAGTGTCCATGTAGATAAAGTTACCCTGAGGGTTTTTAGCATAGGGGCGGCCCAATACTTCAGCAACTGCGGTGAGTTTGGCGCGCTCAGTGGCAACCAAACCACGCATGGTGTTCAGGTTTTCAAGGTCTTCCATACTGGCAATACCAGCAACTAATCCAAGGTAGTTAACGCCGCCCATTCTGAGCATTCTACCCATTTGCTTAGCTTGTTCTGCTGGCATTATCGCATAGCCGAGTCGTTGTCCTGCCATAGCATGAATTTTTGAGAAGGTGCGGCAAATCACCACATTATAGCCTTCTGCAACTAAGCTTGACTGAATGTTTGACGGATACGCATCTGTCATTTCAATATAAGCTTCGTCTATAAATACCTGCGCTTTTTGTGACACACGTTTTGCGAATGCAGTCAGCTTTGCTGCGTCTAGTGTACGACCCGTTGGATTGTTTGGGTTACAAATATAAACAGCGGTGGTGTCTTCGGTTACTGCGGCCTCAATGGCATCTAAGTCAAAATCCATATTAGGGTCTAAAGGTACATAGGTAACGTCAGCTCCCATGAACTCTGCACCACGAGGAATGCCTTCGTAAGTGGCCATAGAAGTAACTAATTTATTGCCGCTTTTTGTGATCCAGTCGGCGTAGCCGAAAAGAATAGGTGACGAGCCGTTAGTTACTACAATTTGCTCTGGTAAAACACCTTCTTGAGCTGCAATTTTCTTTGCAAGCACATCTACAGTAGCGTCTGAATAGCGACACAAATTGAACAGCTCACCTTGCATTGCTTCTACCGCTTTTGCCGATGGGCCAAACGCATTTTCGTTAGAAGACAACCTTATAAGCCCGTCATTTAAGTTGGGCGTAGCCGATGGGAAATGATCGGTCTTCATTCCAGCGGCACTAAGTTCTTGGACACCTGCATCAACACACGCTGTTAGGGCAGCGGCACCCGCTCCGATACCGACAGTTTTAAGCCATTTTCGGCGTGATGAGTCTACAGGAGGTAAGTTTTGCATTTCACGTTTCATAGCTATCTCTGTCTTTTGATTATTAATTGAACTGAAAGTCCAGATTAAATAGTAATCACAGGCAATGCAATACCCCTATATAAATCAATTAGATAAAATGTGCACTGGCAAATGGTGATTGAGACGAATAAGCTAATTTATGAGATGGCTATAAGTTTTGTGAATATATTGTTAATGGGTGATGTTGAACCCAAATGGAAACGCATTAGCGTCGTGGGCTCGAGAGTTTCAGAAAAGAGGGCGCTCGCCGAAATTGGCGAGCGCATGTGTTAGTTTAGAACTCGTATTTTGCCGTTAAAGTAAAGCTGCGTTTTGCTTCAGCATAGGTGTCTAGGCCTGCGTTCGGTGCAACATCGCGAACTGTGCTCCAGCGGTACCACTTTTCGTCAGTTAAGTTGTAAACACCTGCACGTAATGTCAAGCCATCCATAGGGCGAACGTAAGCGGTAAGGTCAACAATAGATTCAGCGTCAGGAATATACTGAGCGGTCTCATCAAAGTCTGACGCACTTGCTGCACTGTAGTGTTTTACTCGTAAACTTAAGCCCCAGAAATCGTCACTACTGTCGTAGTTAAAGCTAAATGCTGCTGTCCATGGCGTAACACTAACTAGCGCATTACCATCGCCATCTTCACCTTGAGAATTTGAGATGGCCAACGTTGCCCACGAGCCTTCGATCAACTGGCTAGTTTCAAAGGTCGACGTAACTTCAAAGCCTTTGATAGTGGCTTCTGCGATGTTGTCGCGGTAGTAAATACCATACGGGTAGCTCGGGTCTGAAAAGTCCGATGCAGTGTCGATAAAGTCTTTGAAATCACTGTAGAAGACTGAAGCTTCAACATTGACAAAGTCGTTATTATGACGGATACCAAGCTCGTATGAATCACTAAACTCTGATTTCAATTCAGGGTTGGGGCGATACTTGTATCCTGTTCTATCATTCGCATATGAATAGTAAAGCTGATTAAAATCAGGAGCTCGGAACCCTTGTGCGAATTGTGCGAAAACTCGAGTATTTTCCTCTATTTTATACACAGCACCTAGCTTCGCAGTAACTTCTGAATCATCAAATGACTCGTAAACGTTTGTAGAAGAGTAACCTGTGAATGCAATATCGCCGTCGTTTGGATCGGTATCAAAGGGTTGGTGCTCAAAGCTGTCGTAACGAATACTTGGAGAGAGTAATAAGTCACCATCGAGTAACGATATTTGGTCAATGAAGAATATACCTAGCGATTTGGCATCCGACGAAGGGATGTAGTAAAACAGCTCGGTTTTGTCATTGTAATTGCCATCAAAATCCGTGTCGTCGTAGGTAATATTTACGTTGGTATATTCCGTAGCAATATAGGTTGCACCGTAGGCGATCTGGTGGTTACCAAGCGTTTTGTTGAACTGTAAATCAATGGCGTAACCGTCTTCGGTGTAACCGTAGTCCTTTAGTTCGCCCATAGGTGCCGCTGTGGGGTTATAGTAACTAGGTCCAACCCATCGATATGTTTGTGCTGATTGGTCTTTTTCCTGCCAATCAACTTGGGCCAGAACTGTGTCCATTAGAGCGTTATTGAAAGTACCTTGATATTGTAGTCCGTAGCGAATGCGCTTACTGGTATCGTTTGTGTATTCGAATTGACCATCTGTTTCGTCTTCAATGTCAGCAAAGCTGTCAGTTTCGTTGTAATCTAGTGAGAAACGAATATAGTCATTGTCGTTTAAGAAATACGTTGTTTTAAGTAGCGCAGATTTCGGATCGACACTTTCTTCAAAATTCATGAAGTAATCTTCTACTGCACCAAAACTCGCTTGGCTATAGCTTAGCACTGTGTCTAGATTTCCAGCGCGGTGGGCGAGTGCATAAGACTGTCTAAAGCCATCGGTACTGTCGTCATATAGAAATTTAACGTGACCACCAAAACCGTCTTCGTCACCCAAAAAATCACTGGCGTTTTTAGTGGTAAACATAAGTAGTCCACCAATTGCGTCACTACCTTGGCTTGCCGAGGCTGGGCCTCGCGTAATCTCTACTGAGCGTATCATATCGATATCAAGGTCGATTCGAGAAGAGGCGATAAAAGATTGACCGCTTTCGAATTCAGCGGGTGCGTTAACATTGTCAACTTTAATTTTTACGTAGTTACCTTCCAACCCGCGAATATTGACACTTCTGATGCCATAACGAGAATCTTTTTCTACGTTTACACCTGGTGTGTAGTCGAGTAAGTCACCAATGTCTGTTGCTTGAATCGTTTCAACCTCAGCAGCGTCGATAACAGTCACGGTACCCGAAACGTCGTTGATAGATTGCTCGAGTCTGCTACCTGTAACGGTAAGAACTTCTTCACTAGTTGTAGCGGCTCGCGAACCTAATTCCGCCGACTTGATTACATCGCCCGTTTTGGACTCACATTAAGTGAGAATAAGCCGACCGCTCGGCCCACAATCATTGAGAATGGACTCACTTTAATCAAGAACGGGCTTGCAAACATAATCAGTCGGCTCACTTTATTTAAGAATTAGATAGGCAATCCAGCTTCACGCATTTCAGCTGTCATTTCCTTTGCTCTACTTGGCTCTAACCCACCAGAGAAAAGCTTTCTGATTTCGGCTGGTCGGTACCGGAATTGTTCAGCTATAACACGTTCATTGTAGCCATGCCTGATAAGTGTTGGTTCGATTTCATCAATACGGCTGGACAGAGTTTCTTCTAGGAGATCGACATTGATTGGCTTTACGCCAACTGCGTAAGCTTCTTCTAAAGCAAGAGTAAGGTGTTGCTCAACCTGAAGTGGCGTAGATAAATGTTCAGCCAGATAATCAATCGCTTGTTCGTCGATAACATCTTTGGGTTTTACATTATCGTTCGTGCATTTATCCAACAGCCAATGAATATAGTCACGCAGAATTCCTTGCGAGGCATCTAGAGACATAGTAACCGTGCGATAGCCTACCTCCTCCATTGTAGGTGATTTCAGGTCATTTCTGAGTTTTGGGTGTCCAGCCAGGACAATAGAAAGCTTACCGCCACCCTCGTGAATAACTTCCATGAGACGTTTCAAGCCAGTAAGGGTGCGGTGATGTAAATCATGAGCTTCATCACAAAACAGCACAACAGGCTTTTTACTCTTCTTTATGAGTTCCTGTAAATCGCGTTCCCGCTTCTCACCAAGCTTCGGTACACGATAATCATTATCGCCAGAAACATCGTAAAATAGTGCCGTGATCAACGTGGTTAAATTCGTCTTAGATTTTTCCACTGACAATGACTTGGCCACAATCACTTTTTTCTCAACAGCCAACTGTTTTTGTATGCGTTCAAGGTAGGTTGTCTTGCCTATACCTACCACACCAGTAAGCGCAATTAGCTGGCCTTCAGGTATTATTTTTTTGAGTTGTTTAAACAGCCTTTTGGCCGTGTCGGTTTCAAAGAAGTCTGCATCCCGAAAATACTTCTTTATACCAAAGTGCTCCATGACTTCAATTTGCATGTTCCCCACTCCTATTATTGAAATATTCTTTTATTCGTTTCATTACAGCATCTTTGTCTAACGACTCAGACAAGATAGCGTCAATCATATCTCTGTCGCCTTGCTCCAGTATTGTCAAGGGCTTACCCAAATATTTGGATATAGCGAGCTTAGCCTTCAGAAGGTTTTCGTACTGTTTTTCGTTAAACGGATCAGGGTCATCAAATTCTCTGGTTGGCACTGGCTCTACAATTTTTTTCATGGCCGAAATAACCTCACTATTCACACCACCAGAATCAGACAATTTTAGTGACTTTGCCAATGACTCAAGCTTATCCAGTCGTTGCTCATTCTTGGTCTTTTTGAATTTCCTGTACCTGAATAGCGGCACTGGGCCACTGGTTGGGAAGTAAGCACCAAAACGCTGGCCGTCATGTTCAACATACAACTCATCGTCAAATAAGCCCCACCAAAGAACGACTTTCTCTCCTGCTAAATCAGCATCTATTTCATATACACTGCCATCAACCGTGATCCTGGCATCAATACCAACCGTGCGTTTTTCAGGTTCTCTGGCAAAGGCACAGTATCTTTCCCACGAACACATCTTTTTCACTGCACCGTCGATATTTTTTAGCCAGTCATCCATTCGAGAATGCTGTTCTGAGCGATGTTGGTGGTCGTTGTATTTCTTCAGATAGTCACTCAACATTTCATTAGCTTCTATCTCGTTTTTAGGCTCCCGTAGGTGATAAAGCACTTCGTGGCATTCTTTAACGGTGCGGAAGGCTCGTTCTACTTTTCCTTTTGAGCGTGCAGTTTTTCGGCGCTTATCTTTGCTATCCGGCATATGTATTTTTATTTTAATGCCAAGGAAGCGCATCACATTCAGAAATACCGTACTTTTTGCAATTGGCCCATTGTCCATATAGATAACGTTGGGTATGCCATGAAAGGGAATATCTGGATCCTCTTTTGGTGTCATAGCATCAAACAAAAAGCGCAGAGCGTTACCTGCATCCTCGCCATGCACATTGCGATATTGTTGGTAGCAAACACCTGAGCGGTCATCCACTATCGAGTAGAGCATGAGAATTGGTAAGCCTTTTGATTTGTCGTACCAAACAGGCTCTTCGACACTTTTTAAGTCAGAAGGGCTTAAATCGAATTGCCAACATTCATTGCTGTGTTTAGCTTGGAATCTTACCGCTGGGGCATTTTTTATAAGGTTGGATTTATCCAGCCCATATAAAGCGAGATACCTATTTACAGTTGCTTTATTCAATAACCCTTTGGGTAACTTGATAAAGCCATATTCAGAATCAACGCCAGTAGACTCCAATACATCTAATGCAGTGACAGTTGAGATATGACGACCGTTCTTATTGGTAGTCCTGATTTTTAGTGCAGCAATGATTTCGCAATACTGCACCATCTTTTCTTCAGGGATATTACGTGGACGACCAGCATCACTGCGTTGAACTGACTTAGGCTTTTTAACTTGCGATAGTTGGCGGTAAAGGGTGCTTTCTGACACACCGTAAAGGTCTGAGGCTTGTTTGATAATTTCCCGCCTCGCAGCGTCACGCGCCGGAAGACTATCTATCCTTCGGTGTAGATCAATTAGTACCTCTTGCGCTATCCGTTTTGGTGCCATTAATTCGTTGGTTGTGCCTGTTTGTCGTATTTCCCAATATCAACTCCTCGTATTCTCAGGTACTTATAGAGTGTTGACCTGGCAATACTGAGTTGGTCACAAATATCTGTAATACTCAATTTTCCATCTTTGTATAATGCTTCAGCCGCCGCTGCTTTATTCTCAGCTTCTTTGGACAAACCTTCAGGTCTGCCACCTTTTCTGCCTCTTGCCCTTGCTGCATCCAACCCCGCTTTGGTTCGTTCTGCAATTAGCTCTCTCTCAAACTCAGCAATGGATGCAAATATATTGGTTATCAAACGGCCTTGGGCAGACGTTGTATCAACTGGATCATTGAGACTCACCAAACCGATTTGTTTTTCGGTCAATGAGTCGATCAGTTCAATAAGATGTTTTAGCGACCTACCCAGCCTGTCTAATTTATATACAACGATAACATCACCGGCTCTTAATTGAGAGATGAGATTATCCAGTGACGGTCTACTGGCTTTGGCACCCGATGCCACATCGGAAAATATTTTTTCGCAGCCGTACTTTTTCAATGCATCTGTCTGCAAATTGAATTCTTGTTCCTTGGTGCTGACC
>Ga0256829_1001498_pt1 | contig 19062 bp, 13 predicted proteins | sample 131447metaG_FD_185979 | JGI IMG/M metagenome (GOLD analysis project Ga0256829, IMG submission 185979) | Hydrothermal vent microbial communities from Lau Basin, Pacific Ocean - 131-447 | ecosystem: Environmental > Aquatic > Marine > Hydrothermal vents | place: Pacific Ocean: Lau Basin | collected...
CAAGCTCAAGAGGACGGGGATGGCGTACAATTTTTCGGGCGGCATTACTTATGTTTCGTCGTGGTAGCAAAGGAGACCAAATGAAAACACTGCAAGATATTAAGGAGTTGATTTTGTGGAGCTTGGATTTAGCTCCCGCAAATGTAGATGAGCTGCTAAAGAGAGATTTTTTACACAACCGCTCTCGAAGTGGTATAGAGCGGCTATTGACTATTCTTGAGCAGGAGGGAAAGATATATGAGAAAAACAACAAATTCCACGCTTACAAAAAGGCTATAAGGGACTTAAACAAAAGGTATTAAGAGATACAGGGGCAGATAGCATACTTCTCCGGTGTCGCAAAAGACGAGTTTTGACTTGTTTTTTGTGCCTCTCCCTGACTTTCATTCTAAGGTATATTAACCACTTAACTTATAACGCTGTATAGTGTGTATTTTATCAAAAATTCCTTCTACTTCTACAATTTAACACAGAAAAATAAATATTCTAAGATATATAAACTAACAAAATATAAATATACTTATAAATAATTCACAATTTGTGAAATATCCATAGTATTAACTTTTTATCGTGATAGAATCGCTTTAATAATTCTTAAAAGGATATTTCAGTGATTGTGAAAAAGTCAGGCGGCTACATTATCACCACCCTGTTTAATAACGAAGTATTGACATTGACAGATTCAAGAGAGTGGAGCGTATGGATGAGGGAAGTTCGTGACCTGTCTGACAATACTATAAAGGCTTTCCTTAAAAGTATGGAGAGGTTTTGGATTTGGAGTCTCTATAATCCCATTGGACTGGAAGAAGCATTTTCATCCTATCAGGCAAGATTCCGAAATGTGCTAAGAAGCGGATTTGAAATTACTATTAGAGAAAAAAGCCAACAAGACAGAGAATCCGATATAGAGGTTACTGTGTATAAAAGTAAACCGCTTTCAAGGACAACAATAAACAAAGAACTTGCTGGCATTAATTCATATTTTTATTTTACGGAAGAGAGCGATCTTATAGAAGATCACCGTTTTATCAACCATCTTCACGAAAGACATAAGGCAGCGAGAAGCTATCTTGCTGGTGTGCAGATTAAAAAGTCACCGCTTGCTCTTGAGGCATCAGGCTCAAGGCTAAAATATCTTCCTCCCTATAAAGTCCCCAAGAACAGACAGTGTATCAGATACTTTCCTATGGAGCTGTTTGATGAGCTTCTTGAAATGTCAAAGCCGAGGGAGAGGCTGCTCTATCTTTTGTGCGGGGCATGTTCCGCCCGGATAGGACAGGCACTCAATTTGACTCTTTATGATATTGATTACGAAAGAAAAGAAGTATGGCTCCTTGACCCGAAATCTGATGATGCGGGTTTGGACGGCAGGACAAGAAGGGTGTGGCTCAAAGAGGAGTACGGCATTGATACAGAGGAAGAGAATGGTCACAATACTCCCGATCTGCAATTTAAATACCCTATTCCGTTGAGATATGAGCCGCTCTACTGGCTTAATGAAAAGTACCGCGAGATGTTTTTTGACACGATTAGAGAGTACATGAACAGCAATGTATATGTCTCGGAGTTTGTGCGCTATCCGAGACATCCGTTCTTTTTCACCACAAAGACTGGAAAGCGGGTGCATGCAAGAGATGCACTTTCCCGCTTTAAATCGGTGCTTGGGAAGTTGTACTCAAAACATCGCAAAGAGGAGTATCAGGGTTTGCTTGACCTTGGATTTCATTCCCTGCGCCATATGTTCGGACATGCAAGAGCGGAACTTTATGCACAAAGCGGGGATGACACAATTCCATACATAACCATGAATGAGATGGGGCACAGCAATTTTGAATCCACGCTGGTCTATTTCAATATGTCAAGAGAGACCATGCGAAATCTGCTTAAAAATTATCTTGAGCAGACACATCAGAGTAGCCGATAAAGGAGGAGTTATGGGCAGGAAACCGAAAAACAACAATCTGCAAAAGTACCAGCAGTCACTTGTGGAACGCAATACCGCACTGATAAAAAGGGCAATAGCGCACATTAGAGAAATTGGCGGAGAGATTACCAAATCCATTGTTTCAAAAGTTACCTACGAGATCGCAGACCCCGAAAAGAACGAAAAGGGAATCACACTTGCTGGCATATCCAAGAACAGCATATACCGCACCCTTATTGAAGAGGCTGCCGCAGACACACGCAAAGGCAGAAGAGAACTTCGCGGCGGAAGGCAGTACACAGACGGTGACATTCGCATGATGCTACATGCGCTTCGCGTGGAAAATGCACAGATCAAACGAGAAAACACCATTTTATCCCAACAGTTAAAGGAGGTGCCCAATGTCATAGAGCAGACACAGCCGATACCTGACAAGCTGATTCAGGAATACAATGCCATAAAAAATGCTGCACGGTCTATGGTGTCAAGACTATGTGAAATGGAAATGACCTACATAGACATAGAAAACGAATGCCTGAAGGTGGCGCATTACAATGAAGTGATTGTCCCGAAGGAGGCATTAAAGCTGTTTTACACAAAGGAGTTGCATGACATACAATGCAAGATTCGAGAAGTCGCTCCCGATGATTAACATCTCGGACAAATTTCTGATTCAGGAAGATGCCTATACAAAATTAGGCGAAGACTGGCTGGCATACGCAAAACATACACTTGACCTCGCCTTCAAAGAGGATACAAGTTTCAAAACGATAAGGGACATAGCCAAAACCAAAGGCTCGCTTCTTTCTCTCAATGAGAGAGCCAAAAACCTTTTAGGGATGGGAGAAGATTTCCGAGTCATCGACATCGATGTTGATGATGACAACAATATCAAGGTCAGGGCAGTCATGGGGTATGATGATCTCATAGGGATTTACTATGGAGAGAAGCGAAAAATACACAGCATGGAAGTGCGGGCGATTGTTGACAGGTTTTTTGGCTACCAGTGGGGCAGACAAAAGCTTCTGTATCCCATCAACATTATACCGAGCGGATACCAAAGGCCGGAGAACTGGAATGAGATGGTGCAGCAGACGGAACTTTCACAGATGCTTTCGGTATGGTTTAAGCAGAAAGTCAAATCAAAAAAGCTTGCGAAGCAGACGCTTTATCAGAGGAGGCAGGCGCTTAACAGGGTGCTCTCTTCTACAAGGTGGTACTACCCTGCGCAAGTGACAGAAAGCGAGCTCTCTTTGATGAGAGACGGGATGCTTAATGCGAAAGAGCCCGAAGAAGGCAGCCCCGGAAGAAAGAGCACGACACTCAAACCTGACATTACAATACTTAACGACCTTCGATTCATGCTGATAGACCAAGGAAGAACGGACATCAAAAGACCTCGTGATATTGCAAGAGAGAAGCAGTCTCAGTATTACGGTGAAGGCTCATCCATAGAAGAGCGTTTCGAGTGGGTGGATACCGAGAAATTTCCCACGCTGGCGCCGCTGAAAGAGAAAGCCTACAGCTTTCTTGAGACGATGAAGCATCAGGGGCTTTCCGCAGGCACCATAAACGGTAAATCTACGGCAGTAAACAACTTTTTCAGGTTTCTTATCGAGATGTGTCCCTTTGAGGAAATAACGGTGGATTTCATCGATGCGGTGTTTGAGCCTGACAGCAAGGTTAATCTCTATAAATATCTGAAAGAGAAACGAAGCAATGAGGCAAGTGCCATCGCCGAATTAAACAAGATTATTCACTTTCTTGTCTACTGTGAGCTATACAGTGCAAAAGCCAAGAAAAACAGCCCTATCCTCAAAACGAAACCCAAGCGAGCACCATATAGAGAGGCGATGCCAAGAGAGATGGTGGCGCATATTGTGGACATTCTCAAAAACAGACCGCCTAACAGCACAACGAAATGGGAGAGAGAAAGGGCAGACAGTTCGTGGTGGGAGTATGATGTGTATCCGGTGTATCCCATAATGATGCTGTTTGGCTATTATGTCCCCGTTAGAGGTGAGCAGGTGAGAAATCTGTGTCGAGAGAACTCTTTTGTGTTTGATTCTCATGGCCGGATAGAGCGCTTTGTTATCAATACTGACAAAAATGTGAACAGACAGTATCTCCATGAGATTCCGTGCGTATGGGATGACCTACAGATATTTGTACCCTTTTTGAAGTGGCACAAAGCCTATTTCCGGCATCTTCCGAAAGTGAAATACCACAACGATGACAATTCGCCGTGGGAAGATATTGTGCCGCTGATGATTACCCCGCAAGTGCTCAGACCGATGGATAAAAAGACCCATTTGGATTACCATAAGCGGGTACTGTGCCAGTATCAGATAGAGGTGAGGGAAAAAGCGCAGAAGGAAGGGCGTGATGACTATCCTGTAGTAGCATGGAGAAAAGACGGAAAGCCATTTTTTGGAAGCATTGATGAACTGAACAGGGCATCAAGCACGGAAATGCAGAAAATAGCTATCAGCTATGACATCCATTCGCTGCGAGTAACCGGGGCGACACGCTATCTTGAGGCCGGAGCGGGAATCAAGACTGTTATGGATTTGACAGGGCATACCAGCGCCGAAACGCTGATACACATCTATGTCAACCTCACAAGAGAGGAGAAGGAAAGGTCGCTGCGTTCGGCTGTGGATAAGGTCTTTTTTGGAGACAAGGAGAAGATCGTTGAAAACAGCAAAGTGCTGATAAAGGGCGAGTTTGTCAAAGCCTACAGCAATGGTGCTGAAGCTGTCAAGAATACGATTGAAGAAAACAAGCTTTTTTCTCTCTACCGCAAAGCCTCCGTAACGAAAACATCCAATGAGCTTATGCCGGGAACAGAAATTGCACTTGAGCATCATCCGTCCACATGGAGACCTATGATACAGGGTATCTGCCCAAGCGTGAAATGCCCTGAAGGAAGAGAGAATAAATGCTCGCTGTGTCCCTATCTGATAACAGGAAAACTGTTTGTAAACGGTATTGTGCACAATCTCAACAATCTCTTTGCTGCATTTCAGAGGACGGCTCTCATTATCGAAAATGAGTCTAAGAGCGGGTATGACAACCACGCACTTATGGAAGAGCAGGAGACACGCCTTGAGGAGATCATCGGCTATCAGGAGATTCTTGAACGCATCAACAACGATATTGTCGATGAGAATGCGGAATTATCCAAAGAGGCTGCCGTAACACTAAGGAGCGGAGAAAAGGTAACAAGCGCAATCGTCGCACAAACGCTTCCTACGGAACTGGCATATTTGAAGAATGCCTATAATGCCGAGTTGATGGGTGTAGAAAAAGATCACTTCGGTATGAAAGTCTTGACGATAAAAGCTATGAAGATCGCGGCAAAAATGGGAGATTATGATGCCCTTGACTCAATGGGGGAGAATGAGTCAAAGGCGATTGATCTGCTGATGCAGTATTACACCAGCAGTGTTGAACACGGAGAAGATATTGAGAAATTTATATCTTCTATTGGAATATTGCCACAAAAAATCAAAAAAGGTGCCTAAATTTCACATAATATGAAATAAGTATAAAAAAATGTCAAAATGCCACGAATTTTGTGTAAAATACAAAATCTGTATATAATACGAACAGAATATGTAAAAGGAAGCACAAATGAGTGGCATAGAGGACATTATTGACAGGATTCAGGACATCCTTGAGAAAAGCAAAGGGGAGAAGGTCTACCTAAAAGACATTGCCGAAGCACTCGGCATGTCCTCCTCTCAGCTTTCCAACTTCAAAAGCCGAAACGCCATACCTTATGACAAAATCTCCGAATATTGCGCAAAAAACCGGATTAGTATCAACTGGGTACTCTACGGCCAGTCTATCGAGATGCTCAATACGGATGCCGAAAATATTTACAGGATAAAACTGATAGATAATGTGCACTCTTCCGCTGGCGGCGGAGCGTTCAACGAGGATGATGCAGGTATCACCTATCTTACAGTTGACCCTGTATTTGTTGATGTTTTCGGAATCAAGGAGAGTGATGATATAGAGGCAGTGCGTGTGGCTGGTGACTCTATGGAGCCGACCATATCGGAGGGGGCGCTTATTCTCTTGGACAGAAAAAAGGCCGAACTTGTAAACGGGGGCATATTTGTGCTAAACTCTCTAAATGGCGTTGTTGTGAAGCGAATTGCGGTTAATCCTAATGGGATGATAGACCTGATCTCTGACAACAAAATCTACCCTGTGCAATCTGTTCCCGGCGATGAATTGCAGGTTATAGGGAAGGTTGTCGGGGTTTTGGAGAAGATATAAGCAAAAACAAGGATTAGTATTGAATAGAACAGAAATAATTAATACAATAGGTGCAGAATATCTTACCTCAAATATAGAAAATGAAGAATACAGCTATCCAAAAGCGTATAAGGAAAATAGTTTAAAATTTGTTCCGATTAAAAATGGAACTAGACAATATGAAAAACTTGACATTAGATTTATCAAAGATAATATATCTATATTGGTTGAGACCAAGGTTGATTTTGAAGCTGATAAGAACTCAGAAAGTCAACTTGCAGCCTATGTAGAATATGAAAAGGGTTTAACCGGAAATAAAATTATCGCAATACTAGCAAACACAAAAGATGCTAAAATTAAAGTATGGAGAGGAGCTATATCCGAAACAAACCTACTAGATAAAGAAACAATGCTTAGGTCTATAGATGAGTATGTAGATTTTTATACTTCAAAAGTCAATAACAAAGAAGAAGTAATGAAGAATACATATGAGCTAAACATTTTGTTACACAAATATGGAATTTCAGAAAAGCTTAGAAGTCAGTTTGTAGGGACTTGTTTGTTAGCTTTAAAAAATGGACTAGAATATAAAAGACCCAAAATAAAGGTTGGCCAAGTAATAGCTGGTATTAAAGAAGTTCTTGGTGAGCTTTTGACTCACGATATTAACAGGGCGGAAAAACTGGCACTACTTGATACCAAAGTATTAATGAGTCAAGACATAAGGACACTGAGGATTGCTGACATAAGAGAGATATTATTTTATATTGAGAATAAAATTTTACCGTTTATTAACGATAAAAGCACTGCGGGGCAAGATTTATTAAATCTATTTTTTATCACCTTTAACAAATATGTTGGCAAAGATGATAAAAATCAAGCTTTTACACCTGACCATATTACAGAGTTTATGTCCAAACTGACAGGTGTAAATAAAAACTCTGTTGTGTTAGATCCGTGTTGTGGCTCTGGATCTTTTTTGGTTAGAGCAATGACCCAATCCTTAGACGACTGTGCAACTGCTTTAGAGCAAGAAGATGTCAAGAAAAAACAAATTTTTGGTATAGAATATGATGAAAACATATACGGTTTAGCAGCCACAAATATGTTAATTCACGGTGATGGTAATTCAAATATTGTCAATGGAAGTTGTTTTGATTTAGAAGACTGGATTGTTGATGCAAGACCAAACATTATATTAATGAACCCTCCATATAATGGGCAAAAAAAGCATTTGCCTGATAGCTACACAAAAAATTGGAAGAAAAAACAAAAAGAAGACCCCTCTAAAGGACTTTTCTTTGTTAAATATATTGCTGATATTTTAAATAAAAATCGAATCCAAGCTAAGATTGCCGTTTTACTTCCAGTAGCTTGTGCTATAGGAAATAGCAAAGAGATAAAAAATATAAAAAGTAGCCTATTAGCAAACAATACATTGGAAGCTGTGTTTACGCTACCTAATGAAATTTTTTATCCGGGGGCTTCCGCATCTGCTTGTTGCATGTTGTTTCAAACCGGTAAAAAACACATTTCAAGCGGAAATACATTTTTTGGGTACTTTAAGGACGATGGATTTAAAAAGAAAAAAAACTTGGGTCGTATCGAACAATTTAATAGCGTAACTGGAAAAAGTAGATGGTCAGAGATATTAGAAGAGTGGCTAGACCTATATAATAATCGTAAATCGGTAACTGGTTTATCTATAACTCAAAAGGTTTCGGGCGATGATGAATGGTTATGTGAAGCGTATATGAAAACTGACTACTCAAAGTTAACTGATAATGATTTTCAAACGACAATAAACCATTATCTTGCTTATTTAGTTAAAAACGGAATGCTTTATGAAGATTGATTTTGCATCTTGGAAAGAGTTTACTTTTGGTGAAATTTTTGATATAAAAAAAGGCTTTTATAATAAAAAGCCTGAGCATACTACTTCAGGTAATATCCCATTTTTGGGAGCAACTGAAAAAAATAATGGCGTTACAGAGTATTATTCTATAGTAGATATTGAAAATGCCTCAAAAACAGGCAGTGGTAAAAATGCTCCTCTAAAAGATAAAATTTTTAATCCTCATGCTTTATGTGTAACGAATAATGGCTCTGTTGGATTTGCTTTTTATCAAAAAGAAAGTTTTACTTGCAGCCATGATGTTAATCCTTTATATATTTTAAATGGGACATTTAATGAATATACTGCCCTATTTGTTGCCACTGTTATTCATAAAGATCGATATAGATGGGCTTATGGTCGAAAGTGGAGGCCAGAGAGAATGGCTGAGTCGAAGATATTATTGCCTGCTACTAGCAAAAATGAGCCTGACTGGGCATATATGGAAAACTATATGAAGTCTCTTAGATATAAACACTTAACAAGTAATGTTTTGAAAAAACGCATTACAAAAAAGCCAATTTATAAAAAATTTAGAGTTAGTGATATTTTTAATGTTAAATATGGATTAAACTTAGAATTAAATAACTGCGAAGAAACTTCTGCCGATGACCCTGAAGCGGTAAACTTTGTATCAAGATCAAAAGAAAATAATGGTGTTACCGCGTATATAAAAAAAATACCAAATTTAGAGCCTCAGAGTGCTGGATTAATAACGGTTGCTGGAGGTGGGAGCAGTGTGCTATCCACATTTGTGCAAAATAAACCTTTTTATAGTGGAAGGGATTTATATTTACTTGAGCCCATAGAAGAGATGTCAATTTATACAAAAATGTATATTTGCACTGTGATTATGTTTAATAAATATAAATATAGTTTTGGCAGACAAGCTAATAAAACCTTGGGAAATATTGTGCTCGAACTCCCCTCAATAAATACAAAAGCTAAAAAACAGATAGACAGCAAGTATATCGATAAATATATTCAGTCATTGCCTTTTAGTGATAAACTATTATAATTTAAGGTTTAATGGATAGGTGAATAAACTATTTTTAACATTGAATATTTTGCTTATAGTTTTATTGGGAATATTGCAAGCAAAAGAAAGCTTTTATAGCACACAATCCCACCCCTTTTTAAATATCATCAACGGCGTAAGCACCGAATGCGTCATGCACAAATTCTACACAAGCTCAGGCTGGACACGGATTGATGGCGAAGTAGGACGCAACGGTATTGATGGGCTCTACTACAAAAAGAAAGACCATATTATCAAAGAAGTCCTTGTGGCAGAGAGCAAATGGAACACTTCAAGACTTGGATTGAGCGGTAAAGGTAAAACCGTTAAACAGATGTCTCAGGAATGGGTGCTAAGGACGCTCAGGAGGCTTCAAAAGTATAAACCCATACCTGAGTATGCCTCAATATTAAAACTCGTTAAAAATGGGCAGTATAGGGCGAGACTGTTTCGCATGAAACCTGTTGGCGAAAATGGCATACAGATTATCATTTACAAGATCAGGAACAAGGGAGCGAAAGCTTTTGATAAGATTATGGAGACAAAACTGCATCCGATTAATATCAATGCACCCCGCAATAGCTTTGAGCGGGGGATTATCAAAACATACAATGACTGCCGGAAGAAATACCTGCATCGCTATTTGCCGGGCATTTCCAAGTCGGGCATTGACAGGCTGATGCGGGACAATTATCTGCAACCCGGAGATATTTGCAATGTCTGCCAATAAAGTGATTTTATATAGGCTGAGTTTATCTCGTTCTTCTTGATCGCTTTTTGGTAGGCTTTACCTCTGCCTTGCGCCACCAAGGACACCATCCCTCTTTTGCCGCTCCTGTTTTCTGTCGTAGCCTATACGGGCAGACTCACAAGCTTGTTTGCATACTTGAGTACAGAGAGTGTTGTTGCTCCGAAAGTGTTGGAGTTGGCAATACTATGTTTGTCCACAATGATAATCCTGCTGTCTGTTGCAGCGTCAACCTCTTCGCCGAAAACGACTGAAGCAATTTTGCCAATATCTTCACTGGATACATAGTGGTGAAAATCTCCAAGCAGAACAATGCTGTCAGCCGTTACATCGGATTTTGCATACACATCTCTTATTTTATCGGCAAAATGGCTACCCAAGGCATCAAGGGAGCGCTTCGTTATATCCTGCTCTTTTTCGGTCATCTCTTCTGCCGTGCCATAGAGAGCCTGATTGAGTATTTTGATGTATAGATCGGTTGCCTCTTCTGTTGAAAGATTGCCCATCTTTTTTATCACTCTATGCAGCAAGCTTGCATCATAGCTAAATCCGAATACGGTGCTCATGTCATAGAGTCGCCTGATCTGTTCACCATCGCTTTGGCCTGCCGTTACTACAGTTGTAAATGTAGTAACTGAAAGCGCATCAAATCGGACAAAAAGCGTGTTGCCGTATTTTAAAAAAGACCGCCCCATTGCCGACTGAACAGCAAAAGGCGCTGTCATCCATTCCCCAATGAAGGAGGTATAGATGGTTGCATCATATCGGTCTATTTTTTCAAGAAAGATGTTGTTTCTAAAGAATCGTTTTAGATCAAATTCATTTGGTGTATACGCCGGAACAATCAGAACAACCTCAGTATCTTCAGCGGCGGTCATATTATCATTCGCGCCCCAAAGTTTTTTCAGAAGCAGCAAAGATAGTGCTGCCATATTTTCAAGCAGAATTTCATATGCCTTTTCTGTTGGGACAGGGGTGTGCTCAACTGTCAGTCTCTCCCCTTTTATTGTGCGGCTTTCTATGTAGCCATGCTCTGCAATTTGCTGCGCATCAGAGCCGAACAGATAGAGGGTACCATGAATATTGAGGATGTCAATTTCGGCTGCAAAAAGACTTGATACGGGTGCATCAATTCGCACCAATGAGATGAGATCATAAAAAGTTGCATCCGACAGAATTTTTCCATCTTCATCAATCCTTGTAATTCTGAAAACCGTTGTGAGTCTCTTGAGTTCCAGCGAAGCGTATTGTTTGGTCATGGCTGTTCCTTTTTCTTGTATGGGCTTGATATTGATATGGGATACGAGCTATCGTACCAGTTCTACATAGCTTTCCCCGCCTCCGTTTTTATGAACGGCGACCTGTAGAGGGATACGCTCTTTCATCATCTCGACATGCGAGATTACTCCGACCATTTTGCCTCTGCTTTCAAGCATGCTGAGAGCATCAAGGGCAGTGTCAAGTGTATCCGCATCCAGTGTGCCGAATCCCTCATCAAGAAAGAGGGAGTCGATAGAGATTTTTTGGCTTGCAAGCTCCGATAAACCAAGCGCAAGCGAGAGGCTGACAAGGAAGCTTTCGCCGCCGGATAAGGTATTTGACGGACGGACTATATCACCTTGATACCTGTCGATGATCGCTATCTCCAACTGGTGTGCCTCTTTTTTGAATCGGACAATACTGTATCGGTCATGCAGTACCGAAAGGTGTCTGTTTGCAAGGTAGATCAACTGGTCGAGCGTAATACCCTGTGCAAATCTGCTGAACTTTGTGCCGTCGGCAGAGCCGATCATGTCGTTCAGTTTTTCCAGTATGTTTTGAGCCTCTTGGTATCTGTTGAGCTTGTCAAGTTTCGAGGCGTGTCTGTGCCTGTTCTCGTCATCCATATCAAGGCGGCCTTTGAGCTCCCCCAGTGTTTTACTGAGTGCTTCAACCTGTAGGTCAATATCCTGCTTTTTGGCTTCAAGTGTCTCTATTGATTCTTGGGGGATATTTTTTGCCTCATTCTGTTTAATCTTTGCCTCTGTCTCGCGCTTGAGCGTCTTGGCTTCCTCAAGTGCCCTGCTGATCTTGGCGCATTGTGCCTCAAGCGCCTTTCTCTCCTCGTCCGGGAGCATCGCCGCTTCAAGTGCCTGCTCGGACTCAAACCCCTTTTCCTGAAGTGCGCCGGAAAAGGCAGAGCTCTTATTCTCCCATATAACTTTTCTTGCTGCATACTCTTTGCTGGTTTCAGCAAAAAGCGACTGTTTCTCATCCATCTCTTTTTGTGTAACGGCAAGCCGGGTGGTGAGATCATCAACTTTGGATTTTGCCTGCTCATAGGCTTTTGCAATACTTTCACTGTAAGCATCAATATCATCGGTATCGAGTATCGCTTTTTGCTCGGCGGCAAGTGCCTCCATCTCCTGCTTCAATGCTGCAAGTGCACTGTTTGCCGTCTCAAGCGCCTTCTCCTCAGACTGATGCCGTGTGGCAAGATTTCCAAATTCAACTGAAAGTCTGCTCAGGGCATCTCTATTCTCTTGCAATGTTTTGGTATGCGCTTCGTATGCCTCCTTTCTTTGGCGCAACACGCCATAGGCTTCGTCAAGGTGTTCCGCATCAAAGGTGAGACCATAGGTTGCCCAATAGCGTTTTAGTGCCTCGGTGTGTCTGCTGACTTCTTTTGCATACTCCGTTGCTGATTGATTCAAATGCCCGATTTCGGTTGTTATGCTTTTTATATCGGATTCGTATCTGCTGACCTCTTGCAGAATCTCCTGATAGGCAGTGTCGGCACTCTCTTTGTCTTTGAGAAGCCTGTCTCTTGTGGAGCGCTGTGATGCCAATTCGGAAAGCTCTGATGCGGCATCCTCCAAAGCTTCCTGTATCTCAGCCTCGCTCTCTTCATGGAGGGAGAGGCCGAGATCGGCAAAGAACGCCCGGTATCCGCTTATGCGGGTTTCGATCTTTTCGCACTCAAGCTTTGCGCTTTCAATGTATGTTTTTTGGGCGCTAAGACGCTTTTCCATCTCCAAAAAGCGTGCCTTATCCTCTGAAAGTGTCGCCTCCTTAGCCACTATTTCCTGCTCCGTATGTTCGGGAGCGGCATCTGTGCCGTGTTCTATGTAGGGGTGCTCTTTTGAGCCGCAAAGGAAACAGGGCTCGCCCGAATGAAGTTGCCTGCGGTCTGCTTCGTACTTTTGGATAAGAATCTCCTGCTCCCGTTTGGCGCGAAGGGTTTTGATGTGCGACTCCACCGCTTTTATTTTTTCATTGAGTGTTTTGTGTTGCGGGACAAGGAGTGCAACATCGTTTTCAAGCTGTTTCAGCGCCTCTTTCTCTTTTGCAAGCATTTTCGTATCTTCACGGTATGCCTGAAGTTTTCGCAAGGTCTCCTCAAGTTGTTTTTGGGACTGCTGAAGTGCTGCCTCCTTGGATTCAAGGGCTTTTACCTTTTTGTCTGTCTTGGCGTATGCGTGTGCCGCACTCTCAGCCTTTTCTTTCGTTTGGGCAAGTGTTTCGCGCACTTTACTCAGGGTTTCCGTTTGGGATGCAAGAAGCGATTTGCTCTCGGCGGCCTTTTGTGCGGCATTTTTTTGCTTGCCTGCTGCATCTTTGAGACTCTGAATAAGCGTGCCTACTGTCTCAATATCGGCGGCAAGTGAGGCATCCTCCTTGTGGGCACCGAGGAATGTATTGTCGGCTGCAATATCCTCTTCAAGCTTTCTTTTCTTTTGGGTCAGTGTGCTCAGTTCGGAGGCAAGGCTGTTGATGGAGGTGTGCAGATTTTTGATCTCCTCTTCCTGTGCCTTGATTGCTTTATGCTTTTCAAGCTGTTGCGTTTGCAGCGTTCTTGCCTGCCGGACTTTTGCATCTTCATGTTTAAAGTGTTTTTCCTCCCGTTCATACATTTCTTTTGCCTGCTGCAACTGCGCAGTGGTCTGTGCCATCTCGTCTTTGAGCTCTTTTATCTTTGATTCCAGCTTTGTCAGGGTCTCTTTGCTCTCCTCAAGATGTTTTAGCGCACTCCGTTTGGCTTCAAACAGCGCACCGATGTCCAATGCTTTTTGTGCCAGCGAGAGCCTTTCAAAAAGCGTTCTATTTTTGTCTACCTCTTCTGTAGCTGTTGCGAGGTTTGCCGTATGTGTCTTTAACTCTTTCAGAAGTGCAGCATGGTCGCGCTTGAGTGTGTATTCTGCATAAGCCGCCTCTTTTTGCCTCTTCGCCTCTTCGAGTGTTTTGGCACTCTGCGCATACTCTGCTTCTATGCGTTTGCGCTCCTCTTCGACAAGGCACCCTATCCCTTCTATTTCAGCGGTGATTTTCCCGATGGCTTCCCTGCCTTCACGCACCTGCTCAAATACAATGCGTGATATATCGCTGTAAATCTTTGTTCCGGTGATCTTTTCAAGCAGTTGGGAGCGGTCTTTCTCTTTTGCCTTCAAAAAAGCGTCAAATCCACCCTGCGCAAGCATCATCGACTGTGAAAAGCGCTCAAAGTCCAGCCCAGTGATCTCTTCGATTCGCTTGGGCACTTGGCTTGCCTTCGATTCAAGTATCGTTCCGTCGGACAGAAGTGCCAAACTCATTTGTGTGGGCTGCATTTTCCCGTCAGCCTTTCCGCGAGCCCTTCTAATAGACCATGTTGACCTATAGTGCTGTCCGTTTACCTCAAACTCCACTTCGCACATAGCTTCTGCCGTCCCACGCGTCATCAGCTCATGCACTTCCGTACCGCTTGAAAGTCTTGCCGTGCGTCCATAGAGAGAGCAGGTGATAATATCAAGCAGCGTTGTTTTCCCGGCTCCGGTCTCCCCTGTGATGGCAAAAAGGGAGCTGCCGTCGAGAAATTCCATAAAGTCGATGTCCGTTTCCCCCTTGAGGGAGTTGATGTTTTTTGCTCTGAGTTTGAGGATTTTCATGCCGTTGCCGCCTTTTCTTCCATTGTCTTGAATGTCTCCACAAGATGTTTTTTCAGGGTTTCATCTTCGATGTTTTCCATCTCCATCCGTCGCATAAATATCTCAAGGGGGGAGACCTCCTCAAGGTTGACCGCCTCAACCTCCTCTGCACCGATGTTTGCATCGGACTTCTTTATCTTCTTCACCAGTATGGTAAGATGCTTTTCGTCTGCATAGTCCTGAATCCTGCGCAATGCTTCATAGGTGTTGTCGTCGTCAATCTCGGCCTCAATCCAGCACTCTTCATTCTCAATGCTTTCAAGCTCCCTGATGATTTCTTCGCTGTTGCCACGCACACGGTATAGTTCTCTAAAACAGGGAATATCAATCTCGTCGATAAGCGGAATATCCTCGTCAAAGGAGATGATGCAGACCTTTTTGGTGTCGTCCGCTTCACTGAAGCTCAAAGGAATCGGTGAGCCGCTGTAGCGAACATGATCGTTTCCGCCTACTGTTTGGTGTTTGTGCAGATGCCCAAGAGCAACATAGTCAAAGAGTTCTGCAAAGAAAGTTCCGGGAATGTTCATGGTGTTGCCAATATAGAGTTCGCGTTCTGAATCGCTTGTTTTGCCTCCGACGGTGGTAAGGTGCCCTGTGGCAATGATGGGGACAGGCTGGCTGCCGCGTATCTGCTGTGCTTTGTCATAGACCGCCCGATAGTATGTTTCGATACCCTCAGAAAGTGCCCTTTCTCTCTCCAAATAAGATTCTCCCGGAACACTTTTCCTCACAATGCTGTCACGAAGGAACGGTACGGCACATACAATACCCTCAAGAGTGTCCCCATGCCTGATCTCGATGATTCTGTCCTCTTCGTCTCCGCTTGCAATAACATGCACATTAATAGCCTTCAGCACCTCTTTGGGGGCGTTCATAGTGGCAATCGAGTCATGGTTTCCGGCAACGATGACAACAGTTTTGCAAGAAGTCCCCTGTAGACTTCCAAGAAACGAATAGTAAAGATCGAGTGCATAGTTCGGCGGGGTACCAGTATCAAATATGTCCCCGGCGACAATAAGCACAGTCACCCCCTCTTGGATAATGGTTTTCCTCAGCCAAGAGAGGAAAGCCTTATGCTCTTCCTCTCTGCTTTTTCCCATGAACTTTTGCCCAAGGTGCCAGTCTGATGTGTGAAGTATGGTCAATGCGTTCTGTTCTGTCATTATGCTGCCCTCCCGTATAAGGTTTTTATAGATAAATATCTATTGTCAAGATTCAATCTCATTATCATGCCTTTCTTTTGGTCATCCCTTACAATCACCCGCACTCTTTTTTTCTTTCTTAGGCGTGTTTTGATGTAGGGTATAAAGTCCGTATCGCTTGATACAATAGTGATTGTTTTGTAGTCGTGATGGTGGTTTTTCATAAGTTCTATCAGCTTTAGGTCAGAATCAGTGTGACCTGTCTGAACGGTAATGCCGTAGAGAAGTATATACGGATAAAGAATGTATGTTTGGTTTTTTTGCAGAGGCAGCGCAGATACCACTATGATGTCACTTGGAGAGTCAAAGTGGTGGAGGATTTCATCGATATACCTGCATGAGATATTTTCTATATCCCAAAGAATCAGGTTACTGTGCTGCTTCTGAAGTTTCCTTGTCTGTGCAATTTCATCCAAGGTTGGAAGTGTGTCCCTATGAGAAAACAAGGGAGGGGAAATGGGTACGGGGAAGATAGGCTTCCGTAAATTTTCTTCATCTCTCTCGTCTTTCCGAAACAGGAGAAAAAGACTTGAAAGTGTGTTTTTCGCATATAGTATGGCCGCATAAATTCTATTTTGGAAACGGGAAAGAGTATTTTTAGCTGCCGCCAAAACAGGTGTGGAAGCAACTTTGTTTTTGGGTGGACTACCGTTTGGAGGCTGTGCCTCGGCAAGCTTCTCTTTGATTTTGACAAGTTCAATCTGTTCTTGCAGTTGATTCAAGATAATCCTCCCCCTCTAAATACTTTTGCTTTTGACCAAAACCGTATCAAAGCTTCCAAAACAAGGAAGCAGCACTTTGAAATCTGCTCAAATCATAACAAAATAGAAATAATTTGTCAAATATTTCTAAAATATCTTTGAATTTGTGGAAATATATGATATTATACTTCTAATGTTAAACATAAAAGATGCCCGAAACGCGTTACTTGGGGGCTGATGTATGTGCGGGACTGGCATTTTGGGCTTGCTTGAATACCTTTGCGCACAATGAGAGGAAAATGATGAAAAATCGCATAAAAGAGATATATGGAGCACTTTACCGGGGCGTAAAAAGCAAAAAAGAACTTGCTGAGCGCTTTGGTGTCACAACAAAAACTATTGAAAATACAGTGGCGAAAATGGATGGCGAGGTGGTATACGACAAGAAGCTTTCAGGCTACAGGTTTGCTTCCCTGCTGCCAAAATACATCCCCCACAATCTGCTTATTGAGCTTTTGCAGAACAGCATCAGCAATGAAACGGCAAAACAGGACTTTCTGCGGGTATCTGAAATGCTCAGGCAGGAGCCTCTGTCGCTTCCTATGATTCCCACTGAAGCTATGTCCCCAATGACCAAAAAGCTTATCATGCTTGAGATTGCAATACATTCAAATTGTGTGGTTGAGATTAGCTATACAGGAAACGACAAGTCGAAAGAAAAGAAGTATGTCCGTCCGCACAGAATCAATACCTCTGATAATTCATATTACCTGTATGGAAGCTACGACAAGAAAAACAAAGTGAATGTGGGAGAATATCGCTCCTTTGCCATCAACAGCATCCACGAAATACATCCGATGGAATGGATAAAGGGAGAGACTTTTTTTATTGAGCGCGAAGGGAATGCTTACGGCATTATCACAAAAGAGAAGTCAGTGATGCTTAAACTCACAGGAAACAGTGCAAACTACTTTAAGCGCGAGAGGCAATTTAGCAAAGCACAGTTCGACTTCGTTTCAGAAGAGCCTGACGGCAGTGTATTGATGAAAATGTATTACAACAATCTACAAGAAGTAGTAAAGCTTGTGCAGCAATGGATGCCTTTTATTGCAGTGGAGGAAGGCTGCCCAAAGAGGGATGAGATATATACGGCAATCAAAAACAATATACACCTGTTGACACGGGGGAAACAGTAATAAGGACAACGATATGCACAAAAGATATTCCGCATCACGATATATTTCCTCCATTCTTGAGGCACTAATCAGATCGACAGACGATTTTAATACAGACAAAGACGAGAATGTGAAGCGATGGCTTTATCTTCTCTCCGCCGCAACCGGGTCAGGGAAAAGCCACAGTATCGCATCCGTAATGGGAAAAATTGTCTCCGAAAAAAACCAAAAACACAAAAAACGCTTTATCTATGTTGTCCACACGATAGATAATCTCCGTGACATCCATGAAAAACTCCTACAGAAAACACCGTCTATTAAAGATCAGGTGCTTATGCTGAAAAAAGAATCGGAAATGATACTGGATTTTTTCGAGCGGGAGCAAAAGGGGGATATTGATGCCGGGAATATTCATTTTTTGGAGGAGTTTGAAACATACAGGGCACTAAGAGGGTTTATGCTGCGTATCTTTTTCCCTGTTGACAGAGGGCTAAAAAGGGACAAAATGAAAATTCTCAATGAGGAGAACGACAGAATAAACACTTACCTGAGAGCACTAAAAAAGGAACTCAGGAAACATTATAGGCGGATTGACAAAAACGATCAGGCTGCAAGAGAAAAATTCAGAAAGGATGTCTCGGTTATTTTCCCGACAGCGAATTTAAAACAGTACCGAATAATTTTTACGACGACCCACCGTTTTATGCGTTCTGTATGGCGGTTGGAATCTGCCGAAAAGCTGTACGATATGACACTATTCAAAAACCAATTCTTGGTTATCGATGAAATCGATGCACAAAAAAAGACAATGTTGGCAATTATTGCCAAAGAGTCAGCCCAAATGACAATGGATGAGATTTCCATGTTCGCATATTTGCATTATGTTTTACATAGGGTGGGATTGCGCGTGTTGGCCAAATACGGTATTTCCGAAGAGGCGGCAGAAAGTATTGTCACCTATTTTGAAGAAACCTACCAAAAATATTATGCCGATCTTGCCTTTCTCTACAAAAACGACGAGGAGGACAGCGACAGTCCGCGATATATTGTAAAATCCGCGATTTCTTCAATCGTTAAAAACAATATGGATAACCTTGTTATCGAAAGAAAAGCATCCAAGCACCTTAACTATGTATTGAAGCAGACATACAAGCCCGATTCAGATCCGCTCTATTTTTCAAACCTTGT
>Ga0256829_1001499_pt1 | contig 19043 bp, 29 predicted proteins | sample 131447metaG_FD_185979 | JGI IMG/M metagenome (GOLD analysis project Ga0256829, IMG submission 185979) | Hydrothermal vent microbial communities from Lau Basin, Pacific Ocean - 131-447 | ecosystem: Environmental > Aquatic > Marine > Hydrothermal vents | place: Pacific Ocean: Lau Basin | collected...
CTATTATTAGATAGGAGTATGGCTTCTGGAGTTTGATTGTTTTCGTTGATTTTGATTTCGTTCATGATGATTTCCTCGTTTTTTTGTTTGAAAATAAAATTGCCTGCTTCTTTAACGACTAGCAAGCTAAAAGTCATCTTACTTATATATATTCACTTTCTATGCTATCTAAAACCTCCACGGCTTTGTCGTGTAGCTGGTTTGCATGACGGCGCATTTGACTATGCAAGCGCGTTACAATATAACAAAAGTCGTCGGTAGCTGTGCGTATATTATCTATAAGAAGTTCACGCCTATACTGTTTTGTCATTTTTTCTTGTTCAATATCGAACAAAGTGGCGGATAAAGTTAAATTCATTTCAGCTTCAACGTTCTCATTAACAATTATTTCTAGCTCAATCGTGATAAATGACGAATCATCTAAGTCGATTTGTTTGTTTACGTGTTTGATTATTGCCATGACACTACCCTATGTTTTTTGAGTGAAGGAAGAGCGAAATTAGTTACTAACTAACTTGGGTTCAATTATACACGCATGGCAATGCATTGCAAGAAAAATTTTAAAATAATTTAAAAAGTTTCCGGGTTTTGTATATAAAGAGGCGCGTGAATAGCATAAAGTATCTAGGTTGTCAAGTATTTATTTTATTAAATGATATTCAGATTTTTTGACCTTCTGGAAGCTTGTAAGTATATTGTTAACGGTTTCTTAGATAGAGGAAGAGTAGGTGTTTATATAGGTATGCGGGAGAACCACTGGAAGGTATAGGTGGGAACCGCTGGGGGTAGTTTGTTGGTATAGGTGGGAACCGCTGGAAGGAATTGGGTTAGCTGGGATAGGGGATAGGGATAGGTATAGGTTGGAACCGCTGGGATGGGGGGGGGATGGGAGAGGAGAGAGGCTACTTCCTTGTAGTGGGGGGGTAGGTAGGTTGGGGTTAGGTAGGTTGTATTATTTTAATTTTCTTAATAGCTCTTGGAATTTGTACAGTTCCTCAAAAGTAGCTATATTAGGAACATAAGATAATAACTTTGATAATAAAAGAATTACCTTTATAGTATCAGTTAGTGCTTGATGACTGTTATCAATTAAATCTTGGGCCATTTCTCCGTAAAAATAAAGAATTAAAGTATCTAGTTTGTGGTTGGGAAATCCTATACCAAATTTTTTGTCGAGTTTTCTAGCTAGGGTTAAGGTACAAAAGCATTTAATGTTTTTTGGTTTACCTAAACAACGATAGTCGTATTGAATATTGTGACCTGCAAGATAGCTAGTTTCTTCCGGCAGTTCTAAATCTTCTGACTTGGGACAGCCAAGTAAATCTTTAAACCTAATACCATGAACTTCTGTAGCTCTCTTATCTATTTCCATGGAAGGCAGGTATCTATTAACCGTTCCACTTGCTGTTAGTTCGTCTACCAATTTTAAAAATGAATTTTTCTTTTCAATTTTAGAAATAGAAATTAAATTTTGAAAATCATTTTTTAAAGGTATAAAAGCTAATTCTATCACCTGTGGGTGTTTGTGTATTGGATGGTTTTTAATTCCAGTAGTTTCTGTGTCAAGTGCTAGTATCATTATAGTTATCCTTGTAAGGCTTTAGCAAGATAAGGGTCAACGTCAGGTTGTTTTAGTAACCAAGATTTATAGCCTTCTGGGACATCTTTCAATAGTTCCCCTTTGTGTTTACCAAAAGGCATGATAGTAGGTATTCTGGCTTTTTCACTCAACCTGTATAATTGGTCTATTGTATAGTTCTTAGGAAGTAACTCCCTATCAATGGCGACATTAACTAAGTGTTGTAATAGTAGTTTGCAGTTTTCTACATCAGGTAACGCACTATGGGCATTAACCAGCCTGTTTCTAGTTTCCTCTGTTTCCCCTTCAAAGAAATAGATCATAGCTGATTGTCTATGGCTATCCAATTTTGGAAATAGAAATGAAGACAAGGCTTTCGTGCATATTCTTTTGATAGTGGAATTGAGTATACCTAAAACTTTAGCATCAAAATCTACATTATGCCCAATTAGGTATTCCGTTTTATTTGGCATTTTAGCTTCTTTATAGTTAGGTTTTCCCTCTAACTCTGAATACAAAATGTTATGTATCATTAAGGCACCTAAAGAACTACGAACCTCTGGGGAGTAGCGTTGTTCAAATGTTTCTACGGTATTCAATAAAGGGACGGAAGTTTTTATCCAAGCTAACTCTATGCATCTAGGGTCAGTTAAGCTAGTTGTCTCAGTGTCCATTATATAAATAGTCATTTTTTTTCACCTTTTTATCGTAAATAATTTTTCTGTAGGTTTTTTACTTTTAGATGTGGATAAGGTCGTGGAGAGCTCTTTTTCCCATACGCAAATAAAGTCGTCTGGCATAGAGTACTCACTTATAAAAATTGTGTGTCCCTCGTTGTGCTTATTTCTGCACCAATTATAGAAATGTTTGTAGTCTATCTCTGTGGAATACTTCGTAGTTTTTTTATACGGCGGGTCACAATATATTATTGATTTGTCAGGTATTTCTAGGTCGTCATAGCTACAACAAACTAGCTCACATTCTTTAAGAAATTTGCTTTGTATTAAGGCTGCTTTTTTACTTCTTCGTGTTTGCGTTTTCATATTGGCTAAGCATCCTTTAGTACCAGCTACATCCCTACGGTAGCCTCCAAAAAATTTACCTCCAAACGACATAGAGAAGGCAATAAACCCTGTTAGCCCATCCACTTTGCGTTCTGATTTAGCTTTATCATAATCATCTTCAGTTATTAAATCAGGTATGCTTTCTGGGGCATCCCTTATAAGTTTTAATGCCTCTATAACATAAGGGTTATTGTCAGCTCCTAGACGGAACCCTTGTACTTTTTCTATGATGTTACCTCCACCAACAAAAGGTTCTACGTACCATTGGTGTAATTTCCTACCTTTCAAAATTATAGGAAGGATATGTTTTGCTATTCTTGCTTTTGACCCCATGTATTTCATTTAATCAATCTCCTCTCTAGTTTTATCCAACCTAACTGTAACGAACCTAGGTTCGCGTAAAGCCCCACCTTTTTCTATTTCTTTCATACAACGTACCTCTACTACTTTACCAATAGCAAGGGTTGGGTCAGATAAAAAGTTAGCAATATCTTCGTGTTTTCCAACCCTAACGTCAACTTCTACCCCTGATTTTCTTTTCAATTTTAAATTTAAATTTCTATTTCCTTTTTCCCCTACAGTTTCATACATATCTATACAAAGTAAGTCAAACGTATCTTCTAGTTTAATCTTCATTAAGGAGGAATTTCGTTTACCAGGTTGAAAAAATCCATCGGCTCGTTTTAGAACTATTCCCTCTCCATCACTTTCAGTAATTATATCAAATATCCTAAACCAGTCTTTTTTGGAGGAAGTGACTGATAGTATAGACATAGGTGTAAGTCTACTTGTCTTATTAAAGTATCCTTGATCTAATAATTTTATAAGATATAAATGTCTTTGAAGATTAGAATCTTTAGGTCTGCTGTTTAGTAAAACATCATGTATTTCAAAATGAACATCATTAGCAGAACAATTACCTTTACTTCTGTTAAATATGCCGTTAAGAATGTGAAAACTTGTATCTGGTATATAAGCCTCCATTATAAAAATAGTATTACAAGGAGGATTAGGTAATTTATTAAAGAAATCGTCTTTACAAAACTTCATAGAAGGAATAATTCGGCCTGTGGCTGATCTAACAAAATCCCAGCCTTCTTTTTTACTAAAAGAACAATAGGTGAACCATCCATCACGTTTTTCAGTAACGATGTATTCGTGGTTTATATCTGGTTTCTTTTTGGTTTCTTCGATGTATAGATGTTTTACTTTTTGGGGTATGAAGTGCATAATTATCTAGCCATGGCAAATAAAAGATTAAAAACTAAACTGCACGCAAGTAGGACAAATAGTATAATAATTCTTTCATGGTAAAAATATTTAGCAGCAAAATATTTTTCTAGTAACGATGAAATATAGTTTTTGCTTCTGGAAAGTTGCTTTTCTTTTGCAGATAATTCTTCTTTATAGTTAGAATATTTAACCCAAAAGCCTTCCTTACATTGTTCCATAAGGTCAAATTTACTAAAGCCTTGGTTGTATCTTTTCATAACGTAGTTTCTATTCTTTGGTTTAAAATATCTAGTTGATCTTGTAGATATAAGTAATCTAGTATTTGTTGCTTTGCACAAGAGCCACAATGCCTAGGCACTCTTAGCAAACCCCTGCCTTTTATAACGAAAATTTTAAAGAGAGTATTGCTAATTTCTTTTAGTATAGTAAATTCAGACAGTCTTCTTAGTTCTTTAGTGTAATTTTCGTTTATATCTCCCCCACAGAGGAAGCAAGAGCCTGTGCTAAAGTCTTTTTTAAGTTTAGTAAGTTTTATTTTGTCAATAGGTTGTAGTTCAGGAGCAGGGAAAGTTTTTCAATATTTTGAAGTTTTTTGTTTATGTTGTTAAGGTAGTTTTCGTCATCCGATAATTTAGAAAGTTTGTTACGCAAATTTGTTAATGTATATTGAAAATTAGTTACTTCATCTATAGTTTCTTCTACAGTTTCATTAATATAGTTCATTGCTAAGCCGTTACCTTTGTATTAAAAAGGGGCGGCTATAAATATATGTCCTTATAACCGCCCATAAAATTGTAGTGGTTTACTTAGGAGGATATACCGCCACTACTCGGTTGCGTAAACTAGCTCAGGGTGTTCAAGCTGAGAAAGTATCTCTTGTTTATGCTCTTGCCAATACTTTAACCTATGCCCTTCTCTCTGGTAAAGTATATTTTGTAAAGTTTTGTAGTTAACCATAACTATACGCTCCTGAAGCCAGCCTTCCGGTAGGTTATCTTTAATATAAGTTATATCTTTATAATGTGGGTGGTTTGAGTTTTTATAGTTTCCAAGAACGTTGTTAAAGGCCCAAATAGTTAGAGAGATTGTGTTTGCTTCAAAATCCTCGTGCGTTACAAACCTTTTAGATAAAGTATGCATAGTAGAACTGCTTTGTTTAGTAACCCCGACCCGATAAGTATCATATTCTTGCCAAAAGCTTCTACTTGCTTGGATAAATATGTGGCAAACTATAGATTCAAGAAACTTATTATGGCCTCCCTGTTTAAAAGCAAGTAACCTTGCTCGTTTCTTTGCTTTCTCTTTTCTTTCATTTGTCCAAAACTCTTTTAAAGGTATTTTATGATCGTAAAAGCTAAGACTCATACCAAAAAGAGCAGATTCATAACCGTTTTCTTCAAGAATTTGTATATTCATGACTAAACCCCTCGCTGGCTAAAGCGTTATAAATAGTTTTTCTATAGTCTTCATCTGATTCTAGCGTAGGCCTTGCCAAAATACTGCCTAACCACATAGCTTCTTCTTCTGATAAAGTTAAAATAATATTAGTTTCTGTCTTTACTTCTATACAAGCCATTTTATTCTCTAGGTATTTAATTTTAAAGGACTTTTTACATTTTATAAACTATATTATAGTAGTATTATTTTAATCAATATAACGTGTCAATAAAAGTCTCTGTATCTGTACACATTCCTGGTATAGTTACTAACTTATTTGGTCTTTCTTCTATATTTTCAATTATTAATCCTATATCCATGCTTCTACTAAGGTTAATATTATGTTTTATACATAAACGATTAAGATCTTCTAAAAATTGCTTATGGTTTTCTTTCATAGTTTTGCCTTTTCTATTAATTTAATTTGTAGCATTATAGTTTCTTTTGTTTAGTTTCTGGGTAACGATAGTGTTCATTATAGTTGCATTGTGGATCGTCTACTACCACTATCGTTTGTATTTTATGAGCTTCTTTTACTTTTATTTGCTCTCCTAAGTTTAATCCTAATAGAAAGGCTACTATAGTAAGTGATAAACAAATATAAACCCATTTACTTTCCATTATTTACAATCCCCATAGCTTATTTCGCTTGTCTCAATATCAACTGGGATAGTTAAAGGAACCTTATAAGGTAAAGTTGTTGTCATGTGTTTAATTATTCTTTCTTTTGCGGTTTTATCAGTTTTAATAAATTGTCCTGATACAGAATCATGTGTTTGTAGAAGGACTTGGATTCGGTTTCTTTCGTTTTTTTCTATAGATACCAGCCCCATATTTGTTATAAGTCCTACAGTACATTGTGGCTCAAAGGCAACTGCTTTATTAAGTAGTGTTTGGTCATTAGTATTAAGAAACCATCCTCTTGCACCTAGTATAGTTTCTATGTATCCCCTTGTAGCAACCTGCCTTTTAACTTCATTATGCCACACTCTTATCTCTGGACAAACATTGAAAAACCATTTTTGAAGTTTATCTACTTCATGGACTAATAGACCTGTTCCTCTAGCTATTGTAGGAGCAAAGCCTAGGTAGCTAGTCGCGTGACAGACCATTTTAAAAGTTTGTCTAGTTTTGCTTTTCTTATCTATTTTCTTTCGGTAAAATTCTTCCGCTAAAACTGTGTATATGTCTTTGCCTTCTACAAATAGTTGGATATAGAACTTGCAATTAGACCTATGTCCAACGATACGGGCATCAGCTGAACTGAAGTCAATATTAAAGAACTCCCAATTGCTATTGTCTGGAAGGAACATCTTTTTTACATTAGGCAAAGCAAGACTGTTTTCTGTTAAATTACTTTTAATAATAAGATTTTTACTTTTTTTAGCGACTTGTTCTGTAAAGACTAAATCTATTTTTCCTTTAGAAGGGATGTTTTGAAGATTTGCCCCCTTACCCCAAACGTTTTTAGTCGAACTCAGTCGGTATGTATCCGTACCAGCAATCTTATATTGTGTTCTTGCTCTATTATCCTCATCAACTTTCATTGCTAGAAAAGTATTAACGAAAACTTTTAAGGATTGGTATTCTAGCATTAAAGTTAGGAAAGGTCGATACAATGGATATTCTTCAATGTAACCTTTCATAGCAGCAGAATCCGCAGTATCATTACCGCTTTTCTTTGCTTTAATTAGCTTAATTCCAAGTAAATCCTTAAATAGTTTAAGTTTTTGTGGGACTGAATTTATATTAAAATCAGGCTCTCCAACTGCATCTTTTAGTCTTTGTTCTGTTTCTAGCAACAAGGTGTGAAAGAATTTATAGTACTTTTCTTTCTGATTAATATCTATACGTACTCCTCTATTCATTATATTATCAAGAGTAGGAGCTACTTCGTATTGTTGAAAATTATAAAATTCCTGTAACTTCTCACTGGAAGATTCCAGAATCCCTCTTAACCCATTAGTTACCTCAAGAGTATAAGTTATATCTTTTATATTATATTGCCATCGTTGTTCAGGATTATCTTTACTAGGGGTTATTTCATCTTTCCAATAAACATATTTTTCAGAATAAATACTAGCTAAAAAAGCTAAATCTTTTTGGAGATAGTTATAAAGAACATGAGACAGAATTAAACTATCATACTTTGCCTGAACGTCTATTCCCCAAAGTTTATGATAATATTGATTCTCATAGCTGTAATTTTGACCAACATGCAAACAGTTTGGATGAAGCATAACATCTCTGAGCTTTGTCATTATTTCTATTTCATCATCTAGTCCCCATATATTTGGTTCTTCTGCTTTAGAAAAAGGAATACATAATCCTTCTTTCGTAGAAGTAGTTACTCCTATGCAGTCAATTACTGAATGATACATTGTTTCAATATCGAAAGAAACAAGCATAGGTTTTTCTTTAATTGTTTTAAGAATAGAATCAAGATAGGTCAGTATAACTTGTTTATCTGTGCCTAGAATATAATTTATGTCTTTTTTTGCGTAGTAGTTTATACCTTTTTCTTTTATATTTTTATAAATATAGCCAAGTTTTTGATAGTCTAATTCTATAAAAGGGACTTTATCAGGCATATTTAGGGCTTGTATCGTATGATATACAGGAATAAGTATGCACTCATGCTGTATCCCTAAAGATTCATGTGGTCTTTCTATACTAGCTCTGTAGGTTGTTAATCCTCCTAAAGGTTTTCTATCACGAGTATTTCCAGCTGTTTGGGCTAAGGAAACCAAGCCAGTAAGGAAGAATAATCCCCATTTACCAGTTATAATTATTAGGTTTGGTTTGACCTCATTAATTTCTTTAACCAGTAGTTCTAATTGTTCTTTTAATCTGTACGATATATAAACATCTTTGTGCGGTTCTAGCTTATAGAAGGTAAATCGTACAATTGCCTTTTCTGTAAGAGTTTCTACGTCCTTTTCTACAAAATATTCCTCAACTCCATTCCTAACAATAATACTTTTTAAATCTTTTTTCTTTTTAAATTCTTTACTAAAATCAAAATTCTTTTCGAGATCTGGCTCACCAAAATAGCTGTAATCTAGGTAGGTTGGGTAGATATTTGTAGAAATTATCCCTGTAAAATTTTCAACGGTCGTAGTGTTATGAGGATTAACCCTCCCAGTTCGTAGAGTAGTTAAAAGATTCATGTTACTAGCTGAACTAAATTTTTCTCCGTTTTCTACTTCTATTTTTACCGGAGTGTCGTTAACTAGCATGATATCCTTGTGCCGGTAAAACTTAGGTCGTTTAATCATGGTTCCTCAAAGTTAATTATTGTAAGATGCCGGTCTATTCCCGACTGTCACCCTGATTTATAAAAAACCCTCGCAGGGACAGGCCCTGTTATTATTCTTCTTCTAAGTCATTTTCGCAGCCATCCTCATAAGGAAGAATACCACAAAAAGGACAAGATCTACTACCCATATCTAAAACATTTTCCATAACATCAGGGTTACCTCGTTGAACTTGTTTAATAACTTTAGCTTTACAAGGCATATTATTGATAGTCTGACAGATAACAGTTAGTAAGCCTTTAGCATACTCCAGTGCGTTTAATTTTGTAACAATGTCAGGTACACTTTCTAACTCTTCAGGTACTTTAATATCATCATTAAACTCAAAATCAACAAGCTCATCAAAATTAGTATCTTTTAAATCTAAAGCAGTTAATAGTTGGCCTAACTGAACATTATCTTTCATTGCGTAGGTTTCTTTATCAAAACTAAAAAATATCATCCCACCAAATATTCTTGGTTCATCTTGTTGAAGTAATTTGATAGCTTTTTTAGATGTTAAAGAGACAGAATACATTAACATACCGTTAAGCTCATAATCGCCCGTTTCCACCATTTCTTTTGAGTTCTTATCCCAAACTTTTTCTTTTCTAATCGTAAAAAATTCTTTATTTTCTTTTCCAGTAATACTAGCGCCAACTAACTCTCCTGCATAAAAATTATTATCCAGAACGGGTGTAATTGTTGATAAGGAAGTAGTGTCAATACTGAATGAACGTTTAGTCATAGTTGTTTCTCTCTTAATTATTTAAAGTTTAAATTTGCTTCTTTATACCTGTAGCTAAGGTTAATTCTCTTTAAAAAAGTTGTATAGGCTGAAATTAGGCTCTAACTTATCCTTCTCTTCAAAATTCCTCACTGCTGTTTCTACACCGACTTTTTTACCAGCCCAATATCTTTGACCTGATGGGGCTTGGTAGGCGTAAATAACATCGCCCCACGAACCAGAATATTTACCAGCTAGAGCAGTTCCTGCATCTAGTCCAATTCTTATTTTATCCTCCTTTGATATTTCATCATAGATTCTGTCTGCATGAGCAAGTAAAATAACACTGGCGTCAATATCAATTAGATTCTTAGTAAATCTTTTTAACCAGTATTGTACAACTTGGTAGTCAGCCATTACTCCACCTACTCTATCACCTTTTACTGATTCCCAAATAGCTAACATAATAGGTGTTAGTCCATCAATTACCAAAATATCTTCAAATTCAAGATCACCTACGTTACCTAGAGTAACTTCTTTTTTTGTAACATAATCAATCCCTTTAAAAGTTGTTAAACCGCTAATAATATTAGCAAAATCAGTGTATTTGTCCTTATTCATGTTGCCATTTTTGTCATTTTTTTGGCTTTCTGATGAACTCTGTTTAGAATAAGTGGTTAAGGCTCTCAGTTCATTAGTAAAAGCCTTCTTTTTATTGTTTCTAATAACGCAAGTAATTAATTGGTTTTCTTCTAATTTTATCTTATAGTGTTTTAAACCCCATTCAAGACCTGATAAAGCATTTCTTTCTGTGCATAAAAATATAACTCGTAGATTAGGACATGAATCTCGTAGTTTAAATAATGTAGCTATACTAGAGCTTTTTCCAGAGCAACCTAGCCCATATAAGATTATTTTTTCTTGTTTCATTTGATTCCTCTATTTATTTAAAGTTTTCTTAACTTCGTGCAAAGATATAAGTTTTCTTTCACCATCTTTATTAGTAAAGCTAACTTCTTGTTTATGTGTAGTTGCTAACACAGTTTCTCCATCTTTAGTCAGGCATCCTTCAATAAAAGGACAGGTTCTATTATAAACATGGCAGCTAGTCCCGTACGTTGGGAAAAATACCCCATGAGGGAACTGGGGTTTAGTTTTTTTGTATATTTTATACTTTTCTACAAGTTCTTCTATTTTTGAAAAAGTAGAAACAATCCATTGGTCTTTCATGAACCGGGTGATAGGTATTTCTAGTTCAAAAGCAGGTTCGTAGTTCTTAAGTAAAGGAATTCGTCTGATAAGGCCACCTGTGATCGAAATTCCTAAGTTTTCAGCCGCTACAGCATAACCAACTAATTGACCAGATGCTCTAAAATTATCTGCTTCTTTCTCTAAATCAACTATTTTAGTTCCGGGAATACGGCTAATCCTTGATGTAGTTTTTTCGTCAAGAACGTACCTACCAACTACTTTATCATCGACTACCTGTTCATAAAGTCCATCAAGAAAACCTGTAAATAATATATTTTTACTTGGAAAATCAGGGTGCTGTATTCCTGTATCTAGTTCAAACCTAAATTCTACTGCATGAGAACCGTCAGATAAAGTACAAGGCTTAAAAAATCTATTAAATGGAAAAGTCTCTATGTACTTTTCAAAGTTATAAGCAACCCTTTCATTAGTTTTAATAGTATGAACAATAGATTCGCTGTTAAGTATATACTCAACTCCTCTAGCTATAGCTTCTTCCTGACAAAAACCTTCGTTATAGAAAGTTTTTCTTGCTATCTCACAAGCCTTTGCAAAAATACCTCCAGCTAGTAGATCTGGATTAGAATTAACCCCTTTTAAATGTTGGATATTTGCTCGAAAACCTTTTAATTCACAAGATTGGAAGGTAGATAAAGATGAATTACTTATAGTTAGTGGGAACATTGTTTCTAGGTTACTCATCAGCATCTCCTAAATAAACAACCCCTTCTTTATCTTGGTTTATATAGCAATTTTGTAGACTCTCAAATCCTGTATAGAAAGTCTCAACGCTGTGCTCCAGTTCGTCATCGTAGCCCCAACTAGAGTTGCTAACAGCTACTTTTACTTTACATTCAGGATCAAATTGAGCTAAACGCTCCATAAGTTCTCCTACAAGCATAATCAATTACCTCTATCTGTTAAGTTTTTACTGTTATTCATTACAATTCCCCAAGCTTTACTATATGCTCGTTGAAAAAAGTAGTTTCTTCTTCTGTTAAAGTTTTTCCCGCAGCTTGTTTAAAAACTATATCATTAAGTTTCTTTTCAATAGCTTTTTTGGTTTGTTTTGGCTTAGAAACTGCGGTTTTTCTTTTCGTAGTAGCTTTTTTATCCTTAACATTAAGGTTAAAAGCCTCTGTTCTATGGATTCTATTCCACGGTATAATAATTTCCTGAAACTCTTTTAAAGTAACAGGGAATTCAATTAAATCCCGTCTTTCTATTTCCTGCTTAGTCTTTTTAATATATTCTACTTCGTTAGTAGTAAACCCGTGATCATAAGTAGGTTTATCTTTCTCAGGAATTAATGAGTTAATTTTAAAAGAGTTCATAGCATATACTCCCGTACAAATTCATATCCTATGGACAATACCGACATTATGTAAGCTGCCCTCTTGGAATCATCATATCCTTTACTAGATATACTGGAAGATAGGGAACACACTATGTTAACCACCCAAACCGCTACTAGAGTAATGTAAACAGATAACATATATTTACCTACTTAGAGTTTAAGAAGTCTTCTATTAACTGCCTTATAATATTACTTACAGGAAGTTTTTGTTTCTCTGCCACTATCTGAAGTTTTTTATAAATTTCTGGCTTAAGGCGAATTGTAAAGTTTTTCATTTTGGTCATTTTACCACCATTTTTTAAGCATTGCAAATTATTTTTAAAAATTAATGGCCTCGATAAACCATTAATTCATCTATACAGCGTGACGTCGCCACATATAAACATTTAGCCCTTTCCACTCTATTAGGGTTCTTAACTATATCATTATACATAACAATTATTTTAGGGATACTTGTTCCTTGAAGTCTATGGCTAGTAGCTGCAAAATAGTGTTTTATATTAGCAAAACAACTTAAAAGAGTTCTCCTTTCTCTATATGCCTTTACTTTTGCTTGTTTACTTTTCATTCCCCAAGCCTTTTGTTCATAATGATCTTCTATCTTTTTATAATCTGATGGGTAGGCTACTGAATAAAAAAAGTAGCGCCTTCCTTTATGTTTTACTTCCGTTTTATAACAGGGAAAAGACAGATATTTATTTAGCCGGATAGTTACAATTTTAGAAGCTATAACTGTGGCTTTAGCGTTACTGTACAATATTTCTTCGTTTTCTCTTTTTAAACCTAGTAGCTTCTGTTCAGATAAATTTTCTATTTCCGTAACAATATAAGGATTAGTTATAATAATTTTATCCCCCAGAAGGTATTTATTTTTCCTTGCCTTGTCCCCATGAATTATATCCCTTAGCTGGTTATTAAGTTTGTCTACCCCCGCGTTTGTCCAAGCTACTATCTTAGTTTTTCCGGAAAGAAAATCACGTTTTCCTGTTTCTGAACGAAGATAGCTTTCCAATTTCATTTTTTTAATATCGTAAGTACCTTGAAGTAGATCTGGTTTATAGATAAGGCCTTCTACATGATTGTTAAACCCCCATAAATCCCCTGTGTTTCGCATAGGTTTAGTCAGAGTAATTGTTTCCCAACCCTGAGCAAATACAGGAGATATACATTTATCCCGTAAGCTTCTTTTCTTTACCACCGGTGGAAGCTGAGAAGAATGACCAACAAAAATAATTTTAATACCTATACTTCTAAGAAGATTAAGGTGAAAGTCATCTACCATAGAGCATTCATCAAGAATAGCTAGGTTAAAGTTATCCCATAGACTAGGTATAGCAACATGTTCGAACTCTAAATCTTTAGAATCCGTAACAGGAGTTATACCTAGAGCTGAGTCAACTGTTTTTAGAACATAGTCATCCGGGCTATCTAATTTGTCCCTAAGTTGATCAAGTGCTTCATTAGTTGGACAAAGAAGAAGTGGGGAGCAGTTAGGTAGTTTTTTTAATACGTGGTTTATAGTATATGTCTTTCCGGTCCCAGCTTTTGCATCTATAACAAGGTATAATTGATTACATTTCCACCAATTATTGATGAATTCTACTGCTTTTTGTTGGTCTTTATTTAAACCCATAGTTATCCTGTAAATTTTATTAAAGTTGCTGATTAATACAAAAATTCTTTTATCTCTGCATTTGTTAATGGAACAGCATAGTACCAAGTTTCCTTAGTTTTACTCATAAATTTACGAGGGCGGTTGGGCATATATTGCACAATAACTGCTATCTGAGTATATAAATCTATAGTATTATGACATACCCAACACAATCTACCTTTTTCTGGTATTTCTTCGTACCACTCTTTTTTAAGTACTTTTACCCAACAACAAGGGTCGCTTACAGTACTAATAATTTTACCTTTTTCCGAATAAGGTACCCCATTTTTTAAAAATACTTTATCTTCTTTATTATGCACCCCTTCTATAGTTTCCCCAGCAATAAGCCATTCCCATATTTCTTGTGTTGTTTTAAATGTAATTATATCATTCATTTCTTTTCCGTAATTAAAAAATTTTGCCCAATGCAAAAATTGCTGCTGTTCTTCATAAATTCCACATCTATAAGTTAATGTAATCTCTAAACTTTTTAATAGTTACAGAGGATCTTGTAGTTTCATAAGTTTTCTTTTTAGTTTAAATTGTATTTATAATTAGTCATCTAAAATTGCATCTGGAAATACATCCAGATTTTTCCCTTTATAACTTATCCTAGCAGTAGCAAAATTACCAAAACTTTTCCAGAAAGAAACTGTCCTAGTAACTTCTTTACCTGATTTTGTATTTAAAATTAATTTCTCTTTCTTTTTAGTTTTTGAATCAATGTTTATCCAGCGGCTACCTGAATTGTTTAAATAATACGTTTGCATAATGTTCTCCAAAATAAATTAAATAAAACCGTTACGTTTATCCGGTAAAGAAAAGAAACTGGCCTGCACCTATTCACAAACTAATTTCTATCTTTCGTAACTATAGCCCTAAAGGAGTCAATAGCCTATAGTCCCAGCGATTAATGGCTTTATTCCCTTTGCATCATCTGGTAACAAAATTTTGGGAAGCCAAACACCACGGTAGATGTTTTTAGCATTTCTCTTCAATCGTTAAAGCCAGTTTAACAGCTTTTTAAGCGCATTGCAAGCGAATATTTAAAGTTACCGCTTAAAATTTTGCCTATATAAAGGAATAGCGGTCAATTAAAAAAAAATTTGACAAACGCAATGCATTAGTTTAAAATAACGGCACAGTAATAAAAATTAAGAGGCGATTATGAAGACACGTTTTTTTACAGTCACAATCAATGTAGAAACTGCTGAGTTAGCAGATTTGTACAAAACAATAGGTTTAGATACGCCCATAAGTGATGTTATGATCTCAGGAAAGTATAATGTTTACCCAAAAGAAATTCCTACTATGGATTGTCCAGGAACTCCAGAGGAACTTGAAGTAGAAGGGTACGAAGTAATAGAACTTATCCTTGAAGATGGTACTGAGATACACTTTCTTTCTGAAAAAGATTCTGAAACTTTATTAGAACAGCTACAAGAATCTATTTACTTTGAAGAGGAAGTAGAAACTAAATGTTGGGAGGATTGGGGAAAATGAATGTAAAATTTGTTCTTATTTATAAAAATACAATAATAATAACAGGTAACCTACAACAAGTAAAAAGATTAAAAGCTATTGGTTGGAAAATTAAAATAAGTAATTTAGGAGAACTAATATGAAAGTACGACCATTATCTAAAAGAGAGGTTTATTCTGTAGGCAAGTTTGATAAATCTTCTAAGTTTTACCCTTACGAGGAATTTGTTGTAAAGGGTAGTTTCTTAGTAAGAAGTCCTAGTAGAGCATATCCCTATTCTTACTATAAACACACTCTTACATTAAAGTACGCTAAGTTACTTGCAAAGCACCGTCCTGATTTATATGAAAGTATCACTGGAGAAAAATTATGAAAAAGTACTATAAAAAAGAATTAGAAAAACCATTAAGCACTTTTATACAGAATAAAACGGAAACAATAGCTATAAGAGTTATAGCTGGTGATTCTAATACTAAAATTATGAATATTAATTTAGAGTCAATTGAACCTATTAGAGAGGCACTTGATAAAATTGAAATTCACTTATTGGAGCAAAGAAAATGAAAATAGAAACACTTAACTACCTATACAAGACAGATAACTCTTTACAAAAGTATTCAAGAAAAATAATGAAATCTATACCTTTACCAAAAAAATATGATTGTCTTTTATTCACTCATTTAGACTTTCCTGTCATATGCGTGTTTCTTAAAGATACGAATGGGGCAGTGGAACTTAGAATAGCTGTTGAAGGAGAAAAAAATAATCTAATAAGCAGCACAGGCTTTAGTAACGAAGAAGAACAAGAAATAATGGGCATTGTTAATAACTGGTTAGCTGATAGTTAAGAGAAGGATAAATGAAAGCAACACAAAAAGGCTTGTTGAGAAACTAGAAAAGAAATTACCTAGTAAAGTAATTAAGTATAGAACTACTATATCACAAATACTTGCTTTAGAAAATAGAGTAAGTAAATTAGAGGAAGAAAATAAACAGTTAAAAGAGGGATTGTTAGCAATGCAAGATAATAAGTTTAGGAATAAAAATGCCAATACTAACTAAAGAAAAACATAAATTGTTAACAAGTTAATTGCATGATAGGTTTTACAATCTAGCATTTTGTATAGAACAAAGGGAATTAAAATCAAAGAAGGGGCAGGAAACGGTATTTGTAGAAGATCTAAAAGAATGTGCGCAACTATAGGAAGTAAAACTGAGCTTTCTATGGCAGTTAATGACTTTAAAACAATTCTTAACGAAGTAAAAAACTAAAATAGGTAAACAAAAATGAAATTAGCACCTACAAACGAGCAGCAAAAAATTATAGAAGCAGCTAAACAAGATAAAAACCTTATAGTTAAAGCATACGCAGGTAGTGCCAAAACAAGTACCTGCGTTATGATTGCAGAGGAACTAAATAAGTATTCTCTTTATTGCGCTTTTAACAAATCAATTGCGAATGAGGCTAAAAATAAATTTCCTTCTACTGTATCTTGCAGAACTATGCACAGTCTCGCATACGGCTCTATGGTCATGAATAAAATGAGAAATAAACTTCAAGGATGGTTTCAGCAAAGCGACATAGACTTACTTGGTTATGACTTTAAGAACGAAACAGAAACTAAACTACGAATAATTGAATATATTAAATTGTTTTGCCAATCAAGTTACCTAAATATAAGTATGTTTAAACCTGCAGGGCTGGAATTAACAAAACTTGAACTACTCATCGCTCATAAATTCTGGAAAAATATAGTTTGTGAAGATAACCCAACTAAAATGACACATGATGTTTACTTAAAGTTATTTCAACTATCACAGCCAATTTTAGGTTATGAGACTATCTATCTCGATGAAGCACAAGACAGTTCGGAGGTTGTTCTTGACATTGTTCTACAACAAAGAAAATATGGAACACAAATAATTATTGTTGGGGATAGCTTTCAAAGTATTTATGCTTGGAGGGGGGCTGTTAACGCTTTAAATAAATTACCCAGTAAAGAATTTGAAACGCTATACCTGACAAAAAGTTTTAGGTTTACACAAGAAATAGCTGCTACAGCTACTAAAATAATAAACTATATAGGCAATGATAAACAAATTACAGGAGTAGCAAAAGAAAAACCTTGCAAGAACAGGGCAACTATAGTTAGAAATAATACTACTTTGCTCTCCCATCTATTAAATGCTTATAATCGAAACGAGAAAGTATTTGTATTAGCAGATTTAAAAAGTCTTTGGGGAAAACTATATCATATACAAGCTCTTTTCTTTGGGGACAGCCCACGTTACCCAGATGCAGAACTTAAACAATATAAAACGTATAAAGAACTTTTAAAAGCTGCTGAAACTATTCCTGAAATAGCAAAGCTTATTCGTTTGTCAGAACTACTTGGTAAAAATAGAGGGTTAACTAAAAGTATAAATGAAATAAAAAGTATTGTTGTAAAGAGAGAGGAAGATGCAGATATTACTTTAACAACCGGGCATAAAAGTAAAGGTCTGGAATGGGATGAGGTTACCTTAACAGATGATTTTTTAACTGTTAAAGAGGGAGAAGATGCGGTAGATAAGCTATATGAAGACCAAACAGCAGAACTTATATACGTTGCGTTAACTAGGGCAAAATATAAAGTAAACTTGCCTGAAACTATTGAAGACTTATTGCTTCAATAAGAATCTAACTAGTAAAAAAGGCTAGATAAATTTACCTATCTAGCCTTTATTTTTGATTTTTAAAATTCAGGTTACAGTTCTGAACCTGCCTCTGGATGTTTAGCAGTTTGAAGTAAAGATAACTCCAACTGTACATAAGGATTACGGCGAATCTTATTTTTAGCCGAAGCACTTTTAGTTGCCCAATCCCCCAATACTTCGCCAATAACCCTAACGTCATCTACATTAGCCCAGTGTTCGAAACCGGTGGTTTGTTTAGATTTGGCGATTGCATAGGCTTTTTGGATGTCCAACAACTTAACTTCTCTAGTAGGATCACCAAACGCGCGGACATTAAAGATTCCAGCATTAATAGCTTCAATTTGTTTATTGATAAAATCTTCTAGCTCAGCTCTATCAACAGGAGCCATCGCTGTACGAATCTTAGACAAAACACCATAGAGATAAACTTTCTTCTGAAAAGGGAATAAATTGTCAATTTCCTGAACCTGCCAAGAGATTACTTTTCCATTTACAGTTTTGAAAACCATAGTGGCTGATTTCAGATCAATAGAAATGTCAACTACACCACGTTTACCAAAATCAATAGTTGTCCCATCTTCCATTTGGACTACGTTTGTTGTTTGTTCGGTTTGTTCAGTCATTTTATTGCCCTCAGGTTGTTAAATAGGTTTTATCGGCTACCCGATGTTTGGTATTATACTACTTTGGTTTTAAATTTCAACTTTATTTTTTGATTTTTGATTTTAAAAGTCAAATTTATTTTAATTTTTCGATTTCACTTAAAGAGAAAACTCAATGCCTTCTTACAAAACAATAACAACATCCTTTCCCTGTCATTTAAATAATAAAACTTATGGAGAAAAGCCAACTACTATGGAATGTACGGAAAAAAGACAAGCTACTTCTACAAATAAAGGTGGAAAAACAGACTACTACGCTTTGCCGCCAGAGTCAGAAGAACCTACTCTTAACGACTTAATAGAGTATAAGGATATGCCTTTTTGGAGAGGAGAAGCTTTTAAGGCTTTATATGCGCTTGAAGAAAGGGCAAATAGAGCGAAAGACGGTAGTGCTTCTGAAGAACGAGAACTGAATAAAGTAATCTACTATTGTAATCGTCGTTTAAATATGCTAAAAAATGGTATAGATACCTAATTAAACACTGTTATATTAAAAGAAGCCTAAATCAAACATTATTATATTAAGCAGCAGTTTAAAATAGTGCTTAGTAGCTAAATACTAAAAACATTCTAGACAAACTAACCCAAAAAAACAAATAACCCC
>Ga0256829_1001500_pt1 | contig 19023 bp, 18 predicted proteins | sample 131447metaG_FD_185979 | JGI IMG/M metagenome (GOLD analysis project Ga0256829, IMG submission 185979) | Hydrothermal vent microbial communities from Lau Basin, Pacific Ocean - 131-447 | ecosystem: Environmental > Aquatic > Marine > Hydrothermal vents | place: Pacific Ocean: Lau Basin | collected...
TAGCTGGTGTGGATGAAGAGCGTTTGAATACGCTAATTATTGCTGCGCGTGAAGCATGCGGATGGTTTAAAGAGTAATTACTCGCGTGAAAGAGCGTAAACGAACACAGCGGACTTGTTTTTGTTGCCGAAAGGTGTTGGACAAGCAGATGTTGTTACGTTTGGTTGTAGATGATGAAGGGCAAATATGGCCTGACTTTTCGGCAAAGCTTCCTGGGCGAGGTGTATACCTTTGTTTGGAAGAAGTTTGTTTGCGTAAGATGTCAGACAAACGCTTGCAAGTGTTGCGGCGTGACTTTTCGCCGCAGTTGCCGCAATGGCAGGTTTTACAGCAGCGATTGTCTGATATGCTTGGGCTAAGATTTAATCAGATGTTGTCGGGTATGAAGCGACAAGCTGTGATTGGACGTGATGCAGTGATGCATCAAATGTGGGATAAAAAATCATTACTGGTTTTATTTGCTAGCGATGCAGGTGATGCATTGCTTAGGCAGGTGAAAGATGCAGTGGCAAAGCGTGAAGACGGTAAGTCTTTGCGGACAAAAGTGTTGGTGTTGGAGCTGGACGCTAAATCATTGGGTTTAGTGTTGGGTAGAGAGAAAGTATCAGTTGTGGCTTTTTTGCAGGCTAGTCCTCAAGAAAAGCTGTGGCAATTATGTGTTTGGCAGCAGCACCTTGTGCAAGCAGGTGTGGAAGCAGACAAAAGGAAAGCAAGGTAACAGATGGCGAATAAACGTGTTCTTGATTTGGCGAAAGATTTAGGTGTGACTGCAGATGATGTGCAGCGTGCAGCAGTAAGCTGTGGCGTGGCTGCTGATAGCCCAACAGCAAGTTTGGATAGTAGTGATGTGGTAAAAGTGAAAGCTGCATTGAAATCCAATGAGAAAAAAAGTGCGGGTGGTAGTAAAACACTGACGCTGGGTAAACCCTTGTCGCTTGGTGGAAAAGGTTCATCGGAGTCGGGTAACCATTCTGTTGAAGTTTCTGTGCGCCGAAGACGCTCTAGAGTCGTTGGGGCAGCAGCTGTTACGAATAAGCCCACGATAAAGCCAGCAGATCAAGCGCGTAAAGCTGTAGAAACAAGTGCAGAGCGAAAAAAGGTTACTGCGCCAGTAGTGTCTAAACCTGTAAGTAAGGTTGCAAGTCCTGCAGAAACCGTTGTAAAAAAAGTTGAAGTCAAAAAAGATAGTGCACCCAAAAGGGTTGTGGTAAAAAAAGCTGCGCCGAAAAAAGAAGCTGTAGCAGAAAAGACAACCAAGAGTTTGCCTAAACCAAGTGTATCACCAGCCAAGTTAGCTGCGGAAAAAATTGCAGCACAGAAAGTGAAAAAGTCTGAAGCGCAAGCCGAACAACGTCAAAGAAGGCGTGCGGCACATGTGCAGCGCACCGAAAGTCGCCCCAGACCCAATCGTACAGGGACTGCGTCAACGCAGCATCAAAAAGATAAGTTGCCTGCACGGGCTCCAGTACAAAAACGTGAACAACCCCGTACACAGCGACCCAAAACTGGTGGTCCACGCACAACCATTCGTACGGGTTTAACACCAGCACAAATTGCTGCATCCAAAGCACCACGTTCATCAATTAAACAAATTGAAGAAAAGATTACAAAAGAACGTCGCCAACAGCGTCAGAATCGACCGCAAGGTCAAAGACCAGGCTCGCGCCCAGGTGGTTCTTCACCGTCGAATGCAACACAGCGTCGTTCACCATCTGTGGCAGTGGCTCCAGTTGAACAGCCTACATCACCAACAGGACAAAAACGTCGTCCTGCACAAGGTGGTCAGCGTCATCAAAAACGCCGTTTAACGCCTGCAGAAAAGGCAGCGCGTCGTGATTATTCTTCTAAACGTCATCAGTCCTTAACACCTGAGCAGGAAGAGCGTATGGCACGTTTAGCCAAAGGTGGTCGTCGCTTGAAAAACAGCATGATTACTAAGGATGATGAGGCATTTGTGATTCGCGAAGTTGAGATTTTAGATGGGATGATTGTTTCAGATTTAGCAGCTAAAATGGCTGTAAAATCTGCAGATTTGATTAAAAAGCTGTTTGAAATGGGGCAAATGATTTCAGTCAATGAGGCCATTGATGCTGATACAGCAATGCTGATTGTTGAAGAGTTTGGACACAAACCAAAACTTATTAATGAAGCAGCTGTTGAAGATGTATTGATTGCAGAGGTAGAGGAAGATGAGGAGGCATTGTCTCCACGTCCGCCAGTTGTTGTGGTGATGGGCCATGTGGATCATGGTAAAACATCGATTCTTGATTCTTTGCGCAAAGCGGCTGTTGCAGAAGGCGAAGCTGGTGGTATTACGCAACATATTGGTGCGTATATGGTCAAACTTGAGAGTGGTGAACGCGTTGTGTTTGTCGATACACCAGGTCATGAAGCATTTACAGGTTTAAGAGCTCGTGGCGCAAACTTAACAGACGTTGCAGTTTTAGTGGTTGCGGCAGATGATGGTGTAATGCCACAAACTGTTGAAGCTTTGAATCATGCACGTTCTGCTGGTGTACCCATTATTGTAGCAGTGAATAAGATGGATAAAGAGGGCGCTGACCCTGAAATGGTTAAACGCCAATTAGCAGAACATAATGTTGTGCCTGAAGATTGGGGTGGAGACACTATTTTTGTAAATGTCTCGGCACACACAGGTGAAGGTCTTGAAGACTTGCTTGAGATGCTAGCATTACAAACAGAAATTCTTGAGTTGCGTGCTAACCCTGATCGCTCAGGTCGTGGTGTGGTTATTGAATCGCGCCTTGATAAAGGTCGCGGCCCTGTAGCAACTGTATTGGTACAAAATGGTACTTTCCACAAAGGTGATACCGTTGTGGTTGGTTCAGTGATGGGACGCATTCGTGCAATTATTGATGAAAATGCTGTGCAACATAAAACAGCAGGGCCTTCGATTCCATTTGAATTGATTGGTTTAAAAGAAGTTCCTGAAGCTGGCCTTGAAATTGTAGCGGTTGAGAATGAACGCCAAGCCAAAGATATTGTTAGTTACCGCAAAGAAAAAGAACGTCAGCATGGTGTAACCAGTGATAAACGCGCAACACTTGATGAGTTGTTCGCTGATATGGCTAGTGGTATTGCTGAAGTACCAGTATTGATTAAAGGTGATGTGACGGGTTCGGTAGAAGCCATGGCTGAATCATTGGTCAAAGCAGGTACGGATGAAGTGAAAGTGAAAGTGATTCATAAAGCCATTGGTGGCATCACTGAATCTGATATTATGTTGGCTTCTGCATCCAATGCGATTGTGATTGGTTTTAATGTTCGACCTGAAACCAAGGCTAAGAAATTAGCCGTTGATGAAGGTGTTGATGTTCGATTCTATAAAGTTATTTATGACGCTATTGATGAAGTGAAACTGGCAATGGCGGGTAAACTTTCACCTGATGAAGTTGAGAAAGTAACAGGTTCAGCAGAAGTTCGTGAAGTGTTTATGGCACCGAAAATTGGTGCAATTGCAGGTTCTTATGTGACGGATGGTTTTGTGACCCGTGGTTCTAAAGTACGTGTATTGCGCGAAGGTGTATTGATTTATGATGGTACACTTGCTTCATTACGTCGCTTTAAAGATGATGTGAAAGAAGTGAAAACTGGTTATGAATGTGGTATTGGCGTTGAAAACTTTAATGATATTAAAGAAGGGGATACCTTCGAGTTTTATGTTATTGAAGAAGTGGCAGCAACATTATAATTGATGCGTAAATCAAAATCACCTGCGTTAAGTCGCTTTGAATCGGATATGCGCCGGTTGTTAACAATCTTGTTGCAGCGTGATGTTGAGGATCCAATGTTGTTAGGTATTAGTTTGACACGGTTTGAGCTTAGCGATGCCAATGGTCAAGCCATTGCCTATGTGCATAGCATGTTGCCTATGGAGCAAAAAGAAGCTGTACGGCGCTTAAATGCTTTGCGCCCACACTTTATGCATCTTTTGCGCAAAGCCATGCCTAAAAAACGTATGCCTGACCTTGTCTTTCGATGGGATGATGCTTTGGATAAAACGCATCAAGTTCTTGATACGATGAAGGGTTTTAAATCTTCATGATTTTGTGCCCAGAGCAGGATTGGAAAGCGGTTGTTGGGCAATTAACTGCTGCTAAACATATTATGTTAACGACACATAGAAGCCCTGATGCTGATGGTATTGGTTCACAAATTGCTTTGTTTCATGTTTTAAAAAACATGGGCAAAGAAGTGACCATGTATAACAGGGATGTTGTGCCCAGGATTTGTCGTTATTTGCCCCAGTCTGATGCCATACAAACTGGTGAAACACCCGACATGACAGGGATAGATACTGTAGTAGCTTTGGATGCAGGTGCTTTTTCACGCTTGGGTTTTCCTGAATCCCTGTTTGAAAACTGTTGCTTAGTGAATATTGACCACCATGCAAGTAATCCATCTTATGCAGATATTAATGTGGTGAATGCCGATTATTGTGCTACGGGTGCGATGATGTTTGATTTGATTCAACATCTTGGACAACTAATTTCTAAACCCAGTGCTGTTGCTATGTATGCTGCCATTTTAACAGATACCGCAAGCTTTCACTTGGATAGAGTAAACGCTGATGTACACAGGATGACAGCAGAATTGATTGAAGCAGGTGCAGAGCCTGCTGTTGCTGCAGATGCCATTTATGATAGTCAGCCTTTGGCAAGATTAAGCTTATTAACTTTGGCATTACAAAACTTATCCATAGAACATGATGGGCGGTCAGCGTGGATGCATGTCACGCAATTTATGCTAGATGATACAGGTGCAAAAAACGAGGACACTGAAGGTTTTATTGATGTAAGCCGCAGCGTGCAAGGTGTAGAAGTTGTGGTGTTTATTCGCCCTGAAAGTGATACACGTTGGAAAGTAAGCTTCCGTGGCAAAGAAGGGCGTGATGTAGGTGTAGTTGCAGCCAAATTGGGTGGTGGTGGACATCGCTATGCGTCAGGCTGTGCAGTCTCAGGAAGCCTTGAAGAAGTGTATGCAAAAGTAAGAACTGTTGTTGATGATGTTTACGCCAAATGAGCCAAGCTGAGCACCCATGTGGTGTTATTTTCTTAGATAAACCCAAAGGCTGGACTTCGCGTAAGGCAGTCAATCATATTATCCATAGCTTTGCCAAACCCGAACAAAAAAATCGAAAACAACGCCCTAAAGCAGGGCATGCGGGCACCTTAGATCCTTTGGCAACAGGTATGCTGCCAATTTTGATAGGTGAGGCGACACGTTTTGCTTCAATGGGGCTTAATGCAGAAAAAAGCTATACTGTTACGCTTGATTTATCTTTTCAAACCAACACCTTAGATTTGGAAGGAGAAGTGTTAGAGCGTCATCCTGAAATCAGTATCCAGCAGCAAGATGTTGAAGAAGTTTTGGGTAGATTCCGTGGTGTGATTCAACAAATACCACCTGCTTTTTCAGCCATTAAGATTGATGGGCAAAGAGCACACGCTTTGGCAAGACAAGGTCAAGATGTTCTGATGCAATCCCGTGAGGTAGAAATTAAAGCGCTGCACCTTGTTGCCTTAGAAGGTAGTTTGCTTACATTGGATGTGGATTGCAGCAAAGGCACATATATTCGTTCATTGGCAAGAGATATTGGTTTGGCATTGGGTTGTGGCGGTTGTGTAACCATGTTACGGCGCACCAGTAGTGGTGGTTGGCCAGAGCAGTGTATGGTGACAGTTGAGGAACTGGAAGAAAAAAAAGAAACATGTATTGTCCCGTTGCAAGTTTGGTTGCGAGATTTGCCTGAGTTGGTGTTAAGCGATATAGAGGCAAAACGTTTTGTGCAGGGTCAACGCTTGTCATTACAAGCTGATTTACTGAACACTGAGCGTGTGAAGGTATTATGTCATGTGATGCATGCTGATGTGATGTTAGGCACAGCGCTATATGATGTTGCCAAGCATATATTGCAGCCAGAGCGCGTGATGCCATCGGCGCAGGAGAAGTTAAAGTGAAGTATATATTATTGGGCTTGGTGTTTGGGGTGATGTTGGTAGGTGGCTACCAAGCGGATATGCTACAGGCAAAAGATTTGAGTATGACAAATAATAAACTTAAAGTGGAGAAGAAAATGAGCGATAGCAATATCATAACCATTGAATTAGAAACAGGTGTGGTGACCATTGAGTTATACCCTGAAGTGGCACCTAAAACGGTAGAATCATTTAAGAAGCTGATTAGCCAAGGTTTTTATGATGGTTTGACCTTTCACCGGGTGATTCCTGGTTTTATGGCGCAAGGTGGCGATCCTGAAGGTACAGGCATGGGCGGGCCAGGTTTTAGCTTAAAAGCTGAGTTTAACGATAAGAAACATGTGCGTGGCACATTGGCTATGGCGCGTTCTTCTGACCCTGATTCAGCAGGCAGTCAATTTTATATTTGTTATGGTCCACAACCGCATTTAGATGGGCAATATACTATTTTTGGTCAAGTAACAGATGGAATGGAATTGATTGATGATGTAAGCAATGGTACTGTGATGAAGAAATTAAGTATTGTTGAGTCTGGGGAATAATCACGATGACTGAGCAAGAAATGTTACAAATGTATGAAGATGCAGGCGCATTATTGAATGGGCACTTTGTGTTATCCAGTGGACGACATTCAGCCCGTTATTTGCAATCTGCATTGGTATTGATGCACCCAAGCAATGCCACTGCATTGGCAGCAGAGTTGGTGAAAACCATTGATGCAGATGATTATGATATGGTGGTTTCACCAGCTATTGGTGGCCTAGTCATTGGGCAAGAAGTGGCACGTCAATTGAACAAACCTTTTATTTTCACCGAACGTAAAGAAGGTGAAATGCAAATGCGCCGTGGTTTTTCTATTTCTGATGGTGCTAAGCTTTTGGTGGTAGAAGATGTGATTACAACAGGTGGTTCGGTGCGTGAATGTATTGCTGTAGTGCGTGAGTTTGGTGGTAATCCGACAACAGTTTTAGCCGTTGTTGATAGAGCACCCCAACAGCAAGGGCGCTTTGATATACCACACCATACAGTTATCACTTTGGATGTGGAAACCTTTGATACGGATAGTTGCCCCATGTGTAAACAAGGCACTGCAGCTATAAAACCAGGTAGCCGAGGTAATGGATGAGTAAGGCTGTCGTTCGCTGTTTCCCTTTTGGGGGCGTTGGCGAGTTTGGTAAAAACATGATGGTGTATGCCATTGATGATGAAGCTATCATCGTTGATTGTGGTATGGGGTTTCCCGACCCCAGCATGCATGGTATTAATATTACCATTCCAGATATTGCAGCTTTGGATGAACTGGGTCTTAAAATTCATGGTATTGTATTAACCCATGGTCATGAGGATCATATTGGTGGTCTGCCATTTTTATTACCACGTTTAAAGCTACCTGTATGGGGAACACCCATTACGCTTGCTTTGGTGAAACATAAAATGGATGAAGTGCATTTTAAACCTGAACTTCACCCTCTGCCTGAAGATGGAACATTAACCCAAGTGGGTTCTTTTCAGGTGGAAGCAATTCCTGTAACCCATTCGATTATGGATGCGGTTTCAGTAGCCATTCATACGCCTTTGGGTGCGATTATTCATACAGGTGACTTCAAATTTGACCCTTCACCGCTAGATGGGCGAGCCACAGCTTTGCACAGGTTTGCCAAACTGGGTGATGATGGTGTGTTGTTGCTTTGCTCCGATTCTACCAATGCTACCCAAAGTGGTAGTAGTGCTAGTGAAGCAAGTGTAGGTGCTCCGCTTAAACAAGCGATTTCACAATGTTCGGGTAAGGTGATTGTATCTACTTTTTCATCGAATATGTTTCGTATTCAACAAATTATTGATGCGGGATTAGCTTGCGGGAGAAAAATTGCTTTTGCAGGTCGAAGTTTAGAGAAGAATGTTGAAATCACGAAACTCATGGGGCGTTTGAATTTACCTGATAGTCAGGTTGTAAATGTTAGAGAAACACAAAATATTGCTGACCACGAGCTATTGGTGATTGCCACAGGTTCACAAGGTGAATGGCGAGCAGCTTTAGCAAGAATTGCTCAAAACCAGTTTCCAGGTTTGCGTATTGGTGCTGGTGATTTGGTGGTGTTTTCATCCTCTTCTATACCCGGAAATGAGCGTGTTATTGCAGGTTTATACAACCATATTTACCGCCGTGGTGCGCGTATTTTACATTCGAGACAGGCGCATTTGCATGTGTCAGGACATGCTCAGGCTCATGAATTAAAAACCATGATTCAGCTTACACGCCCTAAATATATGTATCCTGTACATGGTGAATATCGCAACTTGGTGGAGCATCAACATCTAGCTGTTGCCACCAATGTACCGTATGAAAATACCATTATTGCAGAAAATGGGTACAGTGTGGTGGTAACAGAAGAGGGTATCAAACATGGTCCTGAATTTGAGGCAGGGGCTATTTTTGTTGATGGTTCAGGGCGTGATGAAGTGGATTATGGGGTGGTGAAAGATAGGCGTGCCTTGGCTGATGAAGGTATGATTACGGCGGTAGTATTGATTGACCAACATCAAGGTACTGTGATTGGTCAACCTGAACTATTAACCCGAGGTGTTCTTAATAATGAAGTGTCGGAAGATGTTTTTGAGCAAGCAGCAGCGAGTTTAAGAATTCATTTGCAATCATTTAATCAAGAAACTTTAGCCGATATGGACACAGCTCGTGAAGAAGTGCGTTTATGGGTGCGTCGCTGGTGTAAACGTAAACTTGGTCGCCGACCTATGGTTGTGACAACAATTCTGGAGGTTTAACCTTTGAGCTTGGATGTACTAAACCCCAAAAATATTTGGCGTGAATCATTGGCTTTTTTATGGTTGGCTGTAGTAGTGATGTTGGCTTTGGCTTTGTTTAGCTACCAGCCATCTGACCCATCATTAAATCATGCAACTGATAATAGCCCTGTCAATATGTTAGGTATGGCAGGCGCTTATATTAGTGATATATTGATTCAACTTTTGGGTTATAGCGCTTGGTTACTGATTGCACTTGGAGCTGTTTTAGCATTTCGTATTGCAACCAATAAAGCACCAGTTTGGGGTTCATGGACATCTATATTTTGGTTGCCATTCTTATTGGCAGTGTCGTCACTATTATCCGCCTATGTTGAAAATACCACTTATCCAGCAGGGGCAGGTGGTGCTTTGGGTTATTTGTTTGCACAAAGTTTAACACCCGTGCTTTCAGCCCTTGGTCGCGATGTGGTTTTGCTTGCCATGCTGTTGAGTAGTTTTGTTTCAGCATCGCATATCTCTTTGTTAACGCTGGTGCAGAAAGTTGTTCAAGCTTTTGTCTGGTTTTTGGCTAAGGTTGTAAGCTTTGTTCAAAGCAAAAAAGAAAAAGTAGCCTCAAAAGTCAAACAAAAACAAGAGCGCGAAGAAGGCAGGCAGGCACGACAAGAGGAAAAGAAAAAACGACCTGTGCATATTGCCCAATCCGAGCCTGAAATTGTACGCCCTGAAGTGGTGGAAATTGCAGAGCGGGTGAAAATTGAAGAACACCAACCAGAGTTAGCATTGGGTAAACCAGAAGGTGAGTTTGTTTTACCATCTTTAAAACTCTTTAAAGAACATCAGAAATCAGTAAAAACGTATAGTGCAGAAGTATTGCAAGCCATGTCGCGTATGTTAGAGAAAAAACTTCTGGATTACCGCGTGGAAGGGCAGGTAGTGGCGGTGCAACCAGGGCCAGTAGTTGTACAGTTTGAGTTTGAGTTGGCAGCGGGTACTAAAGTATCCAAAGTGATTGCCTTGCAAGATGATTTGGCGCGTTCGATGTCTGCAACAAGTGTGCGTGTGGCAGGCAATATACCTGGTAAAAATGCGATTGGGATTGAGCTGCCCAATGAAGAACGTGAAATGGTATTTATGCGTGATGTGTTGGCAAGTAAAGCTTTTGCCGATAAAAAACATATTTTACCCTTGGCTTTGGGTGTAGATATTGCAGGGCAACCTGTGGTCGTGGACTTGGCAAAAATGCCGCATTTACTGGTGGCAGGTACAACAGGTTCGGGTAAATCGGTATCGGTTAATACCATGATTTGTTCTATGTTGATGAAGTATACACCAGACGATTTACGTTTGATAATGGTTGACCCCAAAATGTTGGAATTATCCATGTATGATGATATTCCGCATTTGTTAGTGCCTGTGGTCACCAACCCAAGCAAAGCTGCTAAAGCATTGGCATGGGCTGTGTATGAAATGGAGCGCAGGTATCGCTTGATGTCTGAGGCTAGAGTTAGGGGAATTAGCAGCTATAACAAAGCTGCAAAAGATTTGCGTGATGCAGGTGAGACAGGCGAACAATCTGAACACATGCCGTATATTGTTATTTTAATTGATGAATTAGCAGATTTGATGATGGTGGCTGGTAAAGAAGTGGAACAATCGATTTGTCGCTTGGCGCAAAAAGCCAGAGCTGCAGGCCTACATCTTATTTTGGCAACACAACGCCCTAGTGTGGATGTGATTACAGGGTTGATTAAAGCCAATTTACCCAGTCGTTTAGCATTTCAGGTGTCTTCAAAAATTGATTCACGTACGATTCTTGACCAAATGGGCGCAGAGCAACTGCTTGGCCATGGTGATGGTTTGATTTCAAATTTAGGTAGAGAAATTCAACGTGTACATGGTGCCTTTATTGAGGATGATGAAGTGATAAGTTTGGTGGCACATTTGAAAGAACAAGGTGAGCCTGAATATCGCATGGAAGTGTTTGCTGTATCTGCAGATGGTGAAGATGCAGAGCAAGGCGACCTAGATGATGAAAAAGATAGTAAATACAATGAAGCTGCCGATTTAATAGCAGAAAAAGGTAAATGTTCGGTATCTATGGTGCAGCGTTATTTGCGTATTGGTTACAATCGGGCGAGTCGTATTGTAGAACAAATGGAGCGGGATGGTTTGGTAAGCCCACCGGGTGCAGGTGGTGTGCGTAAAGTATTATCGCGTTCTTCAGATGAAGCAGGTTTTGATGTTTAATTTACTGAAAGGTATTTTGTTTACGGTGTTGATGTTTCAGCTTGTTAGCGTGCAGGCAGCAGAACAAGCCACATCACTAGATAAACATTCAGCTTTAGGTATTGCGTTGGTGGAGATGTCATCCTTGCAAGGTTTTTCAGCAGATTTTGAACAAGTTTTGACGTATGCAGAGGGTGGCAAACGTGTTTATCAGGGACAATTGGCTGTGTTGCGTCCAGGTAAGTTTCGTTGGCATTATATAAAACCTTATGAGCAACTTTATGTGAGTAATGGTGATGGTATCTGGTTGTATGAGCCAGACTTATTACAAGCACAAAAACTACAAGATTTGGGTGATGTAGATCCAATCGTGATGCAGCTTTTGGATGGGCGAGTTAGCCTTGATGATGTGCAAGTATTACAACATGAAAGCTTTGATGATGGTTTGTCGAGTTGGCATGTTCGGATTGGTAAAAAAGAGCAGCAGGTTGAAGTATGGTTGGGTGTGAAAGCGCAGCAATTGATATGGATAGAGAGCAGAGATATGTTATCCAATCGGAATAGGCTTCACTTACAACATATGAAGCAAACACCACCTACAGCAGAAATATTTGAGTTTAAAGCACCTGAGGGTGTGGATGTGATTGGGGCAATGGAATGAAATTAGGTTTAAAAGTATTGGGTGTATGCGCTTGTGCATGGATGAATATGCAAAGTGTATCGGCAGCAGCATTGGCACATGATGATTTAACAGCAGCAGGTGCAGGTGCCGCCAATGCTATTGTGGCAGGTGCAGATGATATTTCAGCAGCGCTTTATAACCCTGCTGGTTTGGCTTGGCAGGAAGGTGTGCAAGCTTTGGTGAGTAGCCAATCCAACAGCCGCGGTATCCGAGGTGGAGCAGCAGGTTCGGGTGATGGTAATATGCATGATTTAAATGCATTTGCGCTATCGTGGTTGCCGGAAGGTGGAAGCTGGGGTGTGTCTGGTTCCATTTCTACACCATATATCGCACAAACGAATTGGAATAACCAGTTTGCACAGGCTATTGGTAGAACAGATATACAATTCCAACGGTACAGTTTGGACACATTTTATAGGGTGAATAATACACTTGGTATAGCTGCAGGTTTGGATATGTATGATACGGGTATCAGTTTGGCGAGCAATGGGTCTTCATTTGCGGCCTCAGGTTGGAGTCATGTGGGTGGGCATATTGCAACACGTTGGCAATTCATGCCTTTTTGGATGTTGGGTGTGACTTATCGCCAAGGCACAGATGTATCGCTAAGTAATGGTGCAGGTGATACTTTTGCCATGAATTTGCCCGATGAGTTAAGCATAGCCGTGGCGCATGATTTGTTGGATGATGAAATGCGACTTGAGCTTGCTGTGAAACGTAGCACATGGTCTTCATTACAAGATTTAACTGTGGAAAACAATGGTACAATATTACAGTCATTACCAACGAATCTCAAAGACACTACTGATGCCTCCTTGGGTTTAACATGGTTTTGGCGTGAGCGTACTCAACTTCGCTTTGGTTACAGTTACCTTCAAGGTGCCAATGATTTGGCTTCTTACCAACCCGCCATTGCAGACTTAACAGGACATAAGTTTACCTCAGGGTTTGGTGGAAAAATGTCGGGTATGCATTTGGATGTATCCGTCAGTTATGCTATTTATCCGTCAACCACAGTGACAGGTGCCAATGCAGATAGTTATAAAGATTCGCTACTGACTTGGATGTTTACTTTAAGCAAGAAGTTCTAAGGCTACTTCGTCATATGAATATGGGCTTGCCAGGTTTGCAACTTTCAGATGTTCAAGTGCCGCTTGCGCATAGGCTTCGCCCAAGTTCATTACAAGAAGTTCAAGGACAACTGGGGTGTACAGAACCTTCAGGTTGGTTTGCACAAAGTGTTGCTGAAGGCAGAGCTATTTCCTGTATTTTCTGGGGGCCGCCAGGTGTAGGAAAAACAACACTTGCTCGCATTATGGCTGAACATGCTGATATGCCATTTGCTCAGCTTTCTGCAGTATCTGCAGGAAAAAAAGAAGTACAAGATGTGGTGGCGCAAGCCAAACAAACAGGGCGAACCTACCTTTTATTCTTAGATGAAATTCATCGCTTTAATAAAGCTCAGCAAGATGTTTTATTACCCTATTTAGAAGATGGAACACTGATATTGGTTGGTGCAACAACTGAAAATCCATCATTTACATTAAATAATGCCTTATTATCTCGCTGTCGGGTGATTGTGCTTAAAGCATTAAGTTGTGATGCTGTGGCAAGTATTTTAAAACATGGTATCAGCGAGCTGCAAGCTGCATCCCCTGCATTTATGTTGGATGAAGAGGCCTTGTTGTGGTTAGCACAAGCATCAGATGGTGATGCACGGTATGCCTTAAATGCTTTGGAAGCCATCTATGATGCGGGCAAAGATAGACACTGGACACTGACCGATGTTGAGCAACAATGGCAGCGCAGGCAAGCCAAGTATGACCGTGATGGTGATAGCCATTATGACTTGATTTCAGCCTTGCATAAGTCCATTCGTAGTTCGGATGCTGATGCCGCCGTATATTGGTTGGCACGCATGCTTGAAGGTGGTGAAGAGCCACTGTATTTGGCGCGACGTTTGATTCGCATGGCAACTGAAGACATTGGTTTGGCTGACCCCAAAGCTTTAACTTTAGCCTTGGATGCGCAACGTATGTATGAAATATTGGGCTCACCAGAAGGGGAGCAGGGTTTATTTGAAGTGACTATTTATTTGGCACTCGCACCCAAAAGCAATGCTGCTTATATGGCTGAAAAAGCAGCTCGCAGATTAGCCAAAGATACGCAAGACTTGGACGTACCCACACACCTCAAAAATGCACCAACCAAGTTGATGAAACAGCTTGGACATGGTGAGGGTTACCAGTATGCGCATCATGAAGCTGATGCGGTGGTAAGCCAAAAACATTTCCCAGAGGCGATGGATGAGGTATGTTTGTTTGAACCTGTAGCGCGTGGTTTTGAGAAAACGCTAGCAGAACGCAAAGCTTGGTTACAAACTAGGCGTGATGAGAAACGGAAGGGGTAGGTTATATGTTAAAACAAGTAGCTGCTATTGCAGCAGGTGCATCTATGGGGGCGGTATGCCGTTGGTGGGTGGTTTTACTTATGCAACGCTGGTTTGGTACAGCTTATCCATGGGCAACATTGTTGGTGAATGCTGTAGGGAGTTTTGCACTGGGTTTTTTGGTGGTTTGGTTCTTGGATAAAACACACTTGAGTGATTTATTACGTTTATTGTTAACGGTTGGTTTTTTAGGTTCGTTTACTACATTTTCTACATTTTCAGTAGAAACTGTACGTTTGATAGAGTTAGGTTCAATTGGTGAAAGCCTTGTGCATACGGTGGGTTCAGTTGCACTTTGTATTACCATGGCATGGTTGGGCATGTTGTTGGCAAAGGCATAAGCAGTAAAGTCGGTTTCATACATTTTTAGGTTTTTAGCATGAGGTTGGGAGGTTATATGCAGGAAGAAAGGTCGGCATCACAGTTTGAGCATAGATTGGCATTTTATGTGCGAATACTACTTTCGTTCACTGTTGTGATTGTGGCGGGTTTTTGTGTTTATGACATGATAGAAGGTGACATAAGGCAAGTTATCATTGAGGCAGTGATGCTCATTGCTTACATTATTGCATGGGTTGTTATTCGCAATCCTAAAAATGTAGAATATGCACTACATGGCATGATGGCAGTTGGGTTACTAGGGCTATTGTTGAGTATGCATACTGAACCCAATACCACATTATGGTTAAGCTCACCCATTATTGCTGCTTTTGCTTTGTTTGAAAAGAAGCAAGGTATGTATTGGGCTGTTATCATCAATGTAAGTGTACTCATATTTATGCTCATGGATAGACTCAGCGAAGCACCAGTATATTCTACATATGCTGCAGCTAATGTTGTGTTAAGTTGCTTATGGTTAAGCTTGATAACCTTTTTCGTTTATAGAAATACAAGAGAGCAGCAAGAGTGGACTTTAGAAGAAGAAACCGAGCGCGAACGCAAGGCCATGGTGCAAACACTAGCAGGTGGCATGGCGCATGTGATGAATAATGAAATGCTGGCTATTGTTGGGCGGCTTGAGTGTCTTCAGTTTCGTTTACATCGCAAAGAAGATGCTAAAGAATTAGAAGAAATTATTGAGCTAGCGATGAAAGTTAGTGAGCATGGCAATCGTTTGGCATTGTACGCACAGCCTGACCAAGAGCAAAAGCAGCGCATTCATTTGTATGATACATGTAGAGCGGTGGTCAAACAATTTGAGAAAAGTTTACCTCATGAAATTGAAATAGAACTGAAAGACCCTGACTTTGTTATACAATGTTTTGCTGATGAAGTGCAAATAGCACAGGCATTGGCGCAAACCATTGAGAATGCAAAAGATGCCATTGCCGAGCGTTGGAAAGAGCAGGGGCGAGTAAACCATGGCCATATTGGAATTTCATTCCAACAAAAATGTGTAGAAGAAGGTAGTGATAGCAACTTACAGTCAGGTCAATATGCAAGAATAACTATTGCCGATGATGGATGGGGTGTTTCCGAAGATATGCAGGATAAAATTTTCAAACCATTCTCAACTTCAAAGCTTGCAGGGCGGGGGTTGGGGCTTGCTGTGGTACAAAGTATTGTACAGCGTCATGGCGGAGAAGTGAGCTTTGAAAGTGATGTGGGTAAGGGGAGTTTATTTCATATTTGGTTGCCTATTGGAGAACATGCAAAAGCCTAAACACAACCTTATGAGAGGCCTCTACAGTTGACTTGGCCCTTGATGATAAATCAAATCTTCCACAGGTTCACCGCCCACCAAATGCTGCGCAATAATCCTATCCAGATTTTCATTGGTCACATTGTAATACCATACGCCATCAGGCTGAATCGCCAGCAATGGGCCACCTTTGCAAGTGCCAAAACACGTCGCACGACTACGCTTCACCCTTAAATCGCCTTTATTCAAACCTGCTTCTTTAAATTTCTCGCCCAAGGTATCATAAAGCTCTTGCCCACCGCCTTCTGTGCAACGTGGTCCCACACAAACAATCATATGCCTGCGATAATCCATCATTTTTGGTTTAATCACTTCACTCATATTTATTCCTTTTATCTATACTCCTTCTCCCTTTGAAGGGAGAAGGTTGGGATGAGGGTTGTTACTTCAAAGACATCCAAGTCTTTTCAAATGCGGCCAGTACATCTGCACTAAAATCATATCTTCAACTATCCTTTATATCCAACAATCTGTTAATGATAGTAATATACCGTGTTGCGACATCAGCTACATCCCGATATGCCATCTCAAGAAGCTCCGCCACATGCTCATCATCGAGAGGTTCATAGCCTTTACTTCCCATATAAGCTTCTATTTTTTGAATTTTAGTTTCATCTGTACCAAGAAACTCTCGAAAATCTTTTGTTGCCTTCTTACTGTTACACTCATGGCACGAAGGAATTAAGTTTCCCAGTCTGTGCTCTCCCATCATTTGTTTATTAATCGGAACTGCATGATCCACTTCTAATTTCTTTTCTTCTCCACAGTATGCACATTTATGTGAAAAGTATTTTTTTGTGTCACCCCAGTCCTTCTCTGAAAAGTTCTCATGTCCTAAATTACTAAGAATATTTCGAACAACTAAATTTTGAGCATTCCCTATCGCGATATTCTTATATCGAGAACTCTTTCTTGGGTTAGCTTCTTGTTTGTACTTAGTTACGCTTTCTTCAATCGATAACGCTTCATTACTAAATTCTTCTTTATTTACAATACCTTTAGTTACTAAATATTGGGCAAAATAAGGCTTATGTCTCACATACCAATCATTGCATACACGCACTACTTTACCTTGAACATCGAACTCTTGCGTCCAATAGCGGCAAGACTGATTAGTTTCGATTTTCGAAGCTTCCTGACAAAAAGGGTAAGCTGTCAAATGAAAAGTACCTGAGGAATAGGTATGGGACATCAAACGGTTAAGTTCTTCAGCATCAACCTTTTCGCAATACTCAAATATTTTGGGTAAAAACTGCCTTACTAGCTGGCCTATTTTCATAAAATATCCTTCCAAGTCTTTTCAAACGCAGCAAGCGCATCCACGCTAAAATCATCACCATCTTTTACCAACAACACGCGGAACACCATATCACCAGCTTCATTGACAAAATGAGCGCCCAGCGATTTTTCACCACGTTTGGCAAGGTAAGCATGATGCACATTCGCCCAATTCACATGCACATGGAAAGTATCCGTGACCACATTCAGCCAATCGCCTTTCATTTCTAACTGCTCGCCAGTAAGCAAACATTCCGTCACAGCCCCAGCAGGCGAACGAACCACCGCACGCAATTTCCCCCATGTTGCCAAATCTTGAATAATGCTTTCTAAATGTTTATCCGCGCGCACAGCGGCATAGCCGCCAGCAGGCTCATCATCGCTTGCCCCTGCTACAGCTTCTAAAATTTCACCCACAGGCGCATTAAAATGCGCTGCAATCTTCTCCCATGGTTTGTGATTACCATCTTCAAGCCATTGACGCACGCAACCATGCCAGCCTTCCAAACCCATTGTCAGAGAGCGCCCTGCTTTTTCGCCATCTTTGGCATCGCCTGTTAAATCATCATATTTATTGGCATAACCACGTGGCGTAATCATCAAACCTTCTTGTATATAAGTGGATGAGTTGCCGATGAGCACGGTGGTCAACATACCGATTTCTTTGTCTGCCATTTCATCCAAAGTGGTCATTTGAATATCTTGGCGGCGGCGGTATGCCGATTTTACAATCGCCACGGGTGTTTTGGGGTCACGGTATTGCAATAAGATGCGCTGCGCTTCCACGATTTGCTGGGTGCGTCTGCCCGACTTTGGATTGTATAAGCCAATCACAAAATCCGATACGCCCACAGCATCAATACGCTTGCGAATGGTTGTCCAAGGGGTGAGTAAATCAGATAATGAAATCGAACAGAAATCATGGGTTAATGGTGCGCCCACCAATGACGCGCAAGCATTCAATGCTGTTGCGCCCGTAACCACTTCCACTTGAATATCTGAATCTGGTGTCCAACCATGTTGAAACAACACTTCATACGTTGGTCCCGCCATACCATACACGCCCACATCACCCGATGAAATCAATGCCACAGTCTTGCCTTGTTTGGCAGCCTCATAGGCCTCTACACAGCGGTCTATTTCTTCGGTCATACCTTTGCGAATCACTTCTTTTCCATCAAGTAAATCACGAACTAATTTGATGTAAGTGGTATAACCAATCACCACATCAGCTTCTTCAATCGCTGCGCGCGCGCGAAATGTCATTTGCTCTTGTCCACCAGGGCCAAAACCAACAAGCAAAATTTTCCCCGACTTGTGCTCCCTCTCCTTCTTGGAGGGAGAGGGTTGGGGTGAGGGAGTTCCCTCTAAGTATTCGTTATTTGTATTCTCGTTCATCAACCCTCACCTTTATCCTCTCCCTTCAAAGGGAGAGGAGATATTACCTTGCAGATGGACACCGTGGCATTTTTACCGTCGTGTCCTCTGTATTTATATTTTTCTACAATCAAATCTTCTTTGTTGCTACCTGCTCGCAAAATTGCCGCAGCTTCACCCACAGACGGCGTACCCACATATTTCATCACCACTTCTGATGGGTTAGGCACATCCACTTTCGCCAACTCACTGGCTGCATACCATGTACAATCCCAGCCAAATTGTTTACACACAGATAATAAGCCTATTTCATCCGACTTCTTATCAATCGATGCCGCGGCAACAACATCATCCGTGCTTAAACCAACAGATGCCAAGGCATCCACGATGGCTGTACGAATCGTTTCCTCAGGTGTTCCTCTATCGCAGCCTAAGCCGAGAATGACTTTCACGGGCGATACACCACCAATTTCTCATGTAATTCATCCCAAATATGTTCAGGAAGCTCTCGATGTGTTACCCATAAGATGGCGGCAAATTGATTCAC
>Ga0256829_1001501_pt1 | contig 19017 bp, 22 predicted proteins | sample 131447metaG_FD_185979 | JGI IMG/M metagenome (GOLD analysis project Ga0256829, IMG submission 185979) | Hydrothermal vent microbial communities from Lau Basin, Pacific Ocean - 131-447 | ecosystem: Environmental > Aquatic > Marine > Hydrothermal vents | place: Pacific Ocean: Lau Basin | collected...
CCAGGGCCTCAGGAATTAATCCTTCTGGAGGAGTTCCGTAGTTGACCTGTCCCCAAGAGAGTGAAGCCAACAAAAGTAAAACGTATGCCAAGGCTCTCATTAGTCTTCGGTTTTAGTAGCGATCCACACGGCTAGAAAGTTCCTATCTATCGCGTGAGTACTACCGTAGAGCTTGCCGTCTTTTAAATAGAAACTGGTATTGTAAGAGCCGATATTGTCTCCTGAAACCAAGGCCCCGTAAACAATACCACGTTGGGTGTTGAGCTTACCGTTAGTGAGCTTCACACCTTCACGGTAAAAGGTGCCTTCAAAACTATCGCCACTTATCTTTTCTATGCGCATCATGGCAAAATTGTTGTCCGTAGTGTCCTGCGGACTCATGTCTAGTTTCCAGGTTCCTATCAGTTCTTGAGTTTCTTTAGATTCTTGACTGCATGCTAGAAGTGGAATTAAGATGCAGATAAGTAATAGGGTCTTTAAATTGTTTTTCATCGGATTGATTTTAAGCGATCACGTGGAGGTGATTCGAATTACAATCCAAAGGTGCATTATCTGTCTTTAAGAATCGTCTCGTTTTTAGAAATGAGACCTTTTTGTGTCAATGAAAAAGGTGTCGATTTGATAAATGATACCGTAGATGCCCCTATTTCAGGGCGCTTGGAGACTTGCCGGTTATTTTTTTTACGGCTCTGTTAAATGAGGCTTTAGAATTGAAGCCGGCTTCATAAGCCAGACTTAAAAGCGTGTATTGTTCATTTTTTGGGTCGGCCAAAAGGTTTTTTACAGCCTCAATGCGATAGCCATTGACCAAGTCGTTGAATTTGGTGTTGAGTACTGCACTCAGTGATTTGGTGATGAGGTAAGATTTAGTTTCGAGCAGATCTGCCAATTTTTTAACGCTCAGTTCCGGATCTCTGTATAGTTGTTGCTCTACCATGGCAGCGGTGATTTTTTCTGCCAAGGGGCGGAGTTGTTCGAGTTCCTTCTCGGAGACGGTAGCACTGCTTCTAAAGGCGTCTTCATTTCTTCTGGAAAATCCTTCGAGACCTAACCAGTAGGTTATCGCAGCCATACCAACAAAGACCGGATGCCCATAGAACAAATTGCTGTTATAATTGAAAAAGAAGTAGTCAATACCAATGCCAATTAAGTACAAGGCTGTAAAGACCAATAAAACCTGAATAACGCGTTTTATCCAAACTACACGCTCAGGGATTATCCTAATCTGCGGATCGTTCAACGCCTGATTGAGTGCTTTGACAGCCTTGCGTGCGTAGATGATGATCAGGGTGGCAGAAATGACAAACATGGTCGGGTAGTGCATCCAAACCACATATCCCCAATAGCCCAACCAACTCAGACTTTCACGAGTACCGTCCCAATAGAAATTCTGGCTTTTTATAAAAAAGCTCCACAACACCTCTATCAGTACAGGGATAAAATGCAGTAAGTGGATCCGCTGTAATTTAAATTTTGGCCTAACATAACTCAGCACAAACAAATAGAGCAATGGGCCGTAAATCCAATTGTATTCCAACAGCACGTGATACCAGAAATCATAGCGCCCAAGCTCAAAGATCTTCATGGTCTCAACAATGAGTCTGTAGGAGAAAAAGAAAAGAATAGCAGCCAAGAATCTATTGGCTAGTGGGTGTGGACCTTTGCTCTTCCAGAGTATTATGCCAAAGGTTATGCCTTGAATAGCTCCTGCACAGAGCAAAACGACCAATAATACTTCCAAGGCTTCCACTTCCTTAAAGATAGGGAAGTTGGCTTATTTTGCAAGGTGTTTCTGATAGTAAGCGTAAAGGTGATCTGGTCCGGCACCGCGTCTGTGTTTTAAGTAGATCATCCAGAAATGATACTGCAAACGCCAAATACCTGTTTTTTCATAACGGCGGCAAGAGGTAGTCAAGGTTTTTTGAATTACTGTAAACTCTCCCCGTTCGTATAAGGCGGCTATAAGCATATTGTCTTCAAAGATCCTGTACGATTCGTCAAAGCCCCCAATACTTTCGAACAGTTCGCGACTTATAAATTGACTTTGATCTCCCCCGCGACAGATCTTCCAATTAAAGCGAGTAAACCAGCCCGCTAGGCGCAACCACCAATGCGAAGAATTGAACTGCATTCTAAAACAGCCGGCGCGATTGCCTTTCGCTATTTGCTCCAAGATCAATGCGTCAAAACCAACAGGCGGAAAACTATCTGCATGTAAAAAGTAGAAGATCTCACCCTTTGCCCAGCGAGCACCGGTATTCATTTGCGCTGCTCTTCCTGTGGTTTGAGACTGGATCCATTCTACCCGAAACTCCGGATGTAATCCTTTATACCTGTCAAACTCCAGTTTGCTGTTATCGACACTGCCACCATCGACCACTAAGATCTCCGCTTGCAACGGAAAACTCATGTGCTGATACAAATGCTGCAGTAGGGTAAAGAGGTGTTCCTCTTCATTCAGCACAGGGATGATAATGCTTAATCTGGGCTTATTGCTGTTCATTGAGCGACCAATCGTATTCTAAAAATTGCAGCTCGGTTTCTGAAGCGATCTTCACCTCACTGTAGTTATTTATGAATTCTTTGACGCTACCCACTCCATGGACCAAATAGTCTTTGGCGTACCAGTTGAACAGCTGGGATACTTTGGCCTCGTTACTGCTAATCTGATTGCGTTCAGAATTGATGAACTCCGCAGTAACACGTTCTAACTGTTCATCTATACGAGCAGCGGTAAAAGCTTCATTGAGCAATTTTGGGCAGGAGAAAGAAGCGCAGTTTATAGCAAAGTGTATGCGCGGCTCATTCATCTTTCTAAGCAAACTGTTTTCAATACCTCCCAAGCTGAGCTTTTTATCACCTACGGGCACAAAGGCTTTTGTCCAAGGTCCGTCCAGATCTTTTATGCTCTTTGTAGGATAATTATCGACTATGAGTTTAATGGTATAGGCATTATACAGATTGATGTAATAGGCCAGTTGTTCCTGTACAGACCAAGTGTCATCTGGAACAAAGGTGGATAGGTAATTGCAATAGGTATTGAGCAAATGGCTGTCTTTCTTAAAGCCTTCGTAATCGACAAATCCGGCTTCGTCCACGTGTTTTTTAAGCAATTCTGTCCAATTGCCGTGGTAGAGGTTTTGGGAGGATTGCACTGGGGCTGCTGTCAAGTTTGCCGGCGCTTTTTTGGCCGATAGTCCTTGTTTGCTCAGCCCTGCAGCGCTTAATAGTCCACAGGATTGAAAGCTCATGACCAAAAGGCCAAGCGTGGTAATTTTTAAAAGTAGGCGGGCAAATCTCATGGGGTTCTATTTAGCAGCATCCGCCGCCGTCGTAATGCCAAGTAGACTCGCTAATAAAAATATCGTCTCTACCTAAGGCTGCTAAATTTCCAGCAGTCTTATCACAAACGGCTATGGGTTGATTTTTAAGTAGGATATGTCCTTGTTTGTCGTCTAGATAATCTTCTTCTCCAAAATAGATGGCAGCTTTCCCGGTAAAGACACAAGGGCCATCCGCAGGCATTGGGTCCTTAATGGCTGCAACTTCTATACTCTCTATGTAGATGAGTTCGTCTGTTGGATAGTTCTTCGGATCCAAAATGCGATACGGTTTGCGCGCTCTTATTTCAATAGTTCCAAAACCTGCATCCGTGAGGGCTTTGACATAGTCGGCAATGGGCAAACTTCCGCTCAAGCAGAGCGCTCTTAGGCGCTCGTCATTGCGCAGGGTATCGTTCATGGGTTGCTCACAAGTAGGGTCACTCATCACCAAGCGGCCGTGTGGTTTTAGCACCCGATACATTTCTGCAATAGCCTTTTTAAGGTCTTCTTCTTTAAAGATGTTGAATAGGCAATTCTGAGCGGCCACATCTACACTGTTATCTTCTAGTGGTAAATTCATAGCATCGCCTTTGCGCAATTCTACGAACTCACTTTTGAACCACGGATTCTGCGCTTCTGCTTCGACAAAATTCTTTTTAGAGGCTTCTAGCATTTCGTCTACCACATCGACACCAACTACGCCTCCTTTCTGACGCGAAAAATAACTGAACTGCAAAAGTTCCATTCCGCCTCCAACACCTACATAAAGGATCTTCGGATTGTTAACCAGATCACGGGCATGAACGGTGCTTCCACAACCGTAGTTCATTTCTTGCATGATCTTGGGGATCTTAAGTCCCGGCAACTCCCAAATGGGATTGGTAGTACAGCATAGCCCAACATCAGGGGTTAAGGCTGCTTCTTTATATACATCGTGGGTGGTGTCTAAATAACTCATATCCGTTTTGATTAGAACCGAGCTCGGTTCATTTTATGTCGATTATATTATTATATCCTTACTAAAGGATCGTTTTCTTTTAGAGTGTTTCAATTAGGCCTTTAAATAAGGCTATCATGTCTGGTTCGGCTTTCTCTGCCATGGCAATGATATCTGGAATATCTACTGGCTGTAAATTGTCCGGATCGCATTCATCGGTTAGTACAGAAACAGCAATGACCGGCAATCGCAAGTGATTAGCGACGATCACCTCTGGCACAGTACTCATTCCAACAGCGTCGGCACCAATAATCTTTAAATAACGATACTCGGCGCGGGTTTCCAATTGAGGGCCAACCACACTGGCATAAACGCCTTTGTGCAGTTGAATTCCAGTTTGCTTGGCTAGCGATTCTAGGGTATTGTTCATGTCCTCGTCATAAGGGGCAGCCATATCTACAAAACGATCGCCCAATTGATCAACTCCGTTAAAGGCCAGGGGAGATCCGCCCTGCAAATTGATATGGTCGTCAATAAGCATTAATTCTCCCTTTTTAAAGTTGAGGTTAATGGCTCCTGCGGCATTGGAAACCAATAGTCTTTTGATTCCTAGAGCATGCATGATCCGAACGCCATAGGTAACATCTTGCAAGGTGTAGCCCTCATATACGTGAAAACGTCCCTGCATAACAATGACCTTTTTGCCGGCTAGTTTTCCGTAAAGCAGCTTCCCTTTGTGAAAGGCAACAGTAGCTGTAGGGAAATTGGGAATAAGATTGTAAGAAACCTCGGCCTCAATGGCTATATGCTCCGGAAGTCGTTCCAAGCCTGTACCTAAAATGATCCCGATCTCCGGGTTTTCGAAACCTTTGGTCTTTAAGAATTTTGTGGTCTCTTCTATCAAATTGATCATAGCAAATGTTTTGGTATAAAGGGTTTGAATTCTGGCTTGTCTTTTATGTCCTCAAAATAATCAATATCGTTGCGAACAGGCAATTTTCCCAGTTTTTTCTCCCCCAGATCGCTTAAGGTGTCACTATAAACGGTGTCTGTGCCCCATTTTTTGTTTTTAAAGAGCTGCGGAAGCATTTTGGTCAGGCCCAAAAAATAGTAGCCTCCGTCTTGGGCAGGGCCTAAGACCACCTCGTGATCTTGTAGCATTTCCAACCCGCTTATCAGATCTTCAGATCGCAGATCGAACAGATCACTGCCTATCACCGCAACGCGAGAATAACCTTTGCTAAAGAGCAGTTCAAAAGCTGCTTGCATCTTCTGACCCAGATCTCCTGAGACCTGCACTTCTTTTTTAAATATTGTGTCGTTCCAGCGATCGTCTCTATGGAGCTGCTCCGAATAGAACACATACCGATCAAACGCCAGTTCTTCTGTAATAGCAACCGTGTGGTCTAGCAAGAATTTATAGACCTCTAAGGCATTGGCATCGCCAATGGTAGCGGCTAAACGGGTCTTACACTTTCCGAGTTCCGGATTACGCGTGAATATGATTAAAGCTGCATCAGTCATGAACAGGAATTCCACGAGTTAACCATCGGCCCCAATCCGGACCGTAAACATGAACTTTCCCTGTGGGCTGACCATTTCTGTCGTAAACTATAAAGTCTGCGTTCTTCCACGATAAGATGCCTCCTTTGAGATTATAGACATTTTGGTAGCCTTTTTTAAGCAGTATTTCGCCTATATCTTCGGACCGAACCCCAACGGTACAATACACGATGATCTTGTCTGCCTGCTCCAAGGTTTGCCGCGGAAGCTCGTCCGAATCAAAATCGTCATAACCCACAAATACAGCTTGAGGTAAATGGCTAGTCTCGAATTCTTCTATCTCTCGAGCGTCTAGAAAAATTACCTTTTCGTCTGTGCTCCACGCTGCAGCGGCCTCTTGAGCCGTAATATAAGGCACAGAGCTTTTGTTGTATTTATCCAAAAGGGCATCCCAGTCTTGTTGCGCAAAAACTACAGGACCAATAGCGAGCAAGAATAAGATCAGTATATTTTTCATTAGGCAACAGTTCCCTGACAACTACTCCCGGCGCCTGCAGTACATCCGTAGCAATGCTGAGAGATCACAATGTTTCTATTCTGAAGCAGATCTTCGTTGTACTCAGAGATATGCTTCACTTTCGAATTGACCGGCAGGCCTAACATCTGATTAAAATCACAATCGTAAAGATAACCGTCCCAACTCACAGAAAGCGTGTTGGTGCACATCACATTTGCCACTGCTGCAGGATTAAAGGCATCGACCAATTGGTACATATAATCTTCGTAATTCTCAGAGGCGATCAGATAGTCCAAAAAGCGAGAGATAGGCAGATTAGTTATGGCAAAAAGGTTGTGAAATTGTATGCCAAAGTCTTCTAGCAAGGCTTTTTTAAAATCCTTTTCCATACTTGCCTGATCTCCTGGCAAAAAAGCACCAGAAGGGTTGTAGACCAAGTCCAGGCGCAAAGAACTATCGGGCATTCCGTAGCCTCTGTCATTGAGTTCTTGCAGGGCTTTTATGGATTTGTCAAAAACTCCATCTCCACGCTGCTTATCGGTTTTTCCACGGGTCCAGTGAGGCATGGAAGAAACTACGTGTATGTTGTGTTTTTTAAAGAAATCCGGTAGGTCGTAATACTTTTTATTGGCGCGGATAATGGTCAAGTTAGAACGCACTATAAAATCCTTGATCCCCGCTTTAGCAGCTTCTTCCACAAACCATCTGAAGTCTGGATTCATCTCCGGAGCTCCGCCGGTCAGATCTAAGGTGTGAGCTCCGGTATTTCGAATCACCTCTAAACACTGTTGCATGGTCTCACGCGTCATGATCTCCTTTCGGTCTGGTCCGGCATCTACGTGACAGTGCTCGCAGACCTGATTGCACATATAACCTACATTGATCTGAAGAATCTCCAATTTATTGGGGCGCAATGGGAATTGCCCCACTGTCTTTATTTTTTCGGCAAAGGTGGGCAGTTCTCCATCGGCAAAGATTCCGTTGGACAAAAGTTCCAATTGCCTTTGGGCATTGGCCAATTCACTTTCGCGTTTCTTTAAGGATTTTGTTGCCATAAAGGGTAAGCTACATGCTTAGTTTATTGTATTTGTTCATCATTTGAACACCGTGGACCAGAGTGGCTCCGCTCTCAATGGCCGCTCCAGCATGTACAGCTTCCATCATTTCTTCTTTGGTAATGCCTCTTTGCAATCCGTCTTTGGTGTATGCGTCTATGCAATACGGACATTTGACCACATGACTAACTGCTAAGGCAATTAGTGATTTTTCACGTGCCGTAAGGGCTCCCTCTTCAAATACCTTTCCGTAATAATCGAAGAATTTAGTACCCAGTTCTTCACTCCATTCGGTGATCTTTCCAAATTTGCGCAGATCGGCCGGATCGTAATATGAATTTGCCATAATGTCTATTTATAAGATATACGAGATTTAGCTCGCTCTGGTTTTGTAATTTGTAAAGATACAAAGGTAGTCTCGCTATTTGGCACTCCCTTACGCCTGTGGGCTGTCTTTTTTTGTTTTTTTCTGCGGATGCGAATCAGTCAAAAGTATAAGTGAGTCCACTGCTGAGTCTGTATTGTGAATTCGGTATGCCCAAAGCCGGAAACGCATCGTAAATAAACACATAAGTGGTGTTGAATCTAATATTCTCATATATAGTAAATACCAAACTGGTCTCGCTAGACACCCGATGATCTCGCCACTTGTCTACCTGCGGCTGATAGTAAGTCGTGCTCACTATACTAATATTGTCTGTCGGATACAGGCTGAAGGACAAATAAGAACTCAGTCTAAAATCTTTTTGCGTCGGGGTCACTCCGTCTGCAACCTCTTCGTATTCGAACATCAGCAAACTCCCCAGGTAGAACTTGTACTTTTCAGAGGTGGTGAGTTTATAGCGCATCCCGCTACCGGCCAAACCTCTAAAATCAATTTTGGCAACTCGGTTATATTGTCCTTGTACAAAGGCTTCCCATGCCCAGCGGTCTGCAAATCTGTTGTTGTAGCGAAAATGCTGAATGCCGCTGTTAAAGAAATCTTCGTTGTCCACCTTTTGAAAAACGATCTGGTTCTTAACCAAGAACAAATGCTTGTTCTTCTTGTATTGCAAGTGAATGTCAGATCCTAAACTTATCTGTTCTGTAACGTTACGCGCTAAAGAAAAATTCACGGTAGCAGATCCGGACCAACCAGAAGTATCGGTCACTTTTCGCAGGGATTCCGCATTTAGAATTTGAGCTTGTGCGCTGAGACAGCACAGCAAGATCAAGAATGGCAGCTTTCTCATTTTGATGTTTGGTTTACTGCCAAAGTACTAAATTCCTCTCTTTAGTGCGGTAGTTTATCTCTGAGGAGTCCGTAAACGAAGGTTCCGGCTATACCGCTTAAGATAACTATGATCAGGCTTAAATACCCACTACCTAACAAGGTGAACATAGGGCCTGGGCATGCGCCTGCAAGCGCCCATCCTAAGCCAAAGAAAATACCACCTAAGATATAGCTGTATTTGCGTTTCTCTTTGTCGGCAAAGGTGATGGGATTTCCGTTGTAGCCTTTTAGTTTTTTTCTTTTAATGATCTGAACCACAATTACACCCAGGCCAACTGCTGTGCCAATTATGCCGTACATGTGAAAGGACTCAAAATGGAACATTTCGAATATTCGGAACCATGAAGCTGCTTCCGATTTGAATAAGGTTACCCCCAATAAGATCCCTACTACTAAGAAATAAAGACTGCGCATATTAGAAAAGTATTGGGAAGATTAAGTGAATCATAGTGAGGCCTCCAATAAAGAAACCGATCACTGCTAAAAGTGAGGGGAGTTGTAAATTGCTCAGCCCAGAAATTGCGTGTCCGGAGGTACATCCACCGGCATAGCGGGCTCCAAAGCCTACCAAGAAACCGCCCAAGATCAAGAAAAGTAGGGCTTTAGGTTCCGTCAAGGCGTCCATTCCAAATAAAAATTCGGGCAGGTAAGCTTCTTGTGCATCAGTGATGCCATACTGGTTGAGCAGCGCTGCGGTATCGTCAGAAACTGCCACGGCAGTATCGTTACTAAGCAGATTGGCGCCTATGAATCCGCCAATTATGGTACCTACCATTACCCAGAGGTTCCAGCGCTGTTCTTTCCAGTTAAAATTGAAAAATGAGGCTCTCTTGTTGGCGCCACACATGGTGCAGAGGGTTCTAAAATTCCCAGAAACGCCAAAACTCTTGTTTCCCCATAAAAGAAGGGCCATGACCCCGGTGATCAAAATACCCGAAATGTACCAAGGCCATGGTTCCAAAAATGCATTCATATCCATACAGATTTTTACAAAATTAATTCCTGTGTCGGAAGCCGAAAGTAACTTAGGTTACACTTCTGCTCCTCGCATCATTTTGTTCCAGTAAAGATAAGGTAAGCCATACTTTTTGAGCATCCACAAACGCCAGTGCTCTTTAGCGCTGTCAAAGACCAACATTTGCTTGAGTTTTGGGTCTGGGATAAAGTTTCCGTCATAGTCGAACTCGGCTAAAACCATTTTGCCGTAACCTGTCACTAAAGGGCATGAGGAGTAGCCGTTGTAGCTTTTTTGACTCTCTTGCTGCTTGTTTAACAAGCGTAAAACACGGTCTACCACGACTGGAACCTGCTTTCTAATTGCCGCTCCTGTTTTTGCGGTTGGTAGACCAGCTGCATCTCCCAAGCCAAAGATATTGTCAAAGCGCTTGTGCTGTAGGGTGAACTGATCTACCTCTAGCCACCCGGCATCGTTTGCAAGAACTGAATCTTTGATGAATTTAGGCGCGGTCTGAGGTGGAGCCAAATGCAAAAAGTCAAACGGCATGCTAACCAGCTGCTCGTCCAGCTGTTTTTCGCTCAGAATATTGTTAGGGTCTACTTGTGGTTTTTCACCTTGACCAACGCGTTTAAAGATGATCTCTTTTTTAGCCACATCTATTTTGTGCGGCGCATAAAAGGGTTTAAAGTGAATTCCGTATTTGTCGATCACCTTCTCTAAGGTCTCTCGAATAGGTTTCACCCCAAAGATCACTGAGCCCGGCGTAGCGAAAACCACATTGGTCTTATCCAACAGTCCTTGCTTTCTCAAATAGTCAGAAGACATATAGGCTGTTTTCTGTGGTGCTCCACCACATTTTATAGGGGTAGCCGGTTGGGTGAAAACTGCGTTTCCTCCCTTGAATTTTTTAAGCTGTTCCCAAACGTATTTGGGATCGGTATAGTTACTACATGCAAGACCGGCATCAAAGGCTTCTTGTAATCCTTCAATAAGGCTATTGTCCATTACAAGACCTGGAGCTACAATGAGATAGTCGTAACTAATGTCTCCGGATTCTTTAGTGCTCACTGTGTTTTTCTCCGGAGAGAAAGTAGTCGCATAGTCGCGTATCCAACTGCTCCCTTTAGGGATTACAGATGACATTGGTCTTTTGGTCTTCTCATAATCGTAGGTCCCTGCTCCAACCAAGGTCCAAGCCGGTTGGTAGTAGTGAAACTCTGCAGGTTCAATAATGGCAATGTCGAGGTTCTTATCCTTGCGCAGAAGTTGCGCTGCTGTCATGATCCCGGCAGTTCCTCCGCCAATGATCACAATTTGATGGTGTGTACTCATTGCGTAATGTTTAGTTAGTTGTTCTAGGGTCTACGGCGAGCTGTTGGCTGTCCGTTCGAGTTCATTTTTTTAGTTAGCCCGGAGCCGAAGCTCCGGGCTTGCAACAACTAAAAAAACTACAAGAGTGTGGTAGGGCAGACATAGTCTGTGCTAGGCACAGTTGTCTCCTTAATGGCTGCAAAACCACCTTGTACATCGGTAATTTGATCCCAACCTCTTTGTTTGAGCATAGAAGAAGCGATCATGCTTCTGTATCCTCCAGCACAGTGTAACACTAAGGCTTTGTCCTTTGGAATTTCTGCGAGATGTTGGTTCAGTTCGTTAAGCGGAACATTGGTCGCCCCGATAACGTGTTGCGAGTCATACTCGCTCTTTTTGCGTACATCAAAAAGCAAAACAGCGTCTTCTTTCACCATGGCTGCTAGCGTCTCAGCGCTAATGCGGTTCACAGTGTCAATTTCTTTGTCCGAAGTTCTCCAGGCGTCAAAACCACCTTTTAAGAACCCAATTACACCGTCATATCCCACTCGAGAAAGACGCGTAATGGCCTCTTCTTCTTTTCCAGGTTCGGTGATCAATAAGATCTCCTGTTGCACACTGGGGATCAATTCTCCAACCCATTGGGCAAAGTTTCCGTTAAGGCCAATATTGATACTGTTCGGAATAAAGCCTTGCGCAAATATTTCAGGATCACGCACATCGAGCATCAAAGCGCCAGTTTCATTGGCAGCAGCCTCAAAGGCCTCTGGGCTCAATGGTTGCTGAGCGCGCTGCATTACGGTATCTAAAGATTCGTAACCCTTAATGTTCATCAATACATTTTGCGGGAAGTAGCTCGGTGGTGCAGTAAGTCCTGTAAGCAATTCGTCAATGAATTCTTCTTTGCTCATGTCTGCTCTCAAGGCGTAATTCACTTTTTTCTGATTACCTAAAGTGTCTGTGGTTTCTTTACTCATCATTTTCCCACAAGCCGATCCTGCTCCGTGATTTGGATAAACGATCAGGTGATCTGGCAAGGTCATGATCTTGTTGCGCAAAGAATCGAAAAGATGACCGGCTAGCTTTTCCTCGGTTAAGTCAGAAACTACATGCTGAGCCAGATCGGGTCGGCCTACATCGCCAATAAATAAGGTGTCTCCGGTTATAATGCCGTGCATTTCACCATGCTGATCAATAAGCAAATAGGTGGTGCTCTCCATGGTATGACCAGGAGTATGGATCACTTTAACTGTATAGCGTCCAATTTTAAACTCTTGTCCGTCTGTTGCGATAAGAGCGTCATAGCTAGGCTTGGCTAAAGGGCCAAATACGATCTGTGCGCCTGTAGCTTTTTTAAGATCCAAGTGCCCGCTAACAAAGTCGGCGTGAAAGTGCGTTTCAAAAACGTACTTGATCTTCGCGTTGTCTTTTTGGGCTCTATCTAAGTAAGGCCCTACTTCGCGTAAGGGGTCAAAAATTGCAGCTTCGCCCTGATCTTCCAAATAATAGGCAGCGTGGGCCAAGCATCCGGTATATATTTGTTCTATTCGCATCGTATTGAACGTTTTAAAAGTTTGTTAGTTCAAAAGTACGTTGCGGAATATTCTTAAAAAGTGACGAATGTTACATTTGCCCCAGTTTTTGGGTAAAAAATCTATTCCAACCGCATATCCCGTCAAAAACCATCGTTTCACTTCGCTTTTCAATTTAACCGTAGCGCTGCTATGGCTTAAATTTCCAAAGCTGTGGTTTTTCTTGCGCTTTGCGGTTTCATTAACGAAGTTTTACCCAAAAACTCGGGCTTGCCGTTTTTGATAAAAAATCATAAAAAACGCAAAAAATCGAGTGAAATGCGCCAGATTTAAGCCGAAAGCTCCATAAAAATGATGTAAACGGCCATAAGTAAGACAAACCAGCCGAAGGCTTTTTTGAGTTTTTTGCCTTCAATGAATCCGCCTATCCAGATACCTAAGAATATCCCAACTACAGAGATAGCAGTAAAGGGTAGTAAGAAGCCCCAATCGATCTCCAGATTCTCTACATCCCCTATAAAACCGATCAAAGATTTAATGGCAATGATAAGCAGTGAGGTGGCTACTGCTTTTTTCATGGGTAATTTTGCCAACAAGACCAAAGCAGGAATGATCAGAAATCCACCGCCGGCGCCAACAAGACCTGTCAATACACCTACAGCTAATCCTTCTACCAATATCAAAGGGTAGTTGTATTTTACTTCTGTGGCTTCCTCTTGTTTTTGCTTCTTGTTGCTGATCATAGAAAAAGAGGCCAGCAGCATGATAAAGGCAAAGAAGATCATGATGGCAATATCCTTGGTCACCACAAAATCACTTATGGTGGCCAACTCTTCTGGTATTGCTGGTATAATGTATTTACGGGTAGCGTAGACCGCGGCAAAGGCTGGAATAGCAAAAACTATGGCCGTTCTAAAGTCAACCAGCCCTTTTTGTATGTTGCGCAAGGCGCCAACCAAAGCAGAGACACCTACTACAAATAAAGAATATGCCGTTGCTATTACCGGGTTGTATCCTAATAGATATACCATTACAGGTACTGTGAGTATCGATCCGCCACCGCCAATAAGGCCTAAAACCAATCCTATAACAAGGGCGCCGAGATAACCTAAAATTTCCAAGATCTCCATATTTGATTACAGCGGCAAATTTAGTTTGGTGTAAAGTGGTAAACGGTAACTCAGGTCACACATGGTCTTAAAGAAGGGTGATATGACTGCGATGTAGCGCAATGCGCTTTTCGTTTTCTAGTTTTTTGAGAATTCTAGAGATCACTACTCTAGAGGTATGTAGCTCTTGGGCGATTTCTTTATGGGTGTTGCGCACATCCTTACTGCCCGTTATCTGCGATTTTTCTGCCAGTAATTTCATAACTCGATCCTCCAAATTCATAAAGGCAATGGAGTCAATGGCGTCTAACATCTCCATAAGTCTGTCGTGATAACTGTCCATTACAAAGCCGCGCCAGCTCTTGTATTTGCCCAGCCAGCTCTCCATATGCTGAACGGGTATCATTATGAGTTGGGTATCGGTTTCTGTGACCGCTTTGATCTCGCTTTTTGTAAAGCCCATGCAGCAACTCAAGGTCATGGCACAAGTATCACCTTTTTCTAAAAAGTAGAGCAGCAGTTCGTCTCCGTCCTGATCTTCTCGCATGATCTTAATGGCTCCTTTTAATAAAAGCGGCATCGATTTTACATATTGGCCAAAATCCATCAATACGGTATCTGCCGGGACGTTCTTAAAAACACCAACGGCTGCTATCTCTTGCAGGAGTTCGCGTTCGAACTGCCCGCCGTACAAATCAATGAGTAATTCTTCCATAGTTGCATTGACTAAAATACGGGCTTTGTGGAATTTAATTCCTATCGGGGTGGTGGGTTATTGAGCGATGTTTTCGAAGAAAACCAAACATCCTGAGGAGGTTTGAGCAAAATACCTGCGAGAGCGGTAAGCCTGATTTGATTTTTTTGGACGCTCCCTTCACTTCGTTCAGGTCGGGCTATCCGCTATATCTTTCTGCAAGGCAGAAAGGATGCCGCTGCTATCCCTAGCGCGAGGGTAGGAGGTGTAAAATCCAGGATTCTTTGACCTTCGGCCAAAGTTCCTTTGGTAGCCAAAGTTGCAAATGCAAAACTCCACCGCCTTCGGCGTTGAGTTTTTTTATCCTCTTCCGCTTACGCAAGCGAGCTTGCGACGCGTGCGAGCATAAAAAAACCCACTCCAATTGGAGTGGGTTTTGCGCTTGTTGTGGTACCTCCAGGAATCGAACCAGGGACACACGGATTTTCAGTCCGTTGCTCTACCAACTGAGCTAAGGTACCATCGCTAAAAGCGGAGGCAAATATAATCCTTATTTGGTTTACACAAAACATAAAGTTAAAAAAATTGGAGAAAACGGCTTGCCGTTTTTAGCATGGGATTAACAGTTGGTTCTGTATCAGAATTGTACATTTACCGCCATTAGTCCTCACAATGAATCTTATTGTAGACATAGGCAACACCAGAACCAAGTTTGCGGTTTTTAAAGACGGCATCCTGCAGGAGCTCAAATACAGCGAAGCAGGAACAGAATCCCAACAGTTAGAGCAGCTATTGGAGCAGTATCCGCAGTTAGAAAAAGCCATACTCTCTGCTACTGGTCATATCCCTGATGCACTTTACAACGGTCTCAATCAGGCCTTGGCACTTATTCCCCTGAGTCATCGTTTGCTGCTGCCTTTTAAGAATTTGTACGCCACGCCAGAGACGTTGGGCTTAGACAGAATTGCCTTAGTTGCCGCGGCAGCCAAGCATTTTCCAGGGCAGAATTGCTTAGTTATTGACGCCGGTACCTGCGTGACCTTCGATCTTTTAGAAGCAGATGGCAGTTATCGCGGAGGAGCTATTTCTCCCGGGTTAAGGATGCGTTATGAGGCCATGCATCACTTCACGGCCAATTTGCCTTTATTAGATCCGCAGCAAATCGAAAGCTACCAGGGAGACTCCACAGCCAACGCCATGCACGCGGGTGCATTTAGAGGCCTAATTCACGAATTGAACGGGGCAATAGACGAGACTAAAGCTCGCTTTGACGATTTAACAGTGATTTTAACAGGAGGAGATGCTCAAATCTTGCGAGATCACTTAAAAAATGGCATATTTGCCAACTCAAATTTTTTGTTGGAAGGTCTTGACTTCCTTCTCGAATTGAATGCTTTACATGAATAGATGCTTAGTATTGGCAGTTTGTTTGCTGCTTAGCTTGAGTGCAGTTGCACAAAATAACACCGCTTCTCCTTATTCTTTTGGTGGATTGGGACTTATTAAGTTCCGCGGAACAGTAGACCTTGAATCCATGGGAGGGATGAGTGTTTTTTCAGATAGCATTCACGCCAATGTTATGAACCCGGCCACTTATGCCAACCTGCGATACACCAATTATTCGGTTGGGGGTCAGTTCAACAGTACCAACTTAGAAGAAAGTGGTGCCAAAGAAAAGACACAGATCACTTCTTTAGATTACGTGATCGTTGGGATTCCAGCCGGGCGTTTTGGTGCCAGTTTTGGATTGTACCCTTACAGTGCAGTAGGTTATGATCTGGAAAACAGCGCAGATGGTCAGCTAACTCGATTTACAGGTACCGGAGGTCTGACCAAAGTATACCTAGGGCTTGGATACAACCTATTTGACGGCTTGAACATAGGGCTTGAAGCCCAATACAACTTTGGAAACATTAGAAACCAAGGGCTTTTTAACGACGACGATATTCAGTTCGGTACGCAAGAAGTTAACCGTTCAGATATCTCAGGACTCAACTTTGTCTTGGGAGCACATTATACCAAGGCCTTATCAGAAAAGCTAGAACTACAAGCTAGTATGACCTACACACCAAGTAGCGATCTAACGGTGTCGAACTTTAGAGAGATCGCAACGGTATTGGTAACAGAGACCGGGGGTATCGGAGGTGCAGAGATCACCGAAGTTACTGTGCAGGACTCTGAGATAGAATTTCCAAGTCGCTTGAGTTTTGGACTTGGAATGGGAGAAAAGAACAAGTGGTTCGTTGGAGGAGAATACATCAGCCAGGGGACCAGCGTTTTGACCAACAGAAGTTTTGACCTACCGAATATCACTTACGAAGATGCTACCAAGGTTCGCTTGGGAGGTTTCTACGTGCCAAAATACAATTCACTTACAAGTTACTGGAGCCGAATCACTTATCGTGCTGGAGTGCGCTTTGAGGATACAGGAATCGTAGTTTCTGGAGAATCCATTAATGAGTTTGGCATGTCTTTTGGATTAGGGTTCCCAGTTGGACGTCGCATTTCGAATATAAACCTCGGAGTAGAGCTTGGAAGACGCGGAACTACCGATCTTCAATTGGTCCAGGAAAATTTCGTAAATGTGTTTATTAGCTTATCTTTGAACGATAAGTGGTTCATTAAGAGAAAATATGATTAACCAGAGAAATAAAAGAGCGATGAAAACAAGATTAACTGTGGCGCTTGTAGCGTTACTAACTATGAGTAGCTTGAGCGTAAACGCACAGCTAAGTGCAGAGGAATGCGCCACTACTGGATCCGTATTTTACGAAAGTGCCAAAGTAGGAAACTACGATGCCGCTTACGAGCCTTTTATGCAATTGCGTAAGGATTGCCCAAAATGGAGTTTGGCCCTTTATCAATTAGGTGAAAAGCTTCTTAAGGATCGTATCAAAAAAGGAGTCAATAAGACTGCGGATGTAAACGATCTGATGAAATTGTACGAAGAGCGTATGATGCATTTCCCATCTAAGACCAAAAAAGGTGATGTAATGGGAGACATCGCACAACTTAAGTACGACAATAAAATGGGCTCTACTATGGAGCAGTTCAAGGCTTTCGATGCTGCACAAAAAGCAGATCCGGATAACTTTACCTCTCCAAAGCAATTGTACATCTACTTCAACCTGGCAACAGATCTAGTAGATGCAAACCAAATGCCTTTGGAAGATTACTTTGAACTATATGACCTTTTGATCTCTAAGATCGAAGGTAAAGAAAGTGATATGGCTAAGATCATTTCTACACTAAGCGAGAAAGAAGAAGCAGGAACTATCACTTCTAAAGAGTCTAAAAAGCTAAATGCTGCGAGTAAGAACTCTGATAGCTACGGAAAGATCAAAGGATCTATCAACACCCTATTAGGACAGCGTGCAGATTGTGAGAACCTTGTGCCACTATATGAGAAGCAATTCGAAGAGCGCAAAGGAGATATCAAATGGGTACGCGTTGCAGCTGGTCGTTTGAGTGCCAAGGACTGTAATGACGGAGATATCTTCTTCCGTTTGGTACAGCAGCTGCACAACTTGGAGCCTTCTGCAAAGTCAGCCTTCTACCTTGGAAAGCTTGCTGAGAAAGACGGTAACAACTCTCAAGCCTTAGACTATTACAACCAGTCTGCGGAGCTAGAGACCAATCCGAGTGACCAGGCTAAGGTGTACTATCAGATCGCTGAGAACTTCCGTAAGAAGGGAAGCTTCGGACAAGCGAGAAGCTACTACAATAAGGCTTTAGATGTTAAGCCATCTATGGGAATCTGCTACTTGCGAATCGCTAAGATGTATGCAGACAGCGCTAACAACTGTGGTACAGATGTATTCTCTAAGCGTGCGGTATACTGGAAAGCTGCAGAAATGGCTCGCAAAGCCGGACGTGTAGACGGTTCATTGGCCGGAACAGCAAATGCAACTGCATCTTCTTACCAAGGACGTGCGCCGAGCAAGCAAGATATCTTTACCAGCGGTCGTGCAGGAGAGACCATCTCTTTCGGATGCTGGATGGGCGGATCTGTTAAAGTTCCTAGTCTATAAGGATGTCATTGACAAATAAAAACTTAAGAGGCGTGATCGCAGTTTTGGCTGTGATCGCGCTTTTTTCATGTCAGGAAGACTTCGATAAGGTCAGAAACATAAATCTGGCCAGTGATGATCCGGTAGGTATAGGAGAGAACGCCAATGCCATTCATACCGATTCTGGCATGGTGGTGGCCAACTTATTGGCTCCAAAATTCTTAGATTTTAGCAACCGCAGTTTTTCCTATTCGGAGTTTCCAGAAGGCGTGACCGTCTACTTTTACGAAGACAACAAAAAGAGCACCATTACGGCAGACTACGCCATTCGCTATGATCAGACAGGGCTGGTAGATCTAAGAGGCAACGTGGTGCTAATTACGGCAGACAGCACCCAGCTTTTGGCAGATCAGGTCTATTGGGATCAGAACGACAATTGGATCTTCTCAGACCGCCCGTATCGCATTAAATTCAATGACGGTTCTTATAACGACGGCAGTAGTTTTGATTCTAACAAAGATTTCACGACCTTTCTATCACGTAAGAACACAGGCGTACAACTAATAGAGAACGAAAACCCGCAAACAGACGATGGGATCTAAACTTTTTCAGCTTTTTGAATATGTATACTTGGCCATGGCCGCTTTCTCCATTTATTTGGTGATCGCTAATTGGGAGGTCGACAGAGGTCGTGCCTATCTTTTTGCCATGTTCGCTGTAGTGGCTGTGTTTATGTTCTTCTTCAGACGCAAGTTCAGGCGTAAGATGGAAGATCACAAGCGCAATCAATAATGG
>Ga0256829_1001502_pt1 | contig 19007 bp, 19 predicted proteins | sample 131447metaG_FD_185979 | JGI IMG/M metagenome (GOLD analysis project Ga0256829, IMG submission 185979) | Hydrothermal vent microbial communities from Lau Basin, Pacific Ocean - 131-447 | ecosystem: Environmental > Aquatic > Marine > Hydrothermal vents | place: Pacific Ocean: Lau Basin | collected...
CTTATTACAAAGGTGCTAATAATAAATGCTTTGATGCTAAAAGTGTGTTACTTGGGGTAGCATAAGAGGTGGAATAAAAAGAAAATTTGAATTGGTCTTGACATATGGGGACATTATATACATCTTCTTTTAACTCCTTTATAGTGTTGTATTGATTGAGATAAATCCTTTCAACTTTAGCACTTCTCCAGAACCTTTCAATAGCAATATTATCAGTAGCTCTACCTTTGCCATCCATAGATATAGTAATACCATTATCTTTAAGAGTTTGTGTATGAATATAGCTTGTATATTGACTCCCTTGATCAGTATTAAATATTTCAGGTTTACCATATTTCAAGAGTGCTTCATCAAGAACATCCATTACAAGAGATGTATCCATAGTATTGGATATTCGCCAAGAAAGCACTGCTTTGGAGTACCAATCAATCACAGCAACAAGATAAACCATCCCACCAGCTATCTTGATATATGTGATATCTGTACTCCACACTTGATTTTAATGCTGCTGTATAAACTGTTCTCTTTCTACTCATAATATAACCCTCTCTTTTTCTTTTCTTATTTTAGCTTATTTAGAATAAAAATTTAAAAATTGTTGTTTGATTTTTATAGGGTAGTATAAAAAGATACTTTCGATAATTTTCATCACTTTTTATTTAGTGATAAAGAAGCATTGAAAAACTGTACTTTTGAAAACTTCTTAGATGATTTTAATGCACTTAAAAGAGATACAATCCAAAGAGCCGAAAAAGTTAAGGGTTCAAAAGAGTATATTGAAAAACAGATGAAATTATTTAAAGAAGCAGAAGAGCATAGAAAAATGTTAAATGCAGTTATTCATCAGCAAGAACAAATTTCACAGGAGTTTGTAAAATAAACTGTAAGTATTTTTAAGATATTTATGGAGAGGCACTTAGTATGAAGCAAAGAGATAAAGTATGCATTCCAAAGCTGGAGCTTAGGAACGAGCGAAAATAAATATAGGTAAAAAATTAAGAAAATTACTCATATGTTCTTTATTAGGGTAAAATATTAGACAAACTACCCATATTGAAAAATAGGCGTAAAAATGAATCAAGAGTATATACCAGCGACATTACCTCTAAATAAAGATATAGAAACTAAAGTTGTACTTAAAAAGGTTGTTAGTGCTAACAGAGCCTTAGCAGAATTAAAAGGTGCTGTTAAATCTATTCCAAATCAAAGTATCCTTATAAATGTTTTATCTTTACAAGAAGCAAAAGACAGTTCTGAAATAGAAAACATTGTAACCACACATGATGAACTTTATCGTGCTAGTATAAATGATACAAATGTATCAAATAATGCCAAAGAGGTACAAAGATACAAAGAAGCACTATGTGTCGGATTTGAACTTATACAAGAGAATCAATTATTACTAAAAAAACATATTATTGAAATTCAGCAAGTTTTGGAAAATAATGATGCAGGTATTCGCACACAAAGTGGTACAGTACTAAAAAATGAAAAAACTGGTGAGGTAATATATACACCCCCTCAAAATCATCAAGAGATTCAAGACTTAATGGATAATTTAGAGCAATACATAAATACCACTGAGATGGACGATTATGATTATTTGGTAAAGATGGCTGTTATACACTATCAATTTGAATCTATACACCCTTTTTATGATGGAAATGGAAGAACAGGTAGAATAATAAATATCTTGTTTCTAATGATGTACAAACTATTAGATTTACCTATTTTATATTTAAGCTCTTACATTATAGATAATAAAAATGATTACTACAGACTTCTTAATGATGTTAGAACTAAAAAGTCATGGGAGGAATGGATTTTATATATGCTTGATGGAGTAGAAACAACATCAAGACAAAGCATTAAACTTATAGCATCAATCAATGAAATAATGCAGAGTGTAAAACAATCTTTAAAAGAAGAACTTCCTAAAATATATTCTAAAGATTTATTAGAACTTCTTTTTAAGCATCCTTATACAAAAATTGGTTTTTTAGTTGATGAACTTAAAATTACTAGAAAAACTGGTACTTCTTATCTTAGAGCTATTGAAAAAACTGAAATACTTAAAAGTGTTAAAGTTGGTCGTGATATTTATTTTATAAATACACAACTTTTTAATTTACTTCAAAAGGGATAGCTTCTCAAAATAGCTACAACATAAGCATAAAACCTATACTTTTATAGGCTCCTAGATATCTCTCATTTTCACATTCTATATATTTATATTTATGTACATATCTCAATTCATACGAATTTAATAGAAAATCAAAAAAATCACTCGTAACATTAGTTAATTATATTTTGATAGTGGATTACAATATTATTTGCTATAATACAAGTTATCAATCAAACATATACGAGGTTTTTATGAAAAATGTAACTATACTTGGTGGCGGTTTTGCTGGGGTTGAGGCTGCGATATACCTGAGAAAAGCGTCCTATAATGTCACTCTTATAAGCAATAGAGAATATCTTTATGTTTATCCAACCTCCATCTGGATACCTGTGCATAAAGCAGAATTTCAAGACAATTGTATAGAATTAAGCAAGCTAAGTAAGGCACATGGTTTTGATACTATCATCGATAGTGTTGCAAGTATCAGTGCTAAAAATCAAGAGGTAAAACTTGCAAGTGGAAAAATCATCAAAGATTTTGACCATCTCATCATTGCAATGGGTGCATCAAAGATGAAACATAAAGGTTTACAAAACACACTCTCTATCTGTGGAGAGCCTACACTTTCTCTTGAGATAAGGGCAAAACTTGATGCACTTGTAGAAAAAGGAAGCGGTAATATTTGTTATGGTTTTGGTGGTAACCCTAAAGATACCTCTGCCGTACGAGGTGGACCAGCGTTTGAATTACTTTTCAACACCCACAACTATCTTAAAGAAAAAGGTATCAGAGATAAATTTAAACTCACCTTTTTTGCACCTATGGCAGAACCAGGAAAAAGAATGGGACCAAATGCTCTTAAAATGATGGCAAAATACTTTAAAATGCTGGATATTGATCAACATTTTGGTAAAAAGATCAAAGTATTTGAAGAGGATGGAATTGTATTTGAAGATGATTCAAAACTTCTATCTGACTTTACCATGTTTATCCCAGCAGGTGATGGACATGATGTTATCAAAGATGCAGACTTACCTTTAAATGAAGCAGGATTTATCAAGGTAAATGATTATGGTAATGTCATTTTTGAAGGTGACGATTCCATGCCTACAAACTTTTATGCCATAGGTGATACTGCAGCTTTAGAAGGTGCAGATTGGCGTGCAAAACAAGGTCATATTGCAGAAGTGATGGCTAGAAATGTAGCACATAATATCATCCAAGTCGATAATGGATGGAGCAACTATAAAGGTTATAGTGAGCATATAAGCATACTCTGTGTTATGGATAGTGGGGATGGAGCTTCATTTATCTACCGCGATGTAAAAAAAGCTTACATGGTTCCGATGCCTATCTTTGGTCACTGGCTCAAAAAAGCTTGGGGCAAATACTTTAAGTATTCTAAATTAGGTAAGATTCCAAGACTTCCGGGGATGTAGAAGATTTATAAAAGAGAGATTAAGACTCTCTCTCTTTTCTTTTTTGTTTCATCTTTGTCTTCGCAAGTTCACGCATGTCTTCTGTAGCATCACTTTCATCCATAATCTCCACACCTAAAACAGTCTCAACACAATCCTCTAAAGTCACAATACCCTCAGTTTGATCGTAGTTATCCATCACTAAGAACATGTGGTCTTTTTTCGAGATAAAAAGATCAAGTGCCTTACTAACAGGGATATGCTCATTGATAGAAAACATATCTTTTTTAATGGAAGCTAGGGTTACGCTGTCATCTTTGAGTGCTTGTTCAAAAATCTTTTTTGTAAGCACTATCCCTGTGACATCTTCGATAGAATCACGAAAAATAGGGATACGAGAAAAGTTGAAAATCTCCTGTTCATTATCTATAATATCTTTGAGTATCCGTTTCTCATCAAGAGCAAAAACAACACTTCGAGGGGTCAGGACATCTCCTATCTTTATATCATCTAGTTTTAAAATATTTTCTATAAAATCAGACTCTTTTTCATCTATAACCCCCTCATCTTCACTCAAAAGCATAGATTCTAAAAGCTCATCTTTTGTAAGTGTATTTGCCGCTTCATTCCCTTGTGCGATCCTATTTGTGATAGCGAGAGTCATGATGATGATAGGATAAGTTATCCAGATAAAGATACGGATGAGTTGTGCTGAAAATGGTGCTAACTGTTTCCAATAGACTGCCCCTATTGTTTTAGGGATAATCTCACTTAAAAAAAGAATCGCAAAAGTCATCACCACAGAGATGATAACAACCGCTTCATTTCCAAAAAGTACAGCTGCTTGTACCCCCACTGCTGCCGCTCCCAATGTATGAGCAATAGTATTTAAGATAAGGATAGATGCTATTGATTTGCTGATGTTAGTTTTATGGGAACGGAGTAATTTCCCAATATTTGGTTTTTCTTTTTCTAATACTGAGACATATGACATATTGACAGATAAAAGAACAGCCTCTAAAACAGAACAGACAAAAGAGATGCCAACTGCCAAGAAGAAGTATAATAATAGTAAATCCAAGGTATCCCTTAATTTTATTTCATAAAATGAAGGAAACCTTCATTTATTTGTAACGATAAGGGAACTCATCCCCTTATCTACGCTAACGCTAAGTTTTACCCTCAAGGGGCACCAAGACTTCGGCAGTAAGCCCAACATTTACCTAGAGTAGTATCCAAGTTGCAAGCCCTAAAAAACTAAAAAAGCCTACAACATCGGTAATAGTTGTGAGTATCACTGTACTCCCTATAGCTGGGTCAATATCTATCTTTTTTAAAAATAAAGGGATAGAAGCCCCAAAAAAGCCAGCCATCAGAAGGTTGATAATCATACTCAGAGCAATAACAATACCCAAGTATTTTATATCAAACCAAAAAGCGGCAATAATTCCTATAATTATAGCGAAGAAAAAACCATTTAACAAAGAGATTGCTACCTCTTTTTTGATAATACGATACGCATCCCCCTGTGAGATATCACCAAGAGCAAGTTGTCTCACAACGACAGTAAGGCTTTGCGTCCCAGCATTGCCACCCATGGAAGCAACAATGGGCATAAGTATGGCAAGAGCTACCATGTTTTGTAAAGTGTCTGCAAAAAGTGCTATAACGAAAGAAGCGGCTATAGCTGTGAAGAGGTTGATACCGAGCCATGAAGCCCGCTTGCGACCCGCTTTGAAAACCTCTTCATCCTCTTCGGCTTCATCATCAACCCCAGCCAAATGATACATCTGCTCAGTAGCATGTTCATTGATAATGTCGTAGATATCATCTGAAGTTATACGCCCTACAAGGATACCATACTCACTTACAACAGGCATAACGGAGAGGTCATACTCTTCAAAATAATGCACAACATCTTTGATATCTTCTCTATCATGCGCTACTTTTGGATCGAAATATTCATCTGAATTTTCTATGTTTTGCATAAGTGTTTTGTTAAAATCAAATATGAGTAGGTCATCAAGCCCTATTGCGTAAAGAAGTTTATTATCCACAGTTGTGATGAAAAGATTTTGAACATTTTCTATCTCATTTTCTTTTCTCAACCTTGCAAAACGGTGGATAACCTCTTGGACTACTTCATCTTTAAAGGCAGTAAAAACCTCCAGTTGCATATAAGCACCAGCTTCATCTTCTTCGTATGATTGAAGTTTAGAAATCTCTTGTTGGTCTTCCTCATCAAGAGTCTTATATACCTCTTGAGCAACCTCTTTATCTATCTCATGAAGTTCTTGCATAAACTCATGCTGATCATCTGATTCGAGTTCTGTTACAGCATGAGAGAGTTCATCAACACTAAGGTTCTCAACCACATCATCAAAAAGTCTATCAGGAAGGGCAAGGGCAACATCCCCTATAAGGTCTTTTGGTACAAGCTTAAGTGCACTCGAAAATGTATCATCATCTAACTGCTTAAGTATTTGTGCTATATCTGATGGGTGCATCTCACTCACAGAGTGAGAGTCTATATACTCTTGTAATTTTTGCATGGTGAAATTATAGCTAATATTGACTTGTCATTCTCAACTTAAGAAAAAATCTAAAAATACCAAGCTACATTAAGCCCAACTCTTTGATGTTTCCCCAATAGATGATACATTGTTTTTGTGTTTTTGGATGGCTCTATCAAATAATAATTTGCATCTATCACAAGACTACCATACGCCCTTGTCGCAAACTTCACATAATACACCTGTTCGTTATACTCCATATCTGCTATGACTCCACTTATGATATTTGTATTGTTTGCATTATTGAGACTATATCGTAAACCTAAAAATAGATCATCTTGCATCGTCTCAAAAAGTTCTAAATCATTATATTTATTGTCTTCATAGGTATCATATCTATAATATTCAGCAATGAGTCCAAGCCCTGCATCACCCTGTAAAAAGTTCTCTAAAGTATGTTCCACTCCTAAACCTAAGTGTGAATAATCTCCTACATAAGCATTGTCATCGACTTTGGCATAGAGTGCTTCAAGTTTGATAAGTGTTGCACCAACCACTAAAGTTTCATAAGTCATAAATTTATTGGCAATGTATGCATACTGGTTAAACTTTGTAGGATTTCCAAATGTTGTTCTCTTTGGATCTAAATTCTCAGGAGTATTTGTATTAAAATATCGTTGTGAATCATAGCCATTTTCATAGATAAAAGCATAATCAAGGGGATACTCTGTATCTGTTGACCCACTATATTTTAAAAATAAAGAGGGTCTGTAATGCTCAGTTGTTGTCTTAACTTTACCATCATAACTTATAAAAGATGGAAAAAAATAGTAGCTGTATGGGAGTGAAGCCATAGGCTGGTTCTCATTAGCCAACTTAAGTATGACCGACATCTCCCCAGTCTCAGTATAGTGTGAATAGGTTACATTATATACCCCCATCTTTGAACCATTAAAAAGGTCAGTTCTAAAATCTCGCGGATTAAAACCATCTACAACATTACGAACTTCTAAAGATCCCCAGAACTTTATATCACGCCCAACACTGAGCATATCGTTATCAAAATCATACCTGAGATAAAGTTCATCAAGCCTCATAAATGTTCTATCGTTGTGTTGTGCTTCATCACTAGATAGATCATAAGAATCCTCTTGTGCGTATATATTTGAGTAGAGGGTTAAAGCATCATGGGTATATTTGAGTTCTAGTCTTTGGATTGCTGTAAAATTTTCATTATGTTGATAAGGCTTGTTTATGGTATAAACCTGAGAGTTTAAACCCATGTTTCCACTCACCTCAAACTCAGCAAAAAGAGTTGCATATATTGCTCCAAGCAATACTAAATATCTCATAAGTTATCTTTTTAAGTAGCGTTTATAAAAATCTTTTTCTGTTAAACCATTTTTTATTTTTTCATCTTTGAAAACAAGGATGGTTGTTTTGTTATTTTGTACATTTTTCATCGTAATTTTTCCTATACGATAAACACGAACAAATTTTTTATAATCCTTAAATGTAGCAACTTTAAGCAATTTATCTTTTCTGTCATAATACTCTACCTTTTGGATAAGAAATGTTTTTGCATCGACAAAGTGAATAAGTTTTTTGTATCCAGAATACTTTGATATAGGTGTACAAGTAGTTTTGTATATACCGTCTAACTCTTGAGCATCACCTTCATATTTATAACTATTGGCATGAAAAGCACTGAGATCTTCAAAAGAAAACTCACTCCCCATAAAAGAGCCAGACTTATTTTTACTTGCTATGCGTTTGACTCGTCTGAGTGCTGGGAGATAGATCCATTGGTCATCATCTCTATCTACATGTTCATAGTTTAAAAACTTTGTCCCTTTTATATCAGCAGGAGTTAAAAACTCCATCAAAGATTTATCTCCTTTCTTACCCTCAAGCACCTTCATCCTCATAGTACGAAACTTTTTTTGACCCCTTGCATTGATCAGAGTCATCTCTATTGTAGATATTGAGTCCTTAAAACCGCTCATAACTGCTTCGCTCTTTTTGGCTACTTCATAATTACTCAAACCAAAAACACTACTTATCAATGTCAATATAAAGATAAAAACTTTCATATGTTTTCCTTTTCTACTTCTCTTATGATTCTATCAAAATAGACTGAATTTAATATATATGGAGAGTCACTTATCATAGTTGGGTTAGTAAAGAAGGAAGCTATACCCTTTTTTCTTTCTCTGTTTTTTATATTTATATACGCCATCTAACTCTAAAACTATGCGGTAGTAATTTTCATGTACCCCGAAACTAATTTTTTTATAGTAGCGTCCCTTTAATGTTTTTACTTGAGAGTTCATGTTTAAATCACTTTGAAAATCCATCACTATTCTATGGGGTTTAGTAAGTAAAAAGTCTCTTATCATAAAATCATTTGTAATAACTCGAATCTCTTTATCTCTTTTATAGAATTTTATAAAACCAAGATTATAAAATTGTTTGTATTTTTTCTTTTTTGGATCTAAATTTTTTTGTTGTTCTTTTGTTTTTTCGGCATGAAGGTCACCCATACTTTGTGAGATAAAGATTGGTAGGTACCAGTCAACTGCATTGTTGAGTTCTATAGAAATATTTTGCGTTGAACCATCAAGGTTGATAAACTCTACTGTTACTTTTTTGATAGTCCTTGCTTGAGAGGGTATAGCAATAGTTGCTCTCTTTAAAGGGGGTAATGCTGTTTTAGCATTTGAAGTATATGGGATATCGACTTCCCCTTTTGTCGGGAAAAATGGATTGTCTCTTGCGTTAAGCACTAAAACTAAAAAAAATGTTAAAAATATTATCCTACTCAAAACCACCCCTTCATAAATTAGTGTGCCGATATTTCATTTAACTCAAAATACTCTTTTTGTAACTCTGCATTTTCACTTTTAAGTCGTACTATCTCACTTTGAAGATAAGTTTCATAATCCTCTACTCCCATAAGAACTTCCAAAGAGTTATCGCCAAATAAAAGCACCCCTATGTATACACCAGAGGTCAAAACGATCAAAAGCAAAACGAAGAACTTCCCAAGAGATAAACCAAGATATTTCTCAGTTATACTTTGAGAATTATCTATCTCCTCATAAAGTTCTTCTGTATTCATAGTATATCTTAACTAAAGATTGCTGAACCTAAATATTCACCATATACAACTTCATTTTCTATCTCTAAAAGACGGTTATACTTCGCAGTACGCTCACCACGAGCAGTTGAACCACTCTTTATCTGACCACAGTTAAGTGCTACAGCAAAATCAGCGATAAATGCATCTTCACTCTCACCTGAGCGGTGACTTACAACACAGGTATAACCATTTCTCTGAGCTAGACGCACAGTTAACATAGTCTCACTTACAGAACCGATTTGGTTTGGTTTGATAAGAATAGAGTTTGCAATGCCCTCTTGGATACCTCTTGTCAAGATGTTTGCATTTGTAACAAAAAGATCATCACCAACGATTTGGATCTTATCTCCAAGCTTCTCAGTCATAAGTTTGAAACCATCCCAATCATCTTCAGCTAATCCATCTTCAATAGAAACAATAGGGTATTTTTCACATAAATCAGCATAATAATCAACCATCTCAGCACTTGAAAGTGATTTGCCCTCACCTACAAGTTCATATTTACCATCTTTATAAAATTCGCTACTCGCAGGATCCATAACGATAGCAATTTGTTCACCAGCTTTATATCCAGCTTTTGCTATAGCTTCCATAATAATCTTTATAGGCTCTTCATTTGAGCTCAAGTCTGGTGCAAAACCGCCCTCATCACCAAGTGAAGTTGAGTGCCCTTTTTCTTTTAATATAGCTTTTAAATTGTGATACACTTCTGATGATGCACGAAGAGATTCTGCAAAGTCTTCAAAACCTATAGGCATAATCATATACTCTTGAAAATCAACTGAATTATCAGCATGAGAACCACCATTGATGATGTTAAACATAGGTGTTGGGATAACCATAGCATTTGCACCACCTAAGTAGCGATACAGAGGGATGTTGAGAGAAAGGGCCGCCACGCGAGCTACTGCCATAGAGACACCTAGGACTGCATTTGCACCTAGCTTAGCATAGTTTTGAGTACCATCTACCTCTTTCATAAGTGCATCAACCATAGCTTGGTTAAAGGGTGAATGCCCAAGAAGTGCATCAGCTATCGGTCCATTAATATTTTCAACAGCTTTTAGAACACCTTTGCCCATATAACGATCACCACCATCACGAAGTTCTAGTGCCTCTCTTGTACCTGTACTTGCTCCTGAAGGGACTATTGCACTTGCTTTTGTGCCATCACTTAACTCTACTGTAGCTTTTACCGTTGGATTACCACGAGAATCCAGTACTTCCATTGCGCTAATGTTATCTATGAACATATGATTGCCTTTATTAGTATATTTTTACTATAAAACCTTTTTCTTTTCTGGCTAAATATTATTTTATAATATTTGCTCATCAAAGAGGCTTCAAGTATTTTCGCAATTTTACCTAATTTTTGTTAAAAGTTGGTTTAGTTTCTTTTTGCTATGACTATTCTTGGTCTGCTTCTGCTATCTCTGAAGTGTCCATTGTCATAAGAGCACTCATACCCATGGCATCTCTTATCTTCTTTTCTATCTCATTGGCTAACTTAGGTTCAGCTTTAAACTTGAGCTTAACATTTTCCCTACCTTGACCAAGTTTCTCTGTTCCGTATGAGAACCATGCACCAGATTTATCTACTATGTCGAGTTTTACACCATAGTCCACTAACTCTCCCTCTTTAGAGATGCCCTCTCCAAACATGATGTCAAATTCAGCTTGGCGAAAAGGTGGTGCTACTTTGTTTTTGATAACTTTGGCTTTTACACGGTTACCTATCTGAGTTTCACCCTGTTTAAGCGAAGCAATTCTACGAACATCTATACGAATAGATGAATAAAATTTCAATGCATTTCCCCCTGTAGTCGTCTCTGGAGAACCATACCCCATCATCCCTATCTTCATACGAATCTGATTGATGAAGATAATAGTACAATTCATCTTTGAAAGCACACCTGTGAGTTTACGAAGTGCTTTTGACATGAGTCTCGCTTGAACACCTACCTGTTGGTCTGTCATCTCACCTTCAAGTTCTACTTTTGGAGTAAGTGCTGCAACAGAATCAATAACGACTAAGTCAACTGCACCACTTCTTGCTATAGTTTCTACAATGTCTAAGGCTTGTTCACCATAATCTGGTTGAGAGACTAAAAGATTGTCAATATCGACACCTAAATTTTTTGCATAGATAACATCCAAAGCATGCTCTGCATCTATAAATGCACAGACACCTCCAGCCTTTTGACACTCTGCAGTTATTTGCAATGCAAGTGTAGTTTTTCCTGAGCTCTCTGGTCCGTATATTTCAGTTACTCTTCCTTGGGGGATACCGTTAATTCCTAGTGCCAAATCAAGCCCTAATGAACCTGTGCTTATAGACTTAATAGGTACTATATCCTTATCTCCAAGACGCATCAAAGCACCTTTTCCAAAAGCCTTGTCTATCTGTTTCATCGCTAAATCGAGTGATTTTTGTTTATTTGCATCCATGTTCTAATTCCCTTTGAATTTTTCTTTGCGTTATTATAAGTAAAATATTTATACTTTATTGAAAGTATGGCATTTTGTCATACTTTTTGTTTATCTTTTTTATTGAAGCCATTTTTTAACAATATTTCCATCTCTTTTGAGGGAACTGGTTTAGAATAATAGTACCCTTGAATAATATTGCAACCATTTTTAAGTAAAAATTCTTTTTGTTCACTCAGCTCAACTCCCTCTGCTAATATCCTTAGATTTAAACTTTTTGCTAAAGCAATAATAGCTTTGGAGATAGAGACATCCTCTTCAGAGTTAGGTAAATCTTTAACAAATGACTGATCAATTTTGAGTTTATTGATTGGTAATTTTTTTAAATATGAAAGCGATGAATATCCTGTTCCAAAATCATCAATGGCTATAGATACCCCTAAAGTACCTAATTTATTTAACACTTCAATAGCCTCTTTTTGTCTTTTCATGATCTGACTCTCTGTAACTTCTAATTCAATGTCTTCATAATCACAAGAAACATTTTGGACTAATTTTTCAAAAATCTCAACAAAGTCTTTGCTTTGAAGCTGTGGTACTGCTAAGTTCATAGCTAAAACTCCAGGATTAAAACCAGCTCTCTTCCATGATGAAAACTGTCTTAAGGCTTCTTTCATCACCAACCTATCTAAGTCAACAATCATCCCTGTAGATTCTGCTAATGGTATAAATTTCGCAGGAGAGAGTATGCCCATAACTGGATGGTTCCATCTTACTAAAGCTTCCATGCCGATTATCTTATCCTCAAGAGCATCAACTTGTGGTTGATAATATACTAAAAACTCGTTATTTTGTATGGCTTGACGCAGGCTCGTTTCCATCACTATTCGTTCAAAAGCCAACTCTGTCATCTCTGCACTATAAAACTGAAAGTTATTTCGACCTTCATCTTTTGCCTTATACATAGCCGAATCTGCAAATTTTAACAGATCATGGAGACTTTCACCGTCATCAGGATAGATACTAATCCCTATGCTACTAGATACATATAGAGTATGTCCCTCGATGCTCAATGGTTTTGCTAAGACTTTTAGGATTTTATTTGCAAAAGAAGATGCATCTTGACTCTTTTGGATGTTTTCTATGATGATGGTAAATTCATCTCCACCTAAACGGGCAAGGCTATCCTCCTCTCTGATGATAGAATGCAATCTTTGTGTCGTTTCTTTAAGCACTTCATCACCAATTTGATGCCCTAAAGAGTCATTGATCTCTTTAAAATGGTCTAAATCAATAAACAATAATGCTAATTTATTTTCAAGGCGTTTGGCTTTTTTGATGCCTTGTTCTAATCTATCGTTAAAGAGTACTCGATTGGCTAAACCAGTAAGAGCATCATGATGTGCTTGATACCTGAGCTCCTCTTTTTGCTCTAACAAACTTTTCTCCGCATTTTTCTTCTCAGTTACATTTCGTATAACCTCCATTTTGCTGATGGTTCCATCGGGATTTTTGATGGAGGTAGCAACGATGTCAAAGGACTGTCCATCTGGTGTTATTGGCTCATAAACTACTTTTTCATTTTCATGGATAACCTCATGAAGTTTACAGTAGGGACAAGGTTCATCAAGATTTACCACAGAGGAGTAACAAGTTTTATTTGTTTGGTCTCCAAACCATTTTTTCATAGTATTGTTCATAAAACGGACTCTAAAATCATCATCAACAACAAAGATACCTATATCTATTTTGTCTATCACATCCATATATTGTTGAAGATTGTAGTTTGTTTCTTTGAGTGATTTTTGCTCTTTTTTTCTTTCGCTGATATCTTTAAAATAGCCTATCATCCCCAATACGGCACCATCGTTATCTCTAAGCAATGAGCCAGTTAAGTCACACTCTTTAATGCTCTGGTCTTTGGCTACAAATCTTCGCTCAGTTCTAAAAACACCTTTGCGCAGTAACGATTGTATATTTTTCTGACGAGTTTCATAATCTACATCCAAGTAGAGCATCTCGGTTGATTTGCCTATCACATCTTTAGGTGCATAACCCAATATACGCTGTGCACCAGAGTTCCAACTTGTTGCATTTCCTGCCAAGTCTATTGTCACTATGCCATCTTGCATTTGATCTACAATCTGTGCTTTTTTATAGGACTCAAGTTCTAAAGTTTTTCTTTGTGAAATGTCAACAACACTCCAGAGTACCTCTTTTTTACTAGAAATAAGATCACCAGAGATATGTATCCAAAAAATTGTCCCATCTTTTTTTCTAAATTGGTAGTCTAACTCGACAGGCTTCCCCTCTAACGCAAACGCAAAAGCTTTTTTTCCAAATTCTAAATAGCTCTCTTGTGAGAGATGAAATATCCTAGCATTAGATGCTAGAAACTCTTCCTCTGAATAACCCATCAATTCACACAAATGGGCATTTACAAATAAGTTATTTCGTTCATTATCTACAACTAAGATACCTACATGAGAACTATTGAGAAGTTGCTCAATCCAAATTTCATTAAAATTTTTCTTTTTAATCATAACTGTATGATAAAACAATTTTGGTTAAGTCAGTATTAATAAGCAAATCTTTTACAAAAATTGGATAAACTCTGTTTATGAAAAAAATGTTAATTGCACACTCCCCCGATGCTGATGATATCTTTATGTACTATGCCATTAAATTTGGCTGGGTTGATATGGAAAATACTGTATTTGATAACATCGCAGAAGATATCCAAACACTCAATGAAAAAGCACTTAAAGGCGAATACGAGATAGTCGCTATAAGTTTCGCACTCTATCCGCACATCAAAGAGGACTATGCACCACTCCGTACAGCAGTAAGTTTTGGTGAGGGTTATGGTCCTAAAGTGATGAAGAAAAAAGGGACTAAACTCAAACGCAACTTCAAAGTAGCGCTTAGTGGTGAACACACTACAAATGCGATGCTCTTTCGCATCAAGTACCCAGATGCTCGAGTAACTTACATGAACTTTTTAGAGATCGAAAAAGCTGTACTTGATGGTGTCGTTGATGCAGGTGTACTCATCCACGAGAGCATCTTAACCTATGATGATGCACTTGATGTTGAGATAGAGATGTGGGATATTTGGCAAGAGCTCGCAGGCAAAGAGCTACCTCTGCCTCTTGGTGGCATGGCAATAAGCCGTGCAATCCCACTCAATAAAGCGATTGAGTATGAGAGAACACTCACAAAAGCTGTCGATGTAGCACGAAAACATAAGCAAAAGCTCTCAGAGATGCTCTTAGAGAGAGACTTAGTACGCATAGATGCACCTACACTTGAGAAGTACCTAGAACTCTACGCCAATGATGAGTCGATAGAACTCAGTGAGATTCAGTACAAGGCAATAGACAAACTCTTTGAGCTTGGGCTTAAAAATGGCTTTTACGATGACCTTGTAACAGTCCAAGACTATATGATACCAACCGAATATAAAGAGATTCGTAAAGGTTAATAATGGAATCCAAACTTGTCGCCTTAGGGATAGAAACTTTTAAAATAGCCCTCTTACTGGCACTTCCCGGGCTTCTTACTGGGATGTTTATTGGTCTTGCAGTTTCTATCTTTCAAGCGACTACGCAGATAAATGAGATGACACTCTCATTTATCCCAAAGGTTATCGGCATAGTTGTTGTCATCATCCTTACGATGCCTTGGATGCTTAACTCCATCACCGATTTTGCTACACATGTCTTTAGCTTGATTCCAACTTTTGTTCAATGACAAAAAAGATAAACTTCAAAAAATTTAGCTCTATAAAGGTTGGTGGAGAATTAGATGTATTTATGATAGATAGTATTGAGGAGTGTAGGTCTGCATTCCCAAGTACAACTAGAAAACAAGATGGACAAGGTGTTGAAGCATCAGAACAAAAGTCTAGTTCCCAAGTTCTACTTGGGAATTCATATCTTATAGGTTCATGTAATAACATACTCATAGGGGATAACCCTCCGCCCCTTGCAAAACTATCTAAAAAATTTGATTATATAAAGGTAGAAGAGGATTCATTGATCATCGGAGCGGCTACTCCATCAGGAAAAATTGCCTCGTTTTGCAAAAAAAACAATATCGCAAATTTTGAATTTCTCTCTCATCTGCCTGGAACTCTTGGTGGTTTGGTTTATATGAATGCAGGACTACAAGAATATGAAATCTTTAATCATCTCATATCTTTAAAAACTTCTACGCAAACTCTTCAAAAACAAGATATAGAGTTTGGATACAGACACACAAATATATCTTCACCAATCTTAGAAGCTACATTTAACATAGAACTAGGCTTTGATAATACCAAAGTAGAGATGTTTAAAAAGATGCGTTCAAACCAACCAAGCACTCCATCAGCTGGAAGCTGTTTTAAAAACCCTGATGGTGACTATGCTGGACGACTCATAGAAGCCGTTGGGCTTAAAGGTGTTCGAGTTGGTGACATGGAGTTTAGCACTGAACATGCTAATTTTTTAGTCAATCATGGTGATGGATGTTTTGATGATGCTATCTACCTGATAGATGAGGCTAAAAAAAGAGTTTTTGAGAGATTTAATATTAAGTTAGAGTGTGAAATAAAGATTTTTGAGAAAGATACGAGCTCCTACGAGTTACGAGGACACCTAAAGGTGTAAGCAAAGCTCATTTATTGTAACTCTACGGGTATCATATTTTCTTTGAAAATACGAGCTCCTACGAGTTACGAGGACACCTAAAGGTGTAAGCAAAGCTCATTTATTGTAACTCTACGGGTATCATATTTTCTTTGAAAATACGAGCTCCTACGAGTTACGAGCTTTGCTTAGAATCTTAGCATTAGACCTGCGTAAACACCTTTGTATTCCAGATTAACAGCATATCCACCGTTTGATAGATCAAATTTTTGAACTCTATACCCTATCTCAATGGCTGGTTGGATGATAGGAAAAGCACCAAAAGTATAATCAACTTTCACTCTCTTATCTGAAACAGTGTTACCACCATAAGAAAGATATTTAATATCTGCTTCTACACCCCAGTTCATGAATGGTGCTTGAACTCTAGCTCTCACATAACCTAAAGGGATTGCGAGCATCTTCGCAGTTGTTGCTTGAATAAGAGTTGCATCAGCTGTATAGTTAAGTTGTATAACTTTTACATCTAGACCTAAGTCTAAAGTCATCCAGCCAGTGTTATCTAAAATATTGTAGTAAGGAACAACATCATATTGTGTCATTTTAAGCTTTGATGAGCCAGCTTCAGCAGAAGAAAATCCATTATAAGCTACTGAAAATTTACCTATGTTTAATGTATCTACATATTCAAGTCTTATATTTGGTAAAATTGGAATTGGATGTTTGATAAGTAACCAAGCATAACCCTCAGTTTGTTTAGTCTCTTGTGATATATCTTTAAGACTTGTACCAGAACTGTCTGTATAACTAAGTAATCCACTAGGTGTTTGCATCCAAGCACCAGCACCCATCTCCACTCTTGCAAAGTCTGCACTTGCAACAGTTGCAAAAGTTGTAGCTATAGCCAAGACTGAAAGTATTCTTTTTCCTATGGAATAATTCTTAATCATATTGTATCTTTAAAATAAATTAGGGATATTATAGCAAAGTGGATGAAGTAGTTTTCTTAAAGTATCAAATTAGATGATATTTATAAGCATATGAGGGCAAAAAGCCCTCAAAAGGAGAAAGAAAAAGAGACTGTACGGACACATACATCTCTGAAAAAGCCACACTTAAGTGGCTTAAAAAATTATCTTTGGAGAAAGATGTTTTTAAAAAAAAGCTTACTTAACTTACTGCAGCGATTGCAGCATCGTAGTTAGGCTCTTCAGTAATTTCTGGAACGATCTCTTTGTAAGATACTGTACCATCAGTTTCTACTACGAAGATTGCACGACATGTAACACCAGCTAAAACTGATCCACCAAGAAGTACACCATAAGCGTTTGCAAAATCTTTGTTTCTAAAGTCAGAAGCAACAGTTAAGTCGTTGATACCCTCTGCTGAACAAAATCTTCCAGATGCGAATGGTAAGTCAAGAGATACAACTGTAGTTTTAACACCACTTAAAGCTGCTGCTTTTGCATTGAAGTTACGAGTCTCTGTAGCACATACACCAGTATCTAGTGAAGGAACAACAATAATTAATTGTTTCTCATCTTGAGCTCCACCTACTACGATGTCGCCTAAACCATCTGAATTTACTACAGTGATTGCTGGTGCTTTGTCTCCAACATTTACTTCATTTCCTAATAACTCTACTTCTGTACCTTTGAATTTAGTTGTTGCCATATTCAATTCCTTAATTTTATTGGCAGGAAGCTCAAAATGCCTTGGCATTTTTTGAATAAAGAGCTTCAAACCTTTTTTGTAGTAGAAGTATAGACAAAATCGGATAATTTTAGTCTTATTTAACTTTATAAACTATTTAATTAAGTTATAGTTAAGTTTAAGTTTTAAAGTGTTGATCTTGGTGAGCTACTGAGACTTTTTATATCCTCAAAAATCCCCTTTTCATACATCTCTATAGCAACTCTGCCTATCATCGCAGCATTGTCTGAACAATATCTAAGTTCACTCAAGAGTAATGATGCATCAAATGGTGCTAAAAGCTCTTTAATCTGATCTCGCAAGTAGATGTTAGCAGATGCACCACCAACTATGGCAAATCTTTGTGGTTTGTTTGTTTTAAAATACTTTTTTAGCTTTTGAGTGAGATGCCTTGTTGCTATATGTTCAAAAGAAGCGGCGATATCTTTGTAATCATCTTCGTTTGCTTTTTGGATAGCAAGTCTCACTGCATTTTTCAGCCCTGAGTATGAAAAAGCTATCAATGGGGATTGTGAAAGTGGTATAGTAAAGGGGTGTTTGAGTCTATCTCCCCCCTTTGCTAGCTCTTGGATGAGTGGACCACCTGGGTAACCAAGTCCCATCATCTTCGCTACTTTGTCAAAACTCTCACCAAAACTATCATCCATACTTTTGGCGACTGTAGTTATCTCTTGTAAAGATTTGACCTCCATCACCTGTGTATGTCCACCTGAAACTAAAAGTACCGTGAGGGGGAAACTTGTTTCTTTTTCTATAAAGAGTGAGTAGATATGCCCAACAAGATGGTTTACCCCTATGAGGGGGATATCCAGTGCTATAGAGATAGCCTTTGCCATCGTTACCCCCTCTACAAGTGTAACAGCCAATCCAGGAGTAGAAGTAACTGCTACAGCCTTGAGCTTTTCAAAGTAGGGTTTACACTCTGCTAGTATCTTTGGGAGTGCCTCTGCATGAAGTCTTGCGGCAAGTTCTGGAACAACCCCTCCATAGACACTATGCTCTAATTCTTGACTTATCTTTTTGTGAAAGAGGAGTTTT
>Ga0256829_1001503_pt1 | contig 18999 bp, 23 predicted proteins | sample 131447metaG_FD_185979 | JGI IMG/M metagenome (GOLD analysis project Ga0256829, IMG submission 185979) | Hydrothermal vent microbial communities from Lau Basin, Pacific Ocean - 131-447 | ecosystem: Environmental > Aquatic > Marine > Hydrothermal vents | place: Pacific Ocean: Lau Basin | collected...
CTGCGGGATTGTGGCAGTTTATGCCGCGTACTGCAAAACTTTATCATCTCAAAATTGATGAATATGTTGATGAAAGACGTGACCTTATCAAATCAACCCAAGCGGCTGCAAAATATCTTTCGGCACTGCATAAGCGTTTTGGAAAGTGGTACTTGGCAGCTATTGCCTATAACTGTGGCGGAGGAAGACTCAATCGGGCCATAAGAAGAGCAGGAACAGACGAGCTTTCTGTTTTACTTGATCCTAGAAAGAAATACATTCCACGTGAGAGCCGTAACTACATCAGAAAAATTGTTGCACTTGCCCTCATCGGAAATGACGAGCAGTACTTGCTGCACAGTGAGTACGAATACCTTTTAAACCGTGCCAATGCTTACTCAATATCTACGGTGAAGCTTTCAAGTGGAGAGTCACTTGCAAGAATCTCTAAGCTCATCCACATTCCTCTTAAAGATTTGAAAAAATTAAACAGACAACTGAAGTATGATTTTGTACCACCGTATGCTAAAAGTTATAATGTCTATATTCCTTACATTAAATTGGCAGAGTTTAAGCAGAAGTATACGCGTGAGTCTATTAAAAATATCTACAGAGTGCATGTGGTGACACATGGGGACAATCTCTCTTATATTGGGAAAAAATATGGCGTTTCTTACAGAGTCATCAAAGATTTCAACCATTTAAAAAGTAACAGACTCCATTTGAAACAGAAGCTCATAATTCCTATTCCAAAAAGAAGTGCGATGCGAAAGATATCTTCAAAGCATTACTATATGGTAAGAAAAGGTGATTCTTTAGAATCCATCGCCAAGGCACATAAAATAAGTGTGCAAAACATACGTCTGCAAAATCATATTCGTGGTTCTTTAATTAGAGTTGGGGGTAGGTTAAAGTTGTATGAATAAGAGTATCTATCTATTTTTAGCCATTATGTTCTCTTTTACTGCTTGTAGCACGAGAGGTCCTGGAGCGTACAGAAGTTACAACTATGCACCTTCATCTTCGGCAAAAAATTACAGTGATGATAGCAGTGCATACCGTACAACACCGCCTAAAAAGAAGTACTCCAAGGCAACGATGCGCCCCTATGTTGTGCATGGTAGGAAGTACTATCCACAAGTGGTGAGCGTAGGTGACACTTTTAAAGGTATATCAAGTTGGTATGGTCCTAATTTCCATGGAAAATTCACTTCAAACGGTGAGCGCTACAATATGTGGGCCATGACAGCAGCACATAAAACACTGCCGATGAATACGATTGTAAGAGTAACCAATAAAAGAAATGGCAAGAGTACAGTTGTAAGAATTAATGACAGAGGGCCTTTTGTCTCTACGAGAATAATAGACCTCTCAAAAGCAGCTGCTTCAAAGATAAATATGATTGGAACGGGGACTGCTCCTGTTACTTTAGAGGTTCTTGGGTTTGAAGGGAAAGGTAAAAGAAACATTCCAACGAAAAAAGAGTTGAAAAAACTCCCGCAAAAGATGTCTTTAAGCGGAAAATATGCGATTCAGATTGGTTCGTTCTCCAAAATTCAAGGAGCACTCTCTACACAAGAGAAGTATGATAATACAGACGGCTACAAAACAATCATTCAAGATGTAAATGGTGATGGTAGACGTATGTTTAAAGTTTGGCTGACAGGATTTAAGGGTGAGCAGGAAGCCAGAGATTACAAAGCACACGGAAAATTTAAAAATGCATTTATTGTACGAGAGGATTAAAAGATGATAACAAAAACAAGAACAACAAAAGAGACAGATATAACTGTAGCTTTAGATATAAATGGAACAGGTAAAAGTACTATAAGTACGGGTGTTGGTTTTTTAGACCATATGCTTGAGAGTTTTTCCAAGCACTCTTTGATTGACTTAGAGATTAGCTGTAAAGGTGACACGCACATAGATGATCATCATAGTGTTGAAGATGTTGGGATTGTTCTTGGCTCTCTACTGGGGGAAGCTATCTATCCTGTAAAGAATATGGAGCGTTTTGGATCTGCGAATATCGTTATGGATGAGGCTTGTGTGAGCTGTGATTTGGATTTGAGCAACCGTCCGTTTTTAGTGTATGAACTTGATGTACATGGTAAAGTAGGGGAGTTTGATACAGAGCTTGTTGAAGAGTTTTTTAGAGCATTTGCACTCAATGCACGAATCTCTACGCATATTATCCAACTGCGTGGGAAAAATAAGCACCATATCATTGAAGCAGCATTTAAATCAGTAGCTGTGGCAATCCGCCGTGCAACTGCTAAAAATGAACGTGTCGGTATCCCTAGTACAAAAGATGTTTTATGATTAAACTGCTTGTGTTAGATGTCGATGGTTGTTTAACTGATGGTAAAATAATATATTCGAGTGACTCCTCGGAGACAAAAGCATTTAATGTAAAAGATGGTTTGGCCATCGTAAGTTGGATAAAACTTGGGCATCAGGTTGCCATAATAACTGGCAGACAATCTTCTATAGTCAAAAAAAGAGCTGATGAGCTGGGTATTGGGCACTTGCATCAAGGTGTTAAAAATAAAGAAAAAGTATTACGTGAGTTAGTCTCAGGCTTAAACTTGGAGATGTATGAGGTCGCCGCTATTGGTGATGATTTGAACGACCATAAGATGCTTAGCATAGCAGGAAGAAGCTTTACTCCAAATGATGGTGTGGCTGATATTCAAGAACTTGTAGGGACAGTTCTCAGCAGAAAAGGCGGTGATGCTGCCGTCCGTGAAATGATAGATATCATCATAGAAGAAAATGATCAAAAGGATCAGTTTTTATCTCTTTGGGTAGAGGAGTAAGTTATCAAAATTTCTCTTTTTTTGACTGCGATTCTGGCGGTACTTGCTAGTATCTACATCTTTTTTAAACCACTGAACATTAAACAGCAGGCCTTTGTGGATGTGCCTCTTTTTGAGTTAAAAGATTTTACAATGTATGAGTTAGACAGAAGCGGACTGAATACTATAATGCTTGGAAGTTCCGCTACACGTTACACAAACAGATATACAGTAAAAAATATTGACTATACAGATAACGAGAAAGAAGAGTATATAGCAAATATGAAAGCGGATAACGGTATATATAAAAATAATTTTGTAATTTTAACAGGAAATGTGGAGTATGTCCGGGATGATGGGCTTACATTTAAAACACAAAAAGCAGTATATAACAAAAAAACTTCTATTGTTGTCAGTGATGTCGGTTATGTGGCTTATATGAATGACAGCACAATTAGGGGTTCATACATCAAATACAATAATGAAAAAAATAGAATTTTTTCAAAAAATGTTACAGCAAAAATTAAATTACAAGAGAGATAAAAGATGAAAAATATCACGATACTTTTTTTACTATCAAGCCTGTTGACACTTTTAAGTGCACAAGAGTTGAAGGTTAAGGCAAACTCTTTTACTTCTGATCAAAACACGGGAATATCTGTTTTTAGTGGCAATGTAAATATTATAAAAGCCAATGATGAACTGAATGCCTCCAAAGTTACTATATATGTAAATAAAGAGAAAAAACCTATAAAATTTGTCGCTGTCGGTAATGTCTCTTTCTCAATCACAAGTAAAAATGGGGGAGTCTATAAAGGTGTCGCCGGCAAAGCTATTTATTTACCAAGTAAAAAAGAGTACTATTTTTATGAAAATGTTCACCTGCAGCAACTTAATGATAAAAAAGAGATTTTAGGTGATGAAGTGGTTTTAAAAACTACGGATGGTAAAGCGTATGCAAAAGGTCTGAATAAAGAGCCTGTAATTATGATATTTAATATAGATGAGGGGAAAAAATAGATGGTTGATATTGTTGATGCAAAGTTCATAACGTCGGCTCCAAATTTTAGTGCAGCACCGGAATCGGATGAACAAAATGAAGTTGTCTTTATGGCACGCTCAAATGTTGGGAAAAGCTCACTTTTAAATGCGCTTACAGATCATAAAGGTTTAGCCAAAGTCTCGTCTACACCGGGTAAAACGAAGTTAATTAACTACTTCGATGTAACGTTCATGGATAGAGACACATCAAACAAGCTCATTGCAAAATTTGTAGATCTGCCTGGATTTGGTTATGCAAAGGTCTCGAAGTCTCTCAAGCATGACTGGGAAAAGAATCTGACTGACTATATCGCCAACAGAGAGCAGATAAAAATCTTTATACATCTCATAGACTGCCGTCATCCACATTTAGAAATCGACACGCAAGTGAGTGAGTTTTTATTTGCCAATGCACGTGAGAATCAGCACATCATTCAAATCTTTACTAAGATAGATAAGCTCAATCAAAAAGAGCAGAGTGCTCTGCGACGTGGGTTCCCAAATGCGTTGATGGTCTCAAGTGCGAAAAAAAGAGGTACAAAAAAGATAATCAAAGAGATTTATGACATTTTAAAAGAGCGTGAAGAAGAAGTAAGCGATGCAGATTGAATTTGTAAAGGCGACATTAGCAGATATTCCTAAAATGCAGGAGCTCATTTTTCCTGAAGTGCAGAGTGGTGTCATACTTGAGCGAAGTGATGATGAAGTGGCAACAAATATTCGCTCATACACGCTAGCACTTTTGAATGGTGAACTTGTGGGTTTTGCTGCGCTGCATATTCACACTGCATATCTTGCCGAAATTCGTTCACTTGTTGTAAAAGATGGCTTTCGTGGTCAAAAAATAGGAGAAAAATTAATCAATAAAGTTCTTGATGAGGCTAAATCACTTGGTCTGCAGAGAGTTCTCAGCTTAACATACAAACAATCTTTTTTTGAGAGATTAGGTTTTGTCGAAATTCCAAAAGAGTCACTCCCTGAACATAAAATCTGGGCTGATTGTATTAAATGTAAACACTTTCCGATATGCAACGAAGTATCTCTGATCAAAAACCTATAGTTCCATTGTTCTATATTGTACTCTATGTGCTTTATAGCTCACTTGGCAGCATTTACCCCTTCTTACCACCCCTTCTGTCTGTTTTATTTGTACTTTTTTCAAGAGCATTAAAAAGAGGAGACTCTATTGCTGTTATCCTTATCACTTTTTGTCTGCTTGTTTTTGAAGCAAATTACGGATACTTACTTTTTAGTTCTGTTATCTATTTTTATATTCAGTATAAGTTTATAATGCCAAAAATTATTCAAAATTTTTCATGTAACTTTTGTATTAAAATTTCCTATGTGCTCTTTACTTATTTAGGCTATTTTACTTTTTTAACACTCATCTCAAATATCTTTTTGTTAGAAGCACCAGAGATAAATTACTATATAGTATACTATATAGTAATTGAGTTTTTTATAGTGAGTCTCATATGAAAATAAAATTTATAATTTTACTCTTTGTTTCTATCTGGTTGGCTCTCATAGTACGAGTTTTTTTTCTGGCTGTAGAGTCAAACAGTTACTATGCAAGACTTTCACAGCAAAATACCATCAAGCATGAAAAAATCGCTCCAGTACGGGGTGAAATTGTTGATGCAAAAAACCGACCTATTGCAATTAATAAACTGGGGTTTAAGATAGAACTTGCTCCACGTCTGCTGACAAAAAAACATAAAAATGAGTTTGAAAAAGAAGTGGCTATTTTAACAAAACTTTTACCCTCTTTAGATAGAGAAAAAATCATAAAAAATTATAAGAAAAAAGACTCTTTTTATAATCATAATTTCATTGATGTTGTGCAGTTCATTCCCTATGAAGAGATGATGCCTGTCTACTCTGTACTTAATTTACGAGAAAATATGAAGATAGTTCCAGCTCCAAAGAGATACTATCCTTACAAAAATATAGCCGCACATATGATAGGATATGTTGCACGTGCCAATAAAAAAGATATAAATAAAAATGCAGTTCTTGAGCTTATTGGCTACACAGGAAAAACAGGCATAGAAAAATATTACAATCATTATCTGCAGGGGACTCCGGGTGAGCGTGAGATCAAGGTCAATGCAAACAATCAGGAGATAGAAGAGCTTATGTACAAAAGTCCTGACGAGGACAGAAAATTGACTCTCAGCATGGATATTGAACTGCAAAAGTATATATCTTCATTCTTTGTAGGCAAAGTAGGTGCTTTTGTCGTCATGAAAGTGGATGGCTCCATACTCGCAGCCGGGAGTTTTCCAAATTATAACCTCAATATTTTTGTCTCAGGAATGAGTTATAACATGTATGATAAACTCTCTTCAAGTCTTGATCACCCCTTTACAAATAAGCTCACGCATGGACTGTATCCTCCTGGTTCAGCTATAAAACCTGATTTAGGTCTTTTGTATATTACTGAAGGTTTAAGTAGATATTCCAGTGTAAATTGTGAGGGCTCTGTTGTTATTGGCGGGCGTACATTTCGATGTTGGAAAAAGAGAGGGCACAAACATACAAATATCACCAAAGCAATTCGGGAAAGCTGTGATGTTTACTTTTATGAAGGAAGCTTACTTCTTGGAAATAAAAAAATGAGTAAGGGATTAAAAAGATTTGGATTTGGAAAAAAAACTGGGATAGATTTGCCAAATGAATTTATTGGTGTTGTTCCTTCTCGTAATTGGAAGCGGAAAAAATATAACAAGTCATGGAATATAGGAGAGACTGTCAATATGTCAATAGGACAGGGTGATTTTCTTGTGACACCACTACAAATAGCACAACAAACAGCACTTTTAGCAACAGGAAAACTTCCGACTCCACATTTCGCAAAACTTATAGGAAATAAACTTTATAAAAATACCTTTCAAGATGTTTTGACTGCCAAAGAAAAAAAAGCACTTCCTGTAATTAGAGAAGCAATGTATGAAGTTTGTAATTCTCCACATGGAACAGCGAAAATGTATTTACATTCAAAAATTATTTTAGCCGGAAAAACAGGAACTGCACAAGTTATTGGGATTAAACAGAACATTAAAAAGCGTAAATTAGAGCATGAACTTTCCTATTATAACCGTTCTCACGCGTGGTTAACTACATATGGACCCTATAAACATCCACAATACGTTGTTACTGTTATGATTGAACACGGTGGTCATGGTGGGCATGCTGCGGGTAAAATTGTATCAGATATATATAACAAGCTCTTAGAGCTTGGCTATATTAAAAAATAGTTTTAAAGAGAGTGAGAGATAAAAAGGGCAAGGATAGTCAACAAGAAAATACCGCCTGCTTTATTATAAATTTTATTTGCAAGTATGAAGAGCAGGGCGATAGAAGCTGATGCTAAGATTAAAAAGTCATAACTTGTTGCATTGAGATTAATAGTGAGCGGATGAATAAGCGCTGAACCCCCTAAAACCATTGAAAAATTAGCAACATTTGAGCCGATGATGTTTCCAATGCTCATCTCCGCATTGCCTTTTTTTACAGCTACAAGCGATACAACAAGTTCCGGTAGTGAAGTGCCGAGCGAGATAAGGAAGAGACCGATAATCCACTCGCTTATATTAAGATTGTGTGCAATGTTTGTTCCACTCTCTACGACAAAATTTGCACCGCCTATAGTAAAAAGAAAACCTATACCAAGCAGGAGCACACTTTTTCCCCAGTTAAATCTCTCTTTTTGTAAATCTGCATCAATCTCACCTTCAAGATCACCTTTAGAATCTGTAAAAAGAAACATAAGGTAAGAGACCATCATCAAAATAAATAAAATGCCATCAAATCTGCTGATGACATCATCTTGAATCATTATATAAAATATGACAACAGGGACAATAACCCAAGCACTGTCTTTTGCAAAAAGGTTTCTTTTTGGATTCATAGATTTGGCAATCATAAAAACAACACCAAGAACAAGCGTAATGTTAAAAATAACACTACCCACAACATTGGCAACGGCCATATCACTTTTTCCATGATAAGATGCCATCATAGAAGCGGCCATCTCAGGGAGAGAGGTTCCAAATGCGACGAGTGTTGCTCCGATAACAAAGTGTGAGATATTAAAATGCAGAGCAATACGCTCACTTTCTTTGACGATAAAATCTGCTCCATAAATCAAAGCAGCCATCGCAGCTAAAAATATTATATAATCCATTATTACCCTTCTGTTCTTACAATTAAACTACGCGGAAGCTTAAGTTGCAAAATGAGTTTCTCTTCTTCTTGTCGCATTTGACCATTATCAATTTCATGGTCATATCCAAGTAGGTGTAAAAGTCCATGTATAAAAAGGAGTGTAAATTCATCTTCTTGTGTATGTCCCAACTCTTCTGATTTAGAAATAACAAAATCTTGAGAGATTACTATACTGCCAAGAGGACTCATAGGCATCTCTTCATAAGGAAAACTAAGTACATCAGTCGGCTTATCAATGTTTCTGTACTCTTTGTTAATTTTTTGTATTTCATCATTTGACGTAATAACAAGTTCAATTTCTTTCTTTGTTACACTTGCGACTATTTTTTGTAAAAACTGTTTGTTTACTTCTAGCGAAGTTTTATTATCAATATCTATCATGGATGAAATTATATCTAATAGGGGCTTATAGTAGCGTTATTATAAATATTCAATTCTATTTCGTCCATTTGCTTTGGCAGAATAAAGCATTTTGTCAACAATCATCAGGTATTCATCAAGATGCTTATCATTATGATTTTCGTCTGGTTTTATCTCAATCATTCCCATGCTTACGGTTGATTTTATTTTTTTATTATCGAATTCTATAGTGAGTTCTTCAAAAGTTTCACGAATTTTTTGTAAAACTTTATATCCTTGCATCTTTTTTATTGCCGATAAAAGTATAATAAATTCTTCTCCTCCATATCTAATTATAATATCAGAGTTTCGTATATATTTTTTTACTGTTTCTACGAATATTTTAAGTACTTTATCTCCTGCAAGATGGCCATAATTATCATTTACTCTTTTAAAATAATCCAAATCACACATAGCTATAACAAATGAATTTCCAGTTGAATAAGAGAGTTCATATTGTGTTGTAAATATTGATTTTAGACTATTACGATTTAATGCACCGGTTAAGAAATCTTTTGTCACTTTTTTATTCATTTGAATATTATCGACAAGTGTAAGTTCCGTCCCAATTTTTAAAGATAAAAGTTCACATTTCTCTAAATAAGATATAAGCACATAATACTCTTTATCATTGAGTTGTAAAAATATTTTTTTTGCAAATAGATGCAGTTCGGTATGCATCGATTCAAGTGATTTATATCTTATATCACTCTGAATAATCGACTTTGCATCACCATGCAACCACTTGCCAAATGCACATAAGTTTTCATCAACTTCCGGAAATATATCTTTTTGAAAATTTTTTATATGTTTGGTTAAATTTGTAAGCCAAAACAGATGATCTTCATAATGCTTAATAACCTCTTTATCTATTATATCGCTTAAAGATTCAAGTCTCTTTTTATTCATAACTATTAAGTCTGTTGTATAAGTTGAGAGATAAATCTTAGCAACCGCATTATGTATTTCTTTAAATAATGAAATAAGATTCAAGATTTTTGAACTATCATTGACAGTAGCTATCTTTGAAAGCAAAATATTTTTTAATCCATAAATTTCATTTGTAATTATGATATATGGAACATTATTTGCCATTTTGTATATTGTTAACATACTGTATGTATCAACTATATGTTTAGAATCCATATTATTAGCTAAAGATTCCACTATCTGTTTATAATAATTTTTTGCTTTTGCGATTTTAATTTCATCGTAACTATCAACACATGTTGCATACTTATCCATAAACTCATTCAAAATATCATCTTTATTATTTTGCAGAATTTTTGTAAAATCACATTTCATTAAAACTTTCACTTCTTAGTTCATATTTTATTTAACTATTAAAACATAGAAGTTTTAACCGGTAATATTTATATTTTTTCCTACACCTGTTTTTTGTGCAGTTATTTCTTGTGATTGTTCTTGTGCACTCTCTAGTACTTTAAGTACTTGCTGAGCTTGAATATCTTGCGCTTTTTTTATAATGTCAACTTGCCCTACGCCACCAGATGAACTTTGTGTTGAAGGTGATACTTCCATACTTGTCTCCTTAGTATCTTTATTGTAGAGTATATAACCAAATTCTTTTACTTAAGATTAAAAAAAATCTTTAGTTATGGTAAAATTTTAGTATGAAAAAAGAAAATATAACAACTAAAAAAGCCATATGTATTATGAGCGGTGGAATGGACTCTACTTTAAGTGCTTATATAATGCAAAATGAAGGTTATGAAATAATAGCAGTTCATTTTAATTATGACCAAAGGACACAAACAAAAGAACTTGAATGTTTTGAAAATATATGCGCAAGTTTATATGTAAAGCAAAAATATATTTTGGATTTGGACTTTTTTAAGCAACTGGGCGCCTCTGCATTGACTGATAAAACAATAGAAGTTCCGACTCAAGGCATAGAAGAGGGTGTTCCTGTGACTTATGTGCCATTTAGAAATGGAATTTTTCTCTCTATGGCAGCTGCAATCGCTGAAAAAGAGGGTGCAGAAGTTATTGCAATAGGTGTTGTTGAAGAGGACAGCAGCGGGTATCCTGACTGTCGTGAAGAGTTCATCGCTGCGATGCAAAAGGCCATCAATCTCGGCACTAAAGATGAAACAGACATAGAGATTAAAATGCCCCTTGTGCACCTGAAAAAATCAGAGATAGTCAAAGAGGCATTAGCACTCGATGTCCCACTGGAACTGACTTGGAGCTGCTATAAAAATGAAGAGAAGGCATGCGGCGTATGTGACAGCTGTAGACTGCGACTCAATGGCTTCAAAACAGCAGGTGTCAAGGACCCTATTGCCTACATCTAAAATCAACTTTAGGGATTATGAGGTAAATATTATCTGTAATCCATGCCTTAAAAATAGTTATATACGTATAAATCCTGATGATACAATAACAGTTAAGACCCCCTACAGGTCAAACAGTTTTGCATTGGCATTTTTAGAAGAAAAGCGTGCTTGGGTTGAGAAGCAGATGCAAAAAAATGCTATGCAGGAAAAACTTGAAATAAATTTGGAAGATGAAATTCTGCTTTTTGGTGAGCGTTACAGTATAGATGCTTCCGAAGCAGAGTTTCTCAGAAAGAAGCTTCATAGATTAAAAATCTCAAGCCATGAAAAAATTATGAAATGCTATGATATTTTTTATAAAGAACAGGCAAGAGAGTACCTTACAAAGCGTACAGAATATTTTGCCTCTATTATGAAACTAAAATATAAAGATTTGAAATTTCGTAAAATGAAAAGCAGATGGGGAAGCTGCAGCTCTTTAGGTGTACTCACATTTAACAGTGAGTTGATGAAGCTTGAGAAGAGACTTGTTGATTATGTTGTGGTGCATGAGTTGGCACATTTGGTACATATGAACCACTCAAAAAACTTTCATGCTCTAGTCGATGTGTATATAAAAGATTCTAAAGAGGTCAGAAAAAGATTAAAAGCAGTTAGAATCGCTACCTAGGCACTTCAGAGAATATTTACTCGAAGGTGACCACATCATCCATCCATTTGTACCGACATCTTCTGTTGCTTTTATCTGTGCCTGAATTTCTGCTCTTTTATACTCTTTTTTTCTTTTTGTGTAGTCTTTGAAGTATTGCAGCCACGGTCTCACGCGATTACTTGGAATCCTGTTTTGGATGGTCTTTACACTTCTAAAAACGACTTCATACGGGTACTCAGAAGGGTACTCAAAATAAAAAGAGCCTTTTGAAAATCCGGAAGGATAGAGCATAGGTGCCAGATAATCTGCATGCGCAGCAAGTGATTCTACGGTTTGACCTATGCCGTTGTCATCTTTTGCCCAGCAGATGTTGCCGTAGGTGTCAACAGAGATAAAGACACCATATTTTCTGAGTCTTGTTTTTGCTTCATCTAAAAAACTCTCTATTGCCTTGACACGGCTTTTTTGTGTACTCTTTTTGGAGTAGACGAGGCCTGTTTTTGCCGGAAAACGTATGTAATCAAAATTAATCTCATCATAGCCGGCTTTTGCAGCTTCTTCGGCTATACTAATTGCATAGTCATGGGAACGCTTATCAAAAGGGTCAACCCAGGCCATATTGTCATGGTTTCTCCAGATAGTTTGATTATCATCATCTCTTTTAATCGCATAGTCAGGGTTGTTTGCAGCTTGGAGTTCATCTTTAAAGGTCACGATTCTGGCAATAGTGTAGATATCTCTTGCTTTCATCATCTTTATAAATTTCTTAATATTGCGATTGGTACGGTTTAAGTATGCTCCATAAGAGTTGGCCTGCTTAAATCCTGTCCAGAACTGTGTAGAGCCATACTCGTTTTTCACATCGACAACCACTGCATTGGCTTGGGTCTGATCAATTAATTCAAGTATTTTTTTCAATGTCTTTGAGTTGTTGCTCGCACCCCAAAATGTAAGATAGAGCGCTTTAACTTTAATGGCTTGCAGGTATATTTTTGTTTTGTTGGTATCTGTATTAAAAGAGTAAGGTCTGTATCCATATGCTTTGACGTGTAGAAGTGTCTCATTTGAATCCATAAAAAAAGAACCGTTTACATCACTTCTTACATCATGAACAGAGTCACTGACAATGGCATTTTGTATAGGCAGAGAGCTGTTATTGTCTACTAAGATGCCTGAGAAGGAAGCAAAAAGAGACTCTTGTATGAGCAAAAAAAGAAGGAGAACTGTTTTCATCTGATGCACCCCATGAAATTTATGCGAATCATACTATCTTTTAGCTAATGAGAGTTATCTAACGTTTAAAAAGTATCTTAAGCTGACATCACTCCACTCTTTTGAGAGCTGCAGGTACTTCTCAATAGAGCCATAAACTGTTTTAAAGTCACTATTTTGCGCACTTAACTCTGAGACGACCTCTTCAAGAGCTTTTTTCCCAGCCTCTGTAACATCATCAGGAAACTGTGCGAGTTTTACATTGAGTGATTTCAGCTTTTGCAGTGCTTGAATGTTCTCTGCGTGAAACTCTGTCGCCATATTGGCATTCATTTCACTGCTTGCTACTTCTATCATCGCTTTGTGCTCATCACAGAGTTTGTTCCATGTATGCTTATTAAATGTAAGTTCCAAAACAGAACCTGGCTCATGCCAACCAGAATAATAATACGGTGCAACTTTGTAAAAGCCCATTTTTATGTCCAGAGCAGGGCCGACCCACTCTGTCGCATCAATGACACCACGCTCCAGTGATGTGTAAATCTCTCCAGCAGGCAGTAAAATAGGATTAACACCCATTTTTGCAAAGACTTCACCACCAAGACCGGGAATACGCATTTTTAAACCCTGCATATCTGCCAAAGAGTTGATGGGTTTTCGAAACCATCCTCCCATCTGAATATTGGTATTGCCACCAAGGAAAGGGTGGAGATTGTACTTTGCATACTGCTCACGCCACAATTCAAGTCCACCACCGTAAAGCATCCATGAGTTAACCTCTTCTGCCGTAAAGCCAAAAGGAATACCACTAAAAAGGGAAAAAGCAGAGTTTTTCCCTTTCCAATAATAAGGACCGGAGTGAAAAGCGTCTATCTGACCACTTGAACAGGCATCAAAAACAGCCAGAGCGGGAACAAGAACATTCTTTGCATAGATTTTTATCTCTAAAGAGCCGCCGCTGATAGCTTTGACACGCTCGGCGAATTTCTCTACACCTGTGCCCATAATAGGAAAATGTGCAGGCCAGCTTGTTGCCAGTTTTATAACAGTTTTTTTGTTTCTATTAATATTGACGTGCTTGGCATCTACGCTCTTTTTTGGATGTTTGGAGTAATCGATGGCTTGACGGTTGTTTTCATTACATCCACTTAGTGCGAGGGCGGCTGAAGCCGTTGTTGCTGTTGTTAAAAAGTCTCTGCGATTCATTTTTTTAACCTTTTTTCTAAATTATGAAAAGTCAAACAGTGAGATCTGTGTCTGTTTGACCAGTGGTTTTGTTAGTATAGATTTGTCTGCACCGACAATGAGAGCAAAATTAAAATTCTGTTCTCTGAGCAAATTTTTAATCTCATTTTCATTTTTATAGGTAATGATGTTTGGATTGTGCTGCAGTTCTGAGCTCAGTTTGTCAAAGGCTGCGTGAGGAATAACATAAAGAATATTTGCCCATGTAGCCTGTTTTTGTAAAAATTCTATCTCTTTTTGAACCAGTGCACTGTTTTTTTCAAAAATTAGCACTTTATCACTTGTCCCAAACTCTTTTATCTCAAAGTTTTTATTTGTAAAAACAGCTTCAAAGTGCTCAATGGGTGTAAATTTTCTGAGTCTAAAATTGATTTGAAGAATCTTGAAAAGATGTAGAAGCTGTTCAAGGTAGGGCATGAAAAAAGGCGAAATGAGCTGTCTCTCATAAAAGATATTATCATAGATAAAAGAGGTTTCAAAAAGAGTCTGTTCTATGATGTTGATAGTTTCATTTGGATTGAGAGGAAGTTTCTTGACATTAGTAAAGATGTCTGCTGATGTCAAAGTAGGGCAGAAGAGGATGTTTGCTCTGTTTTGCAAATCACTCAACATTTTATAGAGTGTTTTTATATCTCCATGCAGTGCGATGAAGTTTGGCTCAGTGACAACTTGCAGGGCAAGTTTGAGTATGATTTCATCGCACTCATAAACTTCTATCTCTTTATCTATCAAAATAAAGCGTAGAATCCTTTTAAGTGCTTCTTCAAGATTTTTTACCTTAATCCAGGCGATTTCACTGTCACTGATTTGTGTCGGCTTGTCAAAAACAACGCCGTAAGCACCATTAAGTATAGCATCTTCAACCATTGTCTCATCAAAAGCTACAAAAAGGTCACCCCTTCGTACTGCTTTTGCTTCAAAAACAATATTTTCAAAACTATTTACAAAAGGAGAGTTTATGAGCTCTCCATGTGTAAGTGCTAGAATATTTTCAAGTCTCATCCAATAGGTGTGCCTGCTTTTTTAGGTTTTTCCGGTCGTACTAAACAGAGACCGTCTTCATCCTTAGCAGCAAGAAGCATTCCCTCACTCATCATGCCCATCAATTTGGCAGGTTTGAGGTTTGCTACGACACAAACTTGTGTCCCTTTTAACTCCTCTGGAGAGTAAAACTCTTTAATTCCTGCAACAACCTGGCGAAGAGACGCTTCCCCTAAATCAACTTGGAGTTTTAAAAGTTTTTTACTTTTTGGTACTTCCTCGGCTTCTACAACTGTTCCAACTTTTAGTGATGTCTCAAAAAACTGACCGATTTCTATGAGGTTATCATCCTCTTGCGTGGATTTCTCTGCTTTTTTCTCTTCTTTTGGAGGATTAGGTTCTGCTTTTGGTGCTTCTGTCATCAAAGGCTCTTCCACGCGAGGGAAAAGTGGCGGAACTTTTTTGATATTAAATAATTTTAATAGTTTTTTATCAAGAACAAGCTCTTTGTAACTCTCTGTATTTATCTCAAATGAGAGGGCATCAGCGATTGTTTTTGTGGTTTCAGGCATAACCGGATGCAGCATTACAGCAGCCTTTGCAAGGATGTTTGCTACGACTGCAACTGTTGCAAGTGCTTCATCCTCTTTGCCATTTTTCATTTTTACCCATGGTTCATACTCTTGAATAACACCGTTACCGATGGCAAAAAGTCTCCACAGCTCTTCAAGGTATCTGTGTGTTTGCAGGTTTTGCATAAGTTTATCAAGAGAATCAAGCACAGCGTTCATCTTCTCGAGCTCTGCTGCGTGATACTTTTGGACATCTTTGCTGTCTATGACAAAATCACTGTACTTTCCACTCATACCGATAATGCGGTTCAGAAGATTACCAAGGTCGTTTGAGAGTTCAGAGTTTATTCTGTCAATGAAAGCACGCTGTGAAAAGTCACCGTCTTGACCAAAAGGTACCTCACGCAGCATAAAGTAGCGAAGATTTTCAACACCGTAAGCATCTGCAACCTCTTTAGGTGAGACAACATTACCTTTTGATTTACTCATCTTCTCACCGTCACGTGTCCACCATCCGTGCGCACCAATGTGCTTAGGAAGAGGCAGATCAAGGCTCATTAAAAATGCCGGCCAGTAGATTGCGTGAAAACGTAAGATATCTTTTCCTACAAAGTGTATGTCAGCAGGCCAGTAGTTCATAAGTTTTTCATCTGAACCATATCCGAGAGCTGTTACATAGTTGAGCAGGGCATCGAGCCAAACATACATAACATGCTTGCCATCATTGATGCTAGCCGGCATTCTTACACCCCAGCTAAAAGAGGTGCGGGTTACAGAGAGGTCACGCAGCCCGCCTTTTACAAAGTTGACAACTTCATTGGCACGTGAGCGTGGCATGATGAATTCCGGATTCTCTTCATAATGTTTGAGAAGTTTGTCTTCATATTTTGAGAGTTTAAAAAAGTAGCTTTCCTCTTTTACAACACTTGTACTGCGTCCGCAGTCAGGGCAAAATTCACCATCTACAAGCTGTGTTTCAGGGAAAAATGTCTCACAGCTCACGCAGTAATGCCCCTCGTAAAAATCTTTATAGATATCACCTTTTGCAAACATAACTTCAAAGGCTTTTTGAACACCTTTCATGTGTTCTTCATCTGTTGTACGAATAAACTTGTCATAGCTGATGCCAAACTCATCCCAGAGATTTTTAAAAGTAGCACTTATCTCATCTGCGAACTCTTGTGTCGGTTTGCCTGCTTTTGCTGCTGACTCTTCGATTTTTTGACCATGCTCATCAGTTCCCGTCAAGAAAAAAGTATCTTCGCCTTTTAGTCTCTCATATCTTGCCACAGTATCTGCGATAAAAGTAGTGTATGCATGCCCGATGTGAGCCTCTCCATTCACATAATAGATAGGTGTTGTTATATATTTACTCAATTTTTAGTCCTTCACTTTTTTTAAAACTCAAATCCTCCAGTATCTCCCTTGGACATACTGTTGTAAACCGCCTTTACGTACTCATCTCTGAGTTGACAGCCTAAATAAAACTCACAAACTGAACAGCTTTTGTGATTTTTTTCTTCTTGACATGTTTGAATTTTTTTTATCATCTCGTCAAGATGCAGTTCAAACTTGTCTTTTTCTCTGTTATGCATTGTCTGCATAGACCTCTTTTACCCTCTGCGCTTCATATTTGGAACCAAAAAAGCATGGTGAAGTGTCATGAAGGTGTGCATAGCCGAGATTAAGCAGTCTTTCATGCCCGTTAGTAGCAATGCCGCCTGCTTTTTCATAAACAAAAGCAAAAGGAAAAACCTCAAACAAACGACGTAGTTTTCCTTCAGGTTTATCACTCGTAGCAGGGTAGCTGAAAAGTCCTCCGCCTTTAAGTAAAATCTGGTGTAAATCAGGAACCATTCCTCCTGAATAACGCAGTCTGTAGCCTTCGCTAAAAAAGCCATCTATCATCGCTTTATGATAAGCTGGCCAGTTTTGTTGTGTCCCGCCTGGAGCCATTAACTTCCCTTTTTCAGTGAGGCGAATCTCTTTGACAAATTCAAACTCTTCGGCTTGAAGCAGGTAGAGTTTTACTTTGTTCTGTGCAAAGACCATCTCAACACGAGGACCATAAACAACATAGCAGGCAGCAACCATATTTTGTGAACCAAAATCACCTTCATAAATTCCAAAAATAGAGCCGACACTTAAGTTTACATCAACAAGTGATGAACCATCGAGCGGATCGTAAGAGATGAAGTATTTTCCATTTTCATGTAATACTTCTGCATGCTCTTTCTCTTCTGAAGAGATGGTATTTACATCTGCTACGTGAGAAAACTCTTCGGCGATGATCATATCACACTTGATGTCAAGTTCAAGCTGTGTCTCTCCAGATGAGTTTTCCTGTTGTGAATATCCTATATCTTTAACATCTATTGCTTTTTTAATTCTTTTTGCGCTGATTTGTATCGCTTCAAATATTTTATCCATTTCTTACACTTCCTTTGCGTTTTTTAGTATCCACTCAATCACTGCATTTGCACTGTTGAGATCTAAAACTTCCACACTCTGTGGTAGTTCATATTTTGACAAATCCACACTCTCATCTACAGCCAAAGCATCCATGTAAGGAAAATAGTCTTTGTCTATAGAATCTCTAAATACACTAATGCGAGGCAATGGGAGGTTTTTAAGTCCCTCTACAAGCAAGATGTCAAACTTGTCAAAAAGACGTATCATATCTTCAAGTTCTGAGTGTCTGTTTGAAAAATATGTTGTGCGGTTAGGAGAGGTCACTATGACTTCCGCGCCTGTGTCACTAAACTTGTAACTATCTTTTCCCTCAACATCAAAACGTGCTTTATCTTTTGGATCGTGCTTGATTATAGCCACTTCCAGCTTGTTCTCATGTATCAATTTTCTTGCCACTTTAAGTATCAAAGTAGTTTTGCCACTGTTGGATGGACCGGTAAATGCAACTGCTAATCTTTTTTTCAAATGAAACTCTATTGTTTAAATTTAAGAGATTATACAAAAGAAGAGTTTAATAAGATATAATTTCATCTAAAATTTAAGGGTGAAAATGAAAACTTTTGGAATTATTTTACTATTGACTATACTATTTAGTGCTTGTGCACAGCAAAATGCCTTTGAGAGGTTTAATTTGAGTAAAACAAAAGAGTTAAGTGAAGATACTATTCAAAGTTTTAAGATTAAAAACGGAGAGAAAGTTGACGGCATAGTAAATGTCGTCTATCTTAATAAAGTTTTACCAAATACATATAAGAAAAATGAGTATTTTTATGTCTACTATTATGTAAAAGATAAAAATGCATCTGTCAACTTCAAACTCAACGCAGAGGCTTCAATGCTGCGTGAGAAGCTGTCACCGGAGAATGATTTTTCCTATTTGACCTCTTTTTCTGCCCCATGGAGTAAGTACTATCTTCTTGGATTCCCTCAGCAGGGCAATACACTTAACTTTAAGATTACAACTTCTACGGGCGCAAGTGCAACTTTGAAGTTTATTAAAGACAAGTAGACTCTCTGAGCTTTAAAACGCTCTAAGCGCAGACCCAAATAATTCCATACCAAATTAGACAACAAGCCAAATTGCTCTATAATTAGGTACTTACAAACGAAAAAGTCGC